>OGIV01001990.1_pt1 | contig 10878 bp, 7 predicted proteins | sample 1571861 | NCBI WGS metagenome assembly OGIV01 (sample SAMEA2582099, study PRJEB24529) | metagenome | biome: Human gut stool | place: China | collected 2011 | reverse complement strand
ATAATTACGGTGTTCTTTCCGGACGCAACATCGACGATATGCTGAATACTACCCGCGCACTGGACGGACAGGATGAAAAACGTAATCCGATCGACTTCGCTCTCTGGAAATGCGCACAACCGGAGCATATCATGCGTTGGCCTTCTCCGTGGAGCGACGGTTTCCCCGGATGGCACTGCGAATGTACGGCTATGGGTAAAAAGTATCTGGGCGAACATTTCGATATCCACGGTGGCGGCATGGATCTGATCTTCCCACATCACGAATGCGAGATTGCACAGGCTGTTGCTTCACAGGGAGAAGATATGGTTCACTACTGGATGCACAACAATATGATTACCATTAACGGGCAGAAGATGGGCAAGTCATTGGGCAACTTCATCACGCTGGAGGAATTTTTTACTGGTGACAACAAGGTGCTGAGCCAGGCATATTCGCCTATGACCATCCGCTTCTTCATCCTCCAGGCTCACTACCGCAGCACGGTAGACTTCAGCAACGAAGCCCTGCAAGCAGCTGAAAAGGGGTTGGAACGTCTGATGGACGCTTATAATCATTTGATGAAGCTGAAAGCCTCCGACGTTTCTACTGTAGATGTGAAGGATTTGCGCCGCAAATGCTACGATGCGATGAACGACGACCTGAACTCGCCGATTGTAATCGCCCATCTGTTTGACGCAGCCCGCGCGATCAACTCCGTAAAGGATGGCAAGGCTACGATCTCGGCCGAAGACCTGAAAGAGCTACAGGATGTATTCCATACCTTCGTTTTCGATATTCTCGGAATAAAAGATGAAGCAGCTTCGGGCGGAAGCAACAACAACGAGGCATTCGGCAAAGCAATGGATTTGCTGCTGACCATCCGCCAACAGGCAAAAGCCAATAAAGACTGGGCTACATCGGACAAGATCCGAAACGAACTGACAGCCATCGGCTTCGATATCAAAGATACGAAAGACGGAGCCGAATGGAAGCAAAGCAAGTAAGACGAGCGTTCGATATTTGACAGAAAGGAAGCATAAATGATGATTTACTGCTTCACTCATTCTTATCATTGGCACATTATTTTTTATAATCATGACAATAAACGAATTTCTTCAAGGCGACAAGTTCGCCTTATTGGCTGGTGTCGAACTTTTGGAAACGGGCAACGGTTATGCCAAAGCCCGTATGGAAATAAAGCCGGAACACCTCAACGGCGGTGGTGTATGCCAAGGCGGCGCTATCTTCACTTTAGCTGATCTGGCTTTTGCAGCAGCAACAAACAGTCATGCACGCCTGACACTTTCTATTACATCCAGCATTAACTTCTTCAAAGCCGAAAGCAAAGGGTTCCTTTATGCCGAAGCTCGTGAAGCATTCAGCCACAAGTGGCTCGCCAACTGTGAAGTGCGGATCACCAATGAAACCGGCGACCTAATCGCCACCTTCAACGGAACAGGCTACAGAAAAGATACGGAACTGCCGTTTGCCCCAATAGAATGATTTATCTAAACCTATCGAACAACCGCTGCAGATTTTGTCCACGGCCCCAAAGTAAAGCTACTTTGATGCAATTGTCCTTGATATAATAATAAATTAAATGTACGCTATCGCCGTCAGATGAGCAAATAGCGTACATTTGTATTTTATTCGTAACGCAAAGACCGGGCCGGTTTGCTAAAGATGGTTTTGGCGGTTTGCCAACCGATGGTCAGCAAGGAGATCACACACAATAAAACGACCGGAACGAGGAAGAACCACGCTTTCCAGTCCGTGCGGAACGAATAATGATTCAGCCAATCCCCCATGATCCAGCCCGAAAGCGGAAGGGCGATGACAACAGCAATAGCAATCAACAGGAAGAACTCTCGCCCCAATTCAAAGAAAAGCTGCCTCCGGGAAGCTCCCAGAACCTTCCGGATTCCCATCTCCCGGATACGAGTCGAACAAGAAAACATAACCAGAACAGCCAATCCCATACAAGAGATAAAGATCGCCAATATCGCAAAAAGCGCCACAATCAACCCGAACACTTCATCCTGTCGGTATTGCTGGTCAAAAAACTGGTCGAGAAAGAAATAATCATAGCTGGAATCCGGGAAATAACGTTCCCACACTCCTTCGACCTGTTTCACGAGATCACGCGGGTTACCGTTCTCCATAACGACAGAGATATAACGTTGTTTCATCCAACTCAATTTCTCATGCAGGGCAAACAAGATCGGCGTAAAATCTTTGTTAAGCGATTGTTGATGATAATCCTTCACGACCCCGATAATCTGCATCGGCTGATCGACGGTTTCGACAGACAAGCGTTGCCCCAAAACGGCATCGGACGATTCGAATCCCAACGTACGGACAGCCGATTCGTTCAGGACGATCTTATAAACATCTCCCCCGTAATCTTCGGAAAAACCACGGCCGGAAACGAACTTCAGATCATAAGCTTCCAGAAAAAACTCATCGCAGTTCAACATCTCCAACAGGCGCGTCTGCTTCGTCACATCACTTTCGCGGACGATGGACAGGAAGTCGGTTACCTCCGTTCCGGGAACTGCACCAGAAACCGTCACCGCCCTGACGGAGGGCAATAACGCCACCTCTTTCTTAAATGCCTCCAACTTCATAGCCAGTTCCTCGCATTGCGCCGGGAACTTAAGAACCAGCGTCTGGTCCACCCGTACCCCCAAAGAAGCATTCCGCATATATTGAAGTTGCGCGTACACGATCAACATCCCGCAAAGCAACACCAGAGAAGCCGTGTATTGCAACACTACCAAAACCTTGCGGGTGACCGTCGCCCCATGCGTATGGGTAAACTTTCCTTTCAACATCCGGATCGGCTTGATGCCGGACAAAACCGTCGCCGGGTAAAAGCCGGACAGAAACACACCGGCAGCAAAGATCAGCAACAGATACCACCCCAGTGAAGTCGTAAACCAGACGGAAAAACTCAGATCCCGTCCCGTCAGGTTATTGAAAGAAGGCATCAACGCCTCCATCAGCCCGATAGCCAGGATAAAAGCAATACTATTCGTCACCAACGATTCGAAAAGGAACTGTGAAATAACCTGCCTCCGGCTTGCCCCCGAAGCCCGACGTATACCGATCTCTTTGGCTCGTTCCATCGAACGGGCTACCGTCATATTGATATAATTGATCCAAGCAATACAAAGGATAGCAAGTGCCGTACAGATCAACACCCAGATAGAAGAACGATTCCCCTTCACCTCCGGCTCATAAGCTTTCTGCGGATTCAGATGGATATCGCGGAGGTTCGTCAACTGGATCGCCCAAGTTTTATTCTTCAATGCCTCTTCCGTCTTATACTTCTCCGCCATTACTGGGAAATCCTCTTCCACCTGCGTTTTCAGGTTCGCCGACTTCAGCAAGACATACGAATAGACTTCGTGGCGATACCAATATTCATCCATCCACTTCGGGAGCGTCTTGTAGGAGATCAGCAGATTATAGCGAATATGCGTATTGATCGGCATATCTTCCATTATACCCGTCACTTCGCAAACTTCCTCTCCTATATTGCTTCGGAAGATCAGGATTTTCCCGATCGGGTCCGCTCCCTTGAAATATTTCCGGGCAATACGTTCGGTGATAACTACCTTGTTCGGTCCGTCCAGACAACTTTCTTTATTTCCCTTCAAGAGTTTGAAGTCAAAGAAATCGAAAAAGTTAGCTTCCGCATAGCCTATACCTGTCTCCCGATATAGCAGTTCGTTGTATTTCACGACCTGCTCCGGATAATACTGGCTTCCAACACGTGTATAAGCCTCGACAGCACTCATGTTTTGCTTCATAGCCGTAGCATAGCCGGCAGACGAACTGGCCCAATCATCCGTCAGCTCCCCGTTCTCATAAAACCGGGCTTCAACCCTGAAGATACGATCCTGCCGGCTGTGCATATCGTCGTAGCTGTATTCGAAAGCCACATAGGTCAGGATCAGCAAGGCTGCCGCCATGCCGATCGCCAGACCGACTATATTGACGACACTGAAACCTTTCTTTTTAGTAAGGCTGCGCCACGCACAGTTCCAATAGTTTGTTACTATCATTATGATGAAGATTTTCAAAGATGAATATTCAGGAAACGACCCGGCCGTCCAAAAGATGGATAATCCGGTGTGCGAAGCTGGCATCCCGTTCCGAGTGCGTGACCATGACGATCGTCGTCCCCTGCCCGTTCAGTTCTCGAAGTAATTCCATCACCTCCGCCCCGTTTGTCGAATCCAAGTTTCCCGTCGGTTCGTCGGCAAGGATCAGCGGACAATCCGTCACCACGGCGCGCGCTATCGCCACACGTTGCTGTTGTCCGCCGGATAGCTGCTGCGGAAAATGTCCGGCACGATGGGCGATATTCATCCGGTCGAGGACTTCCATCACCTTCCGCTTGCGTTCGGACTTCCGGCAGCCAAGATAAACCAACGGCAGTTCCACATTCTCGAAGACTGTCAGCTCGTCTATCAGGTTGAAACTCTGGAATACGAAACCGATATTCCCTTTACGGAAAGCCGTCAACTGGCTCTCTCCCATATTGTCTATCTCCTTGCCGTTAAAGAAATATTTGCCGGAAGTCGGCGAATCAAGCGTTCCCAAGATATTCAATAAGGTCGACTTGCCACAGCCAGAAGGTCCCATAATGGCCACAAACTCACCCTGTTTGACCTCGATGTTCACCTCGTTCAATGCTTTCGTCTGCACCTCCTCGGTGGTGAAGACCATAGACAGATTCTCTGTTTTAATCATATTATATTTATTTAAATCATTCGTTCCTGAGAATACGCATCGGCTTCAACCGAACCACACGCCACACCTGTCTGACTACCGTCAAGAAAGCAATACACATCAACAACACAAATACGACTCCGTACACCCACCAAGGCAACACGATATGAAAAGCATAACTCTCCAGCCATCCGTTCATCAAAACCACAGAAACAGGAAGTCCCAATACAGTGGCCAGTACCGTAAGAAGTAGCAGTTCACGTGTCAAAACAACAAAAAGACTTATTTTACCGGCTCCCAAAACCTTCCGTATCCCAACCTCTTTCACTCGTGCCAGAGTAGAAAAAAGCGTCACGACCCATAATCCCAAACAGGCCACAAAGACTGCCAATAATGACGCACTGGCAAAAATCCAACCGAAATTGCGATCCGACTTATACAAGCTATCCTGATAATCATCGAGATAGAAATAAGAAAAAAGGGCAGACGGAAAATAAGTCCGGTACATTTGTTCCACTTCAGCCAAGCGGTCAGAATTGACCGGACCATCCATCTTGACGGATATATAAGGAGTCGCAATAAACGGGATCCGCTCTTTCAGGAAAAAGAGGATCGGCTTATACGGTTCCGCAAGCGACTGCTGATGATAATTTTTCACAACCCCGACAACTTCGAGTGGATCTTCCAGCACTTCCATCTCCAACTGCTTTCCTAACGCCTCTTCCGGAGAAGGATAACCAAGCAGACGCACCGCCTCTTCGTTCAGGACGACCTTATTCCGTTCATTGCCGTATGCTTCCGAGAAACCACGTCCACAAAGCATTTCCGGCGAATAAAGCGCCAGATAATCATAATCGACAGCAAACATCTGTATCAGCTTCACTTCGGATGGATCGCTGCCGTAAGGACGATTGGTAAAGTAGTTCGCCACCTCAACGCCCGGCACAGCACCGGAAATAGAGACACGGACAACATAAGGTATCTGTCCCAACCGTTTCTTGAAACTCTCCATTTTGACGGACATATCATCGGTAAAAGCCGGATATTTCACCACCAGTACCCGGTTCGAAGAAGCGGAAGAAGTCTCCTGCTGCATATAACGAACCTGTCCGATCACCACCAACGTACCAGAAACCAGAACGAAAGAAGCAAGAAACTGAGCCACAATCAACATCTTCCGCATCCGGTTTCCCTTACGGCCATGCAGTAATTTTCCTCGCATGATATCCGCTGGACGGATGCGTGTCAGCAGGAATGAAGGATACAGTCCGGTAAACAAAGTTCCCCCTATAAAACACGCTGCCGCCATACTCCAGAATTCCGGCAAACGGAACGCGCCGGCAGCAAAATCCAATCCTACCCAACGGCAGACAAAAGGCAACAGTACCTCGACCCATCCGAGAGCCAAGATCAAAGCCGACAAGTTCAACAACCCTGCTTCCAGCAATCCTTGCAGGATCACCTGCCGGCGGGAAGCCCCGAATGCCTTGCGAATACCAAACTCCCTGCCACGTTCCAGATAACGGGCAACCGTCAGGTTCAGCGCGTTCACCCAGCCGATCAGTAAAAGGGCGACTACCATCACCGAAAGGATACGTACAGCCATACGACTACCTTTCGCTTCTTTCTCATAAGACTTACGGGGAGTCAGATGAATATCCCGCAAACGAACCAGTTCGACCCTCCAGTCCTTATGTTTCAATGCCGCCGTCTTATATTTTTCAGAGATGGAATGGAAAGCCGCTTCAATATCGCCCGGTTTCTTTCCCGGTTCAAGCCGGACATACGTATAGACACCGTGGATATACCAAATATCGCGCCTTGCCTCCGGAATAGTCGAATAAGACAACAGGAAGTCATAATGCAGATGCGAATTATAAGGCATATCGGCAATCACGCCCGTCACCTCGAAATGCTGTTCGGACGAAGATGTACGGAAAGTCAGCACTTTGCCGATAGGATCACCACCGGCAAAATAACGACGTGCAGCACTTTCGGTAATCACCATCGTATTCGGACGGACCAACTGTCCACCCTTCTCCCCCTTGAGGATCGGGAAATTGAAGAGATCGAAAAAAGCCGGTTCGGTATAACAGTACTGTTCTTCGATAAACTGCCGGTCACCGAACGTCACCTCTTGTCCGCGATCTTGTGCCGTCACACGTACATACTGCTCTATGCCCGGAATCTCGCGATACATGGCGGGAGCATGCCCGAAAGAAGTCGTCGCCCAATTATCCGTCAAGGTTGCCCCTTCATAAAGACGGCTCTCCACACGGTAGATGCGATCCCCGTCATGGAACGAATCGAAACTCAATTCGAACCGTACATAGAGCATAATCAGCAGCGCCGCGCCAACACAAACGGAAAGACCGAACACATTCAGGGCGGAAAGAGACTTCCGCGCCCGTTGGCTTTTGATTACTTGAGACCAATATTCCATCAGCGTAAAATTAATCGTTCATTCTCACCAAACAAGTCATATCCGGAAATAATCACCTTCTCTCCCGGTTGCAACCCTTCCACAACCTCGTAATACTGCGGGTTCTGACGGCCGATACGGACAGGGCGGCGGCGAGCTGTCTTTCCTTCTTCATCCACCACATACATGTACTCGCCGCCGCTTGCTTGGTAGAAGCTACCACGTGGGACGATCACCGCCTGCACGGGATCGCCCAGTTGCAGGTTCAGGTGGTAGGTTTGCCCGGCACGGATATTCTCCGGCCGGCCGGAGACAAAATGCAGGTCGGTGCGAAACTGTCCTTCCCGCACTTCGGGATAGACTTTCGTCACCTCCATATCGTACTTCTTTCCTTCACGTTCGAAGCTCGCAGGGAGACCGGGCATGACACGTTCCACATAGTGCTCGTCGATCTTGGCTTCCACCTTCAGTTCGGGCGTGATCACCTGGCCGATACGTTCGCCCTGGGCGATGGACTGGCCGATCTGGGCCTCCAGGTTTCCTAACTGCCCGTCGACGGGAGCCTTCACTTTCAGGTTTTCCAGTCGCCCGCGAACCAAGGCAAGGCTCTTCTTCATATTCCGGATGTTCTCGTCCAGGCTCTGTAGCTGGCTGCTGCGGAACAGGTCGTCCTGCTCGATCCGTTCGTCCACAACGGCCAACTGTCCGAGAGCAGCCTCATAATCTTCCTCAGCCTGCAAGTAATCTTCGCGGGCCAGCAGGTTCTTCTTATACAGGCGTTCGTATTGCCTGAAACGGCGTTCCTTCTGCACCAATTCCTTACTCAGGCCGATACGGTCCTGTTTCAGCCGGAGATGTTCCTGCTCCATGCTGAGACGGGTGTTGCGAAGTTCGTTTTCCTGATAGGCCAAGTCGGCTTCGCTTTGCAGGATGCCGATGTTCAGGAGCGGGTTACTGAGGCGGAGGATCACGTCGCCCGCCCGCACCTGCGCCCCTTCCTCGATCAGGCGTTCTTCGACGCGCCCACCCTCGATGGCGTCAAGATAGATGATACGATCCGGCAGTACCTGCCCGATAACCCGGATGTAGTCGTTGAACTCTCCTTTCTGCACGGTAGCGATCGTAATGCGTTCTTTCTCCACTTTCAGGGAAGAGGAAGTATCACGAAAAAGAAGCCAAAGCAGGCAAAGCAGCCCGACGGCAATTCCTATCAAGGAATAGATGTGTTTCTTCTTAAACCAGGACTTCCGCTCAATACGGGTGTCCATGTTATTGATTGTCATTCTTGTTGTATTTATTCAGTTACTAGAAATGTTCCCGTGCGATAGAAGTCCACCGTGCGGCTTTTCAACTCATACTGCAAACGGGTGCGCGACAGCTCTGCCTTGGCCAGGATGTAGAGGTTCCGCTTCTCCATCAGTTCGAAGACGGAGATCATCCCCTCTTCCCATTTCTCCTCGCTCTCTTTCAGCGTGACGGTGGAAGTGCGGAGTTGTTCGACCGCCTGACGGTGTTCCTCGGCGGCAGCCCGGAGTGAAAGGCAGGCGTCGTCTATCTCCTTGTAGAGGCTGAGGCGTTGCTGCTCGTTCTCGTTCCGTATCCTTTGCAGGCGGAAACGTTCCTTCCGGACATCTGTCAGGCGGGAAAGTCCGCTGAACAGAGGCAGCGAGACGCTCACGCCGATATATTTGTTCATGTTATTCTTCAACTGGTCTTTGATCGGGATGATCTCGCCCAGGTCATCCCGTTCCGTGTCGTAGCAACCGGAATAGAGGCTGAATTCCGCCCTGATGGAAGGAGAAAAAGCCCCGGACGCTATTGCCAGTGACTTGCGGGAAGCTTTCTCCCTCAGTTCCATAGCCCGGAATTCCGGCAGGGATGTTTCGGAGGCGGCATAGATCTCGTTGGATTCCAGTACAGGAAGCACGGGAAGTTCGCCCTCCCCGCCGGGAGAGATCGCCAGCGTATCGGTATCCCGCATATTCAGCAGTTCCTTCAAGGCAAGCAGCGAGAGGCGGCAACCGTTCGCCTTCACCGTCTCCTGGTAAATATCAGATTGCAGGCGCGCCTTCACCTCCTGCAAATCAGAAGAGGAACGCATGCCAAGATCCACATATTCGAGCATCTGCTCGTGATAGCGTTCGCTCAACTTCCGCTGCTCGACAGCAAGCTCGTACATCTTCTTATCGAAGCAGAGGCGATAGAAAGCATCCATCACCTCGAAGGCAATCCGGTTCTCCTCGATCTGCTCCGTGAGGCCGCCGATCTGCTTGTTCAGTTTGCGGAACTGCAACCGGTTGACGCGCGTAAAGCCGTCGAACACCGGAAGCGAGACATTCAGCCCCATCGTGCTCTCTAAAAAGGAAGAGGAAGTATAGAGGTTCGTTTTCGGGTCCACCGAACGCCCCAAACGTTTGCCCAATGCGCCGGTAGCACTTACTGAGGGCAGGAAATCACCATAGGCGGCAGCAAGGTCTTCCCCGGCAATCCGTGTATCCAGGTGACTGTTCCGCACGCGGTAGTTCTGTTCGACGGCATAGCGCATGCAGTCGTCCACCGTCCAGCCGGACTGCGCCCGCAGGTTTCCCGGCGAAGCCAGGAAGACGAAAAGAAAAAGAGACAAACCTCGTTTGATCGTTATCTGTGCATTCATCATGACAGAAAGAAAGCAAACGACGTGCCAGAAATGTAACATTCAGACTATCAAAAGCATTTCAAAAACACCTCCCGCCAACCGTCCAATTTTTTGACGCCCAAACGTCCAACTTTTTGACACAGGTGTCCTCCTGTCGCTCATCGAAGCATGACAAGTGCCAAATGCAACACACAAAAACAAGCTTTACCCCTCATCCCTGAGACATAAAGCCTAAACACGTAAATCAGTTATTATAAAAAACGAAGCAGTGTTATTTATTGTGTCTATAAGTATACTCTTTTTATTTTCCGCGGGCAAAGGAAAAGCATACATATTGCAAAGATATGACAAGAGAAAGACAATTTAATTGAAAATAGAGAACCATGGTTTATCTGAAGCAAATCAAACTAATCAATCCGGATATCCATACGAACGGGAGATCATCTCTCCCAAGCATTTAAGATTTCCGCCACATAGACGTTATGCGGATTCCCTGCCATTGCGCTGTACCATTTCTCGTATAAGGCAGGATCAACAAAATGATCCTTATCCATCTTAGTCACGTAAAGGGTTTTGCATTCGAGCGTCAGGCGCGATTCCTCGAAACAAGGATTACCCAGATCGGTAAAATAAGGCGTCAAACCTGTCGCTGCCACCTTGTCGATATCCCGTCCCGATTTCGCCCCGCAAATCTTATGGGCAGTCTTATGCTCTTCTCCTAAAAAGGACAGCGTGAAAGCTCCCTTCGCATCGACAAACTCGCGGGTATAACGTTCCGGACGGATAAAGACGAACACTACCGGCTTGTTCCACAGGAAGCCTACGCCCCCCCAACTCGCCGTCATCATGTTGAACTTGTCCTTGTCGCCGGCGCTTACCAGCATCCACTCTTTTCCGATGATCTCTATAAAATTGTCTTTGACCAGACTCGGTTCTATTGCCTTCATAATTTCACACCTTAGTTAATAATCTTTCAAAGATACGAAAATATTTATTTGTGTGTGCAAAATTTAATATTCTTGTCCATACAGAATATTTTCGTTTGGTTTGAGTTTTGACTTCTTCCAGATGCTTGATGCGGTGACAATCGCACGCAGCA
>OGIV01001987.1_pt1 | contig 10895 bp, 9 predicted proteins | sample 1571861 | NCBI WGS metagenome assembly OGIV01 (sample SAMEA2582099, study PRJEB24529) | metagenome | biome: Human gut stool | place: China | collected 2011 | reverse complement strand
CTCCGTAAAAATATCCCGAACACCTCCCGTTCTGACCTGCATCTCCCTTGTCACCTTTTTCACCCTTGTCTCCCTTTTCGCCGTCAACACCTGCGGCTTTCACACCAGTATCGGTTTCTCCGATCCACCAGTTGCCGTTTTCACCGATAAATGGGGTAAGACCGTCCTTGCCGTCCGCACCGACAACTTTACCAAGATTGACTACCTCGCCGTCGGTATAGGTGATAACAAGCTCGCCGTCTGCGTTGATCTCCGCTTTGGCTATTCCGATGCCGTCCTTACCGTCTTTGCCGTCAGAGCCGTTTGCACCGTTTGTTCCATTTGTTCCATTTGTTCCGTCCTTGCCGGTGTCGCCCTTAACGCCTTTGCCGCCCTTATCTCCGTCCTTACCGTCAACGCCGTCTTTTCCGTTGGCACCATCCTGTCCGTCAGTGCCGGGATCGCCTTTGTCACCCTTTTCGCCCTGTTGTCCGGTTTCACCGGTATCGCCCTTTTCTCCGGTGGCTTTCACACCGAGGGATACCCATGTCTGTCCGTCGTCGTAGGAGATATACCAGAAGTTATCATCACCTATTTTAAGCTTCGGCGTTACACCGTCTTTTCCGTCCTGACCGGGCGCACCTGTTTCTCCCTTGTCACCCTTGTCGCCTTTGTCACCTTTATCGCCCGTCAGCTCCGACAAGGCAATCAAATTATTCCAGGCAGAATCATCACTGTACTTCCACTGTATAAATCCATTATATACATTCAGTTCAATTTGCTTTCCATCTGCGCCGTCATTTCCCTTCAACTCGGAAAGTGATACAAGAACACGGTAAGCGTCGTCACTTTCGCCCACATATCGCCACTGGATACTGCTGCCGTCACTGCGTAATTCTATTTCTCTGCCGTCCGATCCCGTAAAGGTTGAGAAGGTTTTGGTATTGGATAATGCCGATACCGTTCCGTTATTGCCGACAGAGGAAACCGCAAAGGTGTAGGTGGTATCCTCTTCCAGAGTATCGTATGTATATTCAAAGGTCGTGTCTGACAGCGGAGCATCAGTCACACGCACAAAATCGCCGTCATCCATACGCATCCAGATATGATACCCTGTATAGGGGCGTCTGCTGTCTGCAGTCGGTGCCTTCCAGGTGATTTTTGCACTTTGATTGTCTGTTACGGATACGCCTGTAAGTGTAGGTACGGGCGGTGCGGCACGAAGATTGGTCAGCACATATCCGAACACAGGAATCTTCTGATCTCCTGCCGTCCATGTGCGCATACCGAAATCCCAGGTAAAGCCGTATTGGCTCGAAACATCGTAGCCGATTCCGTAGGAGGCAAGGAGCGAACGGCGGTCGATGTTGTTTACCGTACCGCTGGCGCCGCTGCTTTCCGTCGTGGTGTAGACCGTACCTGTTGCTTTGCTGTAGCTCAAATCGATTACAAAACCCATATTGAATGCGTCTACGCCCCATGTGCTTTTCATCGAAGCGGAGAAGCCGTGAGCCATCTCAACTCCCTCGGCATGCTCAGATGTGGTAGTCCAGTCGTTCGTGATACTGCTTGCACCGAAGCCAAGCTCATATTTTTGCTTACTCAGCGACTCAAATTTCGAAACATAGTCGGCGGTAGTAGCGGTATTCGACCAATAGGCGAACGGGTCGCCCTCGGCGTTTTCCGGCAGTACATGGCTGTTCAGTATCGGCAAAGCCTTTGCCTTTCCCGCTGCAATGTCTTTCTTGTAGGTTTCGTTGTACAGTACCGCAAACTCATCGTAATACTCCCGGTCGAGCATAGTGTAAACCGGTTGCCCGGGGATCATCAGGGCAATGGTATTTCGCTCGCTGAGGTCAAAATCGCCCTTTTGCGGGTCATAAAGCGAGTAATAATAGGTTGTTGCCGGCACGCGGTACAGCACCACAGAATCGTTGCCGCCGGCATTGAATGAGGCACTGTATTCCTTAGAAAGGGTATCCTCGGTGCTCTTGGTAAAATCCATGGTGTATCCGAGGGTCGCCTCGTATCTCCACACCTTCAGATCTCCTTGTGCGACGATGGACGCACCGAAGGAGGGGTTGTGCGATGAGGATTTCGTGTCCGAATAGCCTGAGGAGAAGGTGTAGGTGGTTGAGCCGTCGGAGAAATCAAGATCATAGTCACCGAGCTCCGAGAAATACGGAGCCGCCTGGAGCACCGCCTGCACCTGTGCATCGGAATATCCGTAGCCCTTGCCCTCATAGCGAGCAAACAGACCGTCCTTGTTCACATCCGCCGCAAGCAGTATGCAGTTATACGGCATATCCCATGCAAGGTCGGCATCGTGGCAGAGCTTGGAAAACTCGTCCTTTTCGGCTGTTACCGTATACTTCCCGGCGACCGAAAGAGTGCCGCTGCCGAAATCCTCGCCGTAGAAAACATCGGTGAACAGGTCGAATTTACGCGCCGAACCGCTTCCCTTTTGCCTTTCGGCGGCAAGCGCGATCACCTGCTCGCGGCCTTCCGTGTTGTGGTCAAAATTGCCTGCGATGACATCCTGATACCACCACCATCTCGCGCTTGAATTCTTTTCGCGCGCGGTGTCGCGCAGAAGATTAAGCGCGCCGTTCTGCTGAACCTCATACAGTCCGCCTGCGATCCATACCTGCTCCGGCGTACCTCTGCCGTTGATCGCAACGCTTGTCATAGCGGGCTTCGGCTTCACGCCCAGATCATTTGTTCCGTTTGCGGTATAACCGCTCATGGTGGTTTTCTGCACATTCGTTATTGACTTGTTCTGACCGTAATAAACGGCAAAGCCCATGTTTTCGTTGTCGGTTTTCTTGTCCCAGATAAAGCCCTTCTTCTTTTCTTCCCTGACTTCACGGAAATATCCGGCAATTATGATTTCCTGCCAGCCGTCGCCGTTGATGTCTCCCGCGGCAAGGTTTCCGTAGCGGATATGATCGTAGTAACGGCTGCCGTCCGCTTTTTCATCCTCGCGGTTCAGTGTCATCAGGGACTTTTGATCCACTCTTTTGAGGTTCCCGTTTTCGGCTTTGTATACCGAGAGCTTTGAAACAGCCTTACGGAAGGAATCGCCGGAAATCTCCTTGTCCCTGCCGTCGATCTTATCCGGCTCGGCAATGCCTGCGTACACGATAAGCTCATCGCAGCCGTCACGGTCAATATCCGCCGAGACAAGCGACTTCGTGATCTGGTCGCGCTCATACAGAGTCGTGTTCCAGCCGTCGAAATAGGCATTGCCGCTGCCCTTGGATTTGACAAACGATTTTCTTGAAAGTCCCTGCTCTCCGGCAATTCCCGTGCCGGCGATTCCCCATAAATCATCATTGCCGACGTAGGTGATAACGGCGGTCATCTTTCCGTCACCATCATAGTCGCCCGCCGTGACATTGAAATAGTGGCGGAATTCCTGGTATTCCAGCTCGCCGTAACCGGGTTTCTTGCACGCCCACATCGGAGCGTCGGCAATTTTCTGAAGCTCGGAGCGCTTGTTGTTTACAAGGTTTTGTACCCAGTAGCAGATCTTCGCAGTGTTCTTGGAATTATCCATATCGCAAAGACCGACAAAGATAGCATGATCGTTTCTGCCCGTGCCGAGTGGGTCGTAAGCTGTTCCAACAGCAAATGCAACATTATCGACAGCAGAAACCCGATGGGCACTCGGTGTACATTCGGCAATGTTGATACCGAAATTCCACTTACTGTATACCTTGGTATGATCCTGCGCCGCCTGCCCCTCTGCGTTGCGATAGCTGTAAATGATCGGCTCATACCATGGGGTGAGGGCTGACCCTTTTTTGTGCCGTACGGGTTGCTTTCATCCTCTGCCCATCCGACCGGTGGGGTTGTATCGGGTGTGAGCAGTGTGCCGTATGCACTCGAGTCGGATGCCGATACTCCCAGAGTGGCATAGCTCATAATAGGTAAAGCAACACACATCACCATACATAGGGTGAGCAGGGTACATAGTATTCGTTTTTTCATTTTCCGTTTCCTCCCTTCAAATATTGTGAACGGTATTTATCTGCAAACAGAGCGACACCCTGTTTTAAGACCTCCATTTGGGTTTTTAAATAATATTCATCCTCAAACATAGCATAGTGTACACAGGCACGAACAAATATAAAAATCAACGGTGTAATCACCGTGTACGGAATACCGATTTTCGGCTCCAACCGCTTGGCATATTCGGTATAGCGCTCATTCACTCCCTCAAAGAATTTCTTGCCGTGCTCAATATATTTCGGATGAGTATAGACCTGATACATCAGCCGATATTTTTTGCCGTGCTTCTTTGCGGTCCAATACGGAACCTCTCTCACAAATCGGACAACATCATTCGGGTCGGTGGGAGCTTTTTCCATAAAATCATCCTCAACCTTTTCCATACAGTATGCAGTTGATTCAATAATCAGTTCATCCACACTATTGAAATAGGAATACAGATTTCCCGTTGTACACCCACACGCTGCCGCCAAAGCCTTGATACCCGTACCGGTCAGCCCGTTTTCAGCATAACATTCAAAGCATTTTTCCATCATTTCCCGCTTACGCTCGTTGTGTTGTTCCTCTGTTGTTCTCATAATGTTCGCTTCCTTTTGATAACTAATCAATTAATTAACTATAGTATAACACAGGACTACGGTAATTTCAACAATTTATTAAAAAAAATTTTGCAAAATATTAAAATTTTATCGTATCGGTCGGAAACTTTACGGCTATAGCCGTACCCTTTTCCGAACTTTCTTCCACACGGACTTTACCATTGTGCAATGTGACGATTTCCCACACCAAAGAAAGTCCCAAGCCTACGCCACCGTATTCCCTGCTTCGAGATTTATCCACACGAAAGAAGGACTGAAAAATACTTTCTCTGTATTGTTCGGGGATGCCGTAGCCGGTATCCGCAACCGTAATAACAAGCTGATTGTCTTTGTGCGTTACGGTAATATTCACTGTACCGTCAAAACGGTTGTAGCGTATAGCGTTTTCGGTCAGATTATATAACAAACGGTAAATCAACGTGTCACTGCCTGTCATAACAGCGTCGCCCGTGCTTTCAAGTGCAATATTGTTCTTCTCTGCAAGGGGCGCAAGGTCAGTGAAAATTTCTTCTACCATAGGTCCTATCTCTATGCGGTCGGCACACGATACTGTACGAAGCTTACTCATTTCCAACAAGGTTTTTGTCATTTGCGTCATTCGTTCGGTCTGCTCACATAACAATCGGAGAAACTCAGCCGTTTCCGGCAATACCTCGGGATGCTCTGCCGAAAAAAGTTCAAGCTGTGCCTGCATAAGCGAAAGCGGCGTACGCAACTCGTGCGCCGCGTTTCCCGTGAACTGTCGTTGAGCTGTGAATCCCTCATCAAGACGGTCAAGCATCAGATTGAATGACTTGACAAATTGTCTCATTTCAGGCAAAACCTCTTCGGTTATCTTCATATCCGTCAAATTGTTAGGCTGAACCTTCTCAACCCGAGCTGTAAAAGTACGCAGAGGCTTCAGCGCATGCCCGCTTAAAAAATACGCAAGCACACCGCCTAACAATGTTGCCGCCGCCGTAATATACCAATTGGTAGCGATAAAGGATTCCTGTACTCCGTTAATTACAATAGTCAATTCACGATCAAGCTTTTCGTGTTCGGGATCGAAAAATTCGGGTTCTCCTTTGTCCGTATCTCCGTAACCTGTAACATAAGAACCTATGGAATCCATGTAACGGCTGCCGGAATAGCCGATAAGAACATTCATAAAAATGCAGGTAGCTCCGATAAGAAGTGCAGTCATCAAAGTTATGCGCCATTGCAAGGATAGCTTTTTCATTCTTTTTCTTCCTCCATAACATATCCTTCACCAATGCGATTGCGAATCGGGTCATAGCCGAGCGCCGCACGCAGTTTCTTTCGTAATGCAGAAATATGTACTCTTATTGAATTGCTGAAATTGTCAAAATTGATGTGATTGCTTTTTAGTTCATAATAGCAAAAGTCACGCTGCAAATTTGCAACGTGACTTTTGTTTTAAGGAAAGCTATATATTAACTTATAAACTATTTAACGCAGATCATCAAATCTTATATTTTTCCAATGCTTTTTCATATTCTTCGCTGTCATCACCGTATATAACAACTTGCAATGGATTACTTAAATCAAGACTGTAAATGCCCAGTAAAGATTTTGCATCAACTGTATAACGGTCTGAAACTAAATCAACATCATAATTACAGTTAGAAGTTAATTCAACAAATTCTCTGACCTGATCCACTTGTGTGAGTCTGATTTTTACTATTTTCATATACTTGTCAACCTTTCTGACATATTTTAATTTCATCTAATGTGGGCAACGCAGGAATTGCACCTATTCTTGTTGCAGTCAGTCCACCCGCAGCATTTGCAAAAAGTATCTTATCATCAAGCACCATATCAGCAATCTCATCGGGTTTATAGTTTTTTAACTGCCACAACATTGCACCTACAAAAGCATCCCCGGCACCTGTGGTATCAACCGCATCGACCTTGTATGCAGGAAATACACAAAAATGATTTTTGTTGCGATAGCAAGCACCTTTTTCTCCGAGCGATACCAAAACTAATGACGCACCCATATTTAAAAGCTTTTTTGAGCCGATTTCAAGATTTGTTTCTCCTGTAACAAGATACATTTCTTCCTCAGACACTTTCAAAATATCCACCATTGTAATCGCTCTTGAAATTTCATTTACCGCTTTTTCCCTATCACTCCACAAAAGAGATCTATAATTAGGATCAAAACTAATTATTTTCCCGAGTTTCTTTGCATAATTTACAGCATCATATGTCGCCTTCCTGCAAGGTTCATCTGTCAAAGATAATGAACCGAAGTGGAAAATTTTGCATTCATCAATAAGTTCTTTTTTCACTTCATCGGCATTAAGCATCATATCTGCTCCTGGATTTCGATAAAAAGAAAACGAACGGTCGCCTTTGCTGTCAAGCTGAACAAAAGCAAGTGTTGTCGGCACATTGCTGTCAGTTGCCATACCTGTAATATCAATATTATGGTTGCTTAATGTGTCCTTTAAATAAGAACCGAATGCATCGTTGCCGACCTTACCGATAAAAGCCGATGAACCGCCAAGCTTACTGTTCATTGCAAGAACATTTGCCGGTGCTCCCCCCGGATTTCGTGCAAATGATTTTACTTCTTTTTTGACCAGAATTTTGACGGCGAATTGCATAAAATGTCTATGGCGATGTTGTTTAATTTACACAACTTTTTCTATATTTATAATACACATATTGGCATTTATATCAACCTATGATATAATTATACAGTAGTTTTATATATAATTACAATATCGCAGAAGTAATATATTCTGCGAAAGAATTTTGCTTTCGATGAGGTTTAATATGATAAAAAAAACAAGATTTTTGAGTTTTAGTATAATAAAATGTTTTTGTTGTTTGATTTGCTTGTTTGGCTCATTATCTTTAGCATCTTGTAACAAACAATTTAATAAGAAAACTATTTATAACAATCCGGAGTCTAATAAACCATGTTGTATAAAAGATTTGTGCTATGATACAAATAATTTATATGGATACAGGATTTATATAAATGAAAATAATGAATATGTTCCTTTTTTAGTTTTATCTTCTGATTATTCAAAAAATTGTCTTTTGCTACGAGAATTTTTACTTGATGAACCTAAGCCATATAATTCATCAGGTGAATATGGATCATATTATAGTGGAAGCATAATAGATGATTTTTTAAACAATTCATATTTCTATACTCTTCATGAGAATACAAGAAAAATAATAGTTAACTCATCTATACTAATTGCTACAAAAAACGCTATCGATACACATGATTCTTCCACAGAAACAATAGAAAGGAAAATATTTTTATTGTCAGCTACTGAAGTGAATTCCACTTTAGGCTCTCCTCAAGCACAGGAAGGTATTCCAATTAATTTTTTTAAGAAAAATGAAAACAAAATTGCTTATTATGAAAACTCATGTCCAGGATCTTGGATGCTTCGTTCTGCTGCTTTTAACGGTGGGAACAGTATTGTTGGAATTTCCGAAACTGGATGTGCAGGGATAGGAGGGATAAATGGTTTAGACGGTTTATGTGAAAATGCGGTTAGACCAGCTTTTTGCATTCCAATTGACACAGAAATTGAGGAATGTGAAAACATAATAGGAGGTGAGAAAGTATTTATTTTAAAAAATTAATATACCAAACATAAAATAGGAGGTTGTCTAATGAAAAAGATTTTTTCGATTATGATTGCGTTAGTTCTTACACTTTCTTGTTTGCCATTATCTCTTTTTGCTGTTAGTGCTGAAGAAACAAACACTGTTAAAAGATATTCTGTACTTGTTTTAGATGTTTCTGACACAGCAAGTTTTATCGGTGAGCACGGAGAAACCATTTACACAGCACCCTCAGCTATAGAGTATGTTAAGCAGTCTGCAAACAGTTTCCTCATGGATTTAATTAATGCTAAAGGTGAAAATTATGTTGCTGTAGTTTCATTTAACGAAACAGCATCCTCGTCTTTACCGTTTATAACACCATCAGCACCGAGTTCCATAGCCTTATCAAGTCTTTTCTGCATAATATCAACCACATATACCTTACTGACACCCTCTGCTTTCAGTGCCATCATACTTACAAGACCGATGCATCCTGCACCCATAACAACCGCTGTCTGTCCTGCGTGGGCATTGCCCTGATTTGCAGCATGGAAACCAACAGCAAGAGGCTCAATTAAAGCACCTTCAAGTGTCGATACATTATCGGGAAGTTTAAAGCAAAGATCTGCTTCGTGAGCTACATATTCCTGAAATACTCCGTCAACCGGGGGGGTAGCAAAAAAGATTACATCGGGGCAAAGATTATATCTGCCTGTTTTACAAAACTCGCAGTGTCCGCAAGTTTTCCCCGGCTCTAAAGCGACACGGTCACCTACTTTCAAATGACTTACATCTGAACCTACCTCAACGACAACACCGCCCGGTTCATGTCCGAGAACAAAAGGGGGCTTTACAACATAGTCACCGATTGCACCTGTCTCATAATAGTGCATATCACTGCCGCATATGCCGATATACTCAAGCTTTACCAATACCTCATTAGGCTTTGGTGTCGGCACCGGACGATCAACATATCCCATTTTTTTAATGCCTGTCATTACAGCAACTTTCATAGTGTTTTTCATAATTAGTCCTCCTGCTTAAAAATACTTTTATAAAGTGTTTTATTAAGTGACTATATTAAATCACAAACACACATTGATGTCAATAGATTTTTTTAAAATCATCACATTTGCTAAATATTAACACTATGATTTGTGCAAAAAAACAGTGACTCCGACATTTATCAGAATCACTGCTTTTAATAATTTATATTTCCTGTAAAAACGAATCTATTTTCATAAGTGCTGCACCTACTGCAGATGCCTCTAATTTAAAGGTACAGTATTTCAAAAAATCGGCATTACTTTCAAATGTATTTCGTTCAGCAACATAATTTTTTAATTCCCGTGCAAATTCCTCGAGAAAAGCTCCTACATATCCACCGGCAATTATATCACAGTCAAAAGTCATTCTCAGATTATTAATAGCTATTGCAAGATACTTAAGATAATCGTCCCATACCTTTTCGGCTTCAGCATTACCGCATCGGAGTTTTTCAAAAAACATTGCAAGATTTCCGTCAGCCTGCTCAGATAATACCTTTGCCGAAATATATGCGTCAAGACAGCCTTTTTTACCGCAATAGCATTGTTTTCCGTTAGGAACTAATGTATTATGACCAAATTCACCTGCTCGAAGATTATTGCCCCAAAACAACTTTCCCGAAAAAATAATTGCACCGCCGACAGTATTGCTTAATGACAGATAAATAAGATTATCAATATCTGACTTATCCCACAATTCCGCAAAACCGGCAGCATTTGCATCATTGATAAATAAGCAAGGGTATGAGATAAATTCAACAAATCTTTCTGTGCTGAAATCATAAATGTCAAGTGCATGAGAAAAAATTATTCTCTTTCCGTCATCACTTATAATACCGGGGATAGAAATACCTACTCCTATAATTCTGTCAAACTCATCATCTTTTAGAAAACTATTCATCAAGTCGCCTAAGTTTTTAAAATAATTTTCATCAGAAGAAAAAGCTCTTGTCTTTCTTGTATATCTTATAACCATTCCGGACAAATCAACAAGCGTAAAACCTATGTGATTTTTTGTAATATCAACTCCGATGGCTAATTTTGCATCAGGAATTGAAGCATAAGCTTTTGCTTTCCTTCCGCCTGTAGACTTGTAAGCACCAACCTCATGAACCAATCCAAGATTGATTAACTCTTTCACATTTTGCAAAACAGTCGGCCAACTGAGGTTAAGCTTTTGTGCAAGCTCAGGCTGTGAAATTCTATCATATTTCAGCAGACATCTAAGAGTATTTATTCTATTTTGCTTTTTTACATCCATATTGTTTGTTGGAACAGAATTCATAATCAAAATCCTTTTATAAAGTATTTTATGTTTATTATATTACCATTTTTCTCAAAGTATTTCAAGAGTTCACACTAAAAAATCTATTAACTACTATGCAATAAAAATATGTAACATCTTTCTAGGAATGAATGCTAACTAAAGTATAGGAAAACAACTTCTTATATGCTATAATATAATTACTGTTTAATGCCGTTGATGATAGATTGAATCGGAATTATAGTTCTGATAAAGAATTATTTTGATGTAAAATCCATTTTGCACCCCCCTACTCAAAAGTTATCGTTATACGGTTGATTTTGAAAGTAGTCTGCACCCCCTTAACTGACTACTATTTGACTACTTTTGAAAAATCTAATATGCCACATTTTGCCTTGATTTGCGTGTTTT
>OGIV01001980.1_pt1 | contig 10925 bp, 6 predicted proteins | sample 1571861 | NCBI WGS metagenome assembly OGIV01 (sample SAMEA2582099, study PRJEB24529) | metagenome | biome: Human gut stool | place: China | collected 2011 | reverse complement strand
GTTTGATCGCGCCCATCGTATTCATAGTAAGGATGTTGGAAACGGTAATTCCCTGGGCCAAAAGCCATCGTTTGGCTGCATCGCTTACCGTTGCTTCCTGATCCATGATCCAGGTGGCTAAACAGAAATCTTCCGTTGTCGCTTCGACCGATATGTATGGACTCTTCGGGCTGGCGATCAATACGAAATCGTCACGGAAACACGGGAAAAAGGTTAACGATGGATTCACAGGCGGACGACTGATAAAGCCAATATCCATACGGTTGTCAAGAACTCCGGCTTCTACGATTTCATTGTCTTCGATCAGCAAAGTCGGATCCACAGTCGGATAACGTCGCTTGAATTCAGGGAGCCTTCGGGAGAGGATATAAATGCCGCTGGCGCGGTTGGCTCCGATGATCAGTTTGCCAGCAAGTCCTTTCTCTCTGGCTGCGAAAATTTCCTCAATTTCGCTGACTTTAGTTACGACCAGTGTGGCCAGAGGGAGGAGAGCAGAGGCAGCGTCTGTCGGAAACAAGCCATTGGATTTTCGTTCGAACAGTTCTGTTCCAAGTATTCTCTCGAGTTCTTTGAGCGACTGACTTGCCGCACTTGTTGTCACACAGAGTTTGGCAGCAGCTTTTGACAAGCTTTTCTGATCGTAGATACCAAGAAAGATTTCAAGCTGACGCAGTGTGATGTGCATAACCGGAAATTTTCGAAAAAAAAGACGCATCACCAAATGGCAAGCGTCCTTTTTTCGCAGCGTTTCAGAAATTTGTGTTTGGTGCCCAAGACTGGACTCGAACCAGCATGCCTCTCGGCGCTGCGACCTGAACACAGTGCGTCTACCAATTTCGCCACTTGGGCACAAATTTTCTGAGACGCGAATTATTACCAAACAGAATAAAAATGTCAAACGATTTTCGAAAAAAATTTCTGCGAGCAATTTTTAGGAGAAATTGCTTGCTCAAAAGACTTGCCGACAGGCTCTGTGCCGCAACTGATCGGTCCGTTCAGATAGTCGGCATCGTCTTGTCAGAGTTCCGTCATTGTTCCTCAGGTATGATGCGCTTGATTCGAGGCCGACGAGAAGGATGTTGCCGATGCGTCTGCCGTTTTGTAGCCAATTGATGCTCCGAGAGCACATAGAGAATTCGAAATGCAAAAGAAAGTTCACGAGAAACCCAGTCGATCCAAGGCATCTCCCGAAAAGAGGAAGCAGAACACCTCCAATTACGCCGACAGGGCATTTGTTCTTGCCCAAGGGGATTCTTTTTCCAAAACCGTCTTCACAGGCAGTAATCCATCCGGCAAGTTTTTTTCTTGTAATACGGACTATATTTGAATCGTTTTCATATTCCGGTGCATTTTCGAGATTATACAACATTCCCTTCTGTGGTTTAATTACCCTAAACCCAAGAGAAAGCATATCTTCTTCTATGCCCTCATAGCAGTCCTCCAAAGAAAGACTCATATACTTAGGACTTGTCGGTTCAAGCCCGCCATTACACGCGTGGTCCCGGTATTTCAAAGCAAGAAGATCTTGTGCGTCTGGTCGGCAATCGAACCGGCGAATTCAAGATCCGCAGTCTGAAGAATCCCGACAAGATTGTCGAAGGCGTTAAAAGTTCCAATCCGCACCACGGTTTGTTGCCGGGGGATGTTGTCTACGGCGCTTATGTCAACGACGACTACGGGTTTGCAGCTCGCATTCTGGTTAGCCGTGCACTGCGTGAGCCTGTGTGCACCATTAACTATGCAAAGTCGGCCGGCGTGGAAGGCTGCGGCTCTTCGTTTGTAAACCGTCTGGAAAAGAACGACGTCAATAAACTGCAGCAGCAGTTCTTCACGATGAAGATTGACGAATCCTGTTGCAAGCCGTTTTCCGCCATTGTGCCGTTGACCGGTACGGTCGGACGCGTGATCGGCCCCATCGACTCCACGCAAAGCGAAATCGACATGACGCTTGCTCGCCTCGGTATCCCGAGCGAATTTTCCGAGGAGGCACAGGCGCAGGCTCAGGCGCTGCCCGATGCGGTCGAAAGCGACAAGGAAATCGAGAAGAGAGTTGATCTTCGAGATGTTGGTCTCGTGACGATCGACGGCGAAGATGCCCGCGACTTTGACGATGCGGTATGGTGTGCGCCGCTCAATGACGGCGAAGGCGGTTGGCGCCTTTTGGTCGCCATTGCCGACGTAAGTCATTACGTCACGCCCGAAAGTCCGCTTGACGCCGATGCACAGCAACGTTGCACGAGCGTGTACTTCCCGACGCGCGTGGTACCGATGTTGCCCGAGAAGCTCAGTAACGGCCTGTGTTCGCTCAATCCGGGAGTAGATCGCTGTTCGCTTGTCTGCGACATGATCGTTTCGGAGAAGGGCGAGGTGACGGCTTATCAGTTCTATCCGGCACTGATTCGGTCCAAGGCGCGTCTTACCTATACGAGTGTCTGGAACGCGCTCAACGGCGACGTGCAGGACTTTTTGGTGCGCGGAGGCAACCTCACCGACATCAACAATCTCTACGCACTCTTTAAGGCGTTGCTTCAGGCCCGAGGTCGCCGCGGAGCTGCGGACTTTACGTCGGCCGAAACCGAAATCGTAACGGATCCGCAGACGCAGAAGATCGTGGCCATCCGCAAACGCGACCACAACGATGCGCATCGTCTGATTGAGGAGTGCATGCTTGCGGCCAATGTGTGCGCCGCAGACTTCATCAGTCAGAACAAGGCCAAGAGCCTGTATCGCGTGCACGATGCGCCGCCGGCAGATCGGCTCGCCAATCTGCGTACGACGCTTGGCGCCTTCGGTCTTAAACTCTCGGGCGGAGGAAAGCCCACTCCTGCGGATTACGCCAAGGTGGCGCATGAAGCTGAGACGCTGCCGGCAGCCGAAGTCATCAATACACTTTTGCTTCGCAGCATGCAGCGCGCTGTATACAGCCCCGACAAGAAGCCGCACTACGGCCTCAATTACGACGCCTATACGCACTTCACTTCGCCGATTCGCCGTTACCCTGATTTGTTGGTGCACCGCACCATCCGTGGCATTTTGAGGGGCGAGCGCTACATACCTGTGTTGGCGCAGGCGCCGCAGGAGCTGATGCAGGCACGCATGTCGGAACTAGCGGCTGCTCAGGGCGAAAAGGCAGCCAAGAAGAGCAAAGTCGATATGACCTGGGAAGTGCTCGGTTTGTTGACGTCGGCAGCAGAACGGCGCGCCGACGACGCTTCTCGAGACATCGTCGCCTGGATGAAGGCCGACTATATTTCCGGGTACCGCCGCAAGTGCTTTGAGGGTGTCATTACGGGCGTCAATCCTGCGGGCGTTTACGTTACGCTTACCGGCGTGTTCGTCGAAGGGTTCGTGCATGTCAGTCGTCTCAACAGCTGGGAGTATTTTTACTACGACGACAAAAAGATGCTTTTTGAAGCTGAATTCGGTTCCGAACGCTATATGATCGGCGACAAAGTGACGGTGCGCGTGTTTGCCGCGAGCACGGAAACGCGCCGCATTGACTTTGAAATGGTGCAAAATCACACGGATAAACAACGCACCCGCAACAATAAGAACAAAAAAACGAAGAGAAGATTCTAAAAATGCCCAAACAAGTCGTATTGGCAGGCTTTCACGCCGTAAATGCCAGAGCAAAACTCAATCCCGACTCCATCCGCGTCGTCTACGTCGAAGCTTCGCGCCGCGACAAGCGCATGCAGCAATGCAAGGATCGTCTTGCGGCTGCCGGCGTCAAGGTCATGCAGGCCGACGCCAAGCGTCTGGAAGGTATGGCACCGGGCATTCCGCATCAGGGCATCGTGGCGCTTGCCGACGAGCTCAAACAGACGCTCGATTTCGACACACTGCTTGACAGCATCACGCCGGACACGCTGTTGCTTGTTCTTGACGGCGTGACCGATCCGCGCAATTTCGGCGCCTGCCTGCGCGTGGCCGATGCCGCAGGCGTTCAGGCAGTAATTGCGCCGCGCGATCGTTCCGCTAGCTTTTCGCCCGCAGCCGCAAAGGCCGCAGCGGGAGCATGGGAAAGCGTTCCCGTTGTGACGGTTACCAATCTTGCCGCGAGCATCACCGAGCTTCGTGACGCCGGGGTTATGGTGGTCGGCACGGCCGGCGAAGCGCAAAAGACGATCTATGAATTTGATCAGAAGCGTGCTTTTGCCTGGGTGTTGGGCGCAGAAGGAGAGGGACTTCGTCAGCTCACGCGCAAACGTTGCGACGAACTGGCCAAGATCCCCATGTTCGGGGCGGTCGACAGCCTCAACGTTTCGGTAGCCACCGGCGTTTGTCTCTTTGAGACTGTCCGTCAGCGTCAAAGCTGATTAACCGATTTTTAGCAACGGTTAATCAGAAGGCAGCGCTCTGGAGAATCCGGAGGCTGCCTTTTTTGCGAAAGCGGTGTGATGCTTATTTGGCGGGCATTTCGGCGACGGCTTCGATTTCGACGAGACAGCCGAAGTGCAGCGTTGTGGTCGAGACAATGACGCGGCCGGGCTTGTGTTCGCCGAAGAATGCGGCGTATTCCTCGTTGATCGGTCCCCAGTAGTTGACGTCCGGCGTATAGATGCGGCAGAAGACGACGTCGTTGGTGGTAACGCCTGCGGCATCAAGCACACGCTTGACGTTGTTCAAAGCCAGACGGGTGTGCTCGCGGATGTCGCCCTTGCAGACTTCACGCGTATCCGGATCAATCGAGAGCTGGCCGGAAACGTAGAGCGTGCCGTTGGAGATGACGCCGGCGCTGTAGTGACCTTTGTTTTCGCCTTTGAAGTCGGGAGTGACGATCTGCATGGGAAAAGTTCCTTTGGTTGGGATTTCTACAAGATAAGTCTGAGCGCGGCAAAAGTCGCGAACTAGTCAGCGGATTTTAAGCTCGCGAACGACAAGTTCCAGCAAACGGATCGAAGAGAGCCTCAGCCCGAGAGAAGAATCGAGCCGAGAGAACCGAAAAACTCGGCTTTCACTCTTGGAAAAGATAGCCTCAAACCTTACAATTACGGCACCTTACGACTTCGGCTGCACGATGCTGCAGATACCGAAGGTTTTTGCGTTTTCAGAAGCCCTGCAATGACCCCTCGACTTCGGCTCAATCACATCACAAAAGCATATCCGGGCATCGTCGCCAACGACGACATCTGCCTGGAAGTGTGTCCCGGGGAAGTGCTTGCTATTCTTGGCGAAAACGGCGCCGGCAAGTCCACCCTCATGAAAATCATCTTCGGTTCGGTCACGCCGGACAAGGGTTTCATCGAGTTTGACGGAAGTCCTGCGCAGATCAGCAGCCCTTCGGAAGCCAACCGTTTGGGTATTGCCATGGTGCATCAGCACTTTGCCGTGTTCGAAACGCTTACGGTGGCGCAAAACGTTATTCTCGGCATCTCCGAAAAGATTTCCGTGGAGGAGTGCGCCAAGCGCATCAATGCGTTAGGTGAGCGCTACGGCATTGCGGTCGATCCGTTTGCCATCGTTGCCGACCTCTCCATGGGCGAACGCCAACGCGTGGAAATCATTCGCGCCCTGATGAGCAATCCCAAGCTTCTGATCCTGGATGAGCCCACCTCGGTGCTGACGCCCCAGGCTGTCCGCAAGCTTTTTGAAACGCTCAAGAAGCTCGCCTCCGAAGGCGTTTCGATTCTTTTTATTTCTCACAAGCTCGACGAAATTCGCGAGCTAGCCGATCGCTGCACGATTCTTCGCGCCGGCCGCGTGATCGAAACGGTCAATCCGAAGGAAAAAACCGAAGAGGAACTCGCGCGCCTGATGATCGGCAAGGAACCGCCCAAGCTTCTGACTTCGGAAGGCACGCCCGGCGAAGTGGCGCTCGAATTCAAGGGCGTGAGTCTCGACGGCGGCCATCACGTCACGGGGCTTACGGACATCAAGCTCACGGTGCGTGCGGGTGAAATCGTCGGCATCGCCGGCATTTCCGGCAACGGTCAGTCGCGATTGCTCGGCGTTTGCATGGGTGAACTCAAGCAGACGAAGGGTTCCGTGAAGCTTTTCGGTGAAGCGGTTGACGATCTCGATCCGGCCGAGCGTCGCGCCAAGGGCTTGCGCTACGTGCCCGAGCAGCGTCTTGGTCACGGGTCGGTGCCGGAGTTTTCGCTCATCAATAACACGCTTTTGACGGGTGATGATTTTCACAGCCACGGCTTTATCAAGCAGGAAGAGGCCGAAACGTTTACCGATCTCGTCATCGAGCGTTTCCATGTGAAACCCGAAGCTCCGAAGGCGGCGGCAAGAAGCTTCTCGGGCGGCAATCTGCAGAAGTTCATTGTCGGCCGCGAGATCCTGAGTTCTCCGGGTGTACTCATCATCGACCAGCCCACATGGGGCGTGGACGTGGGGGCCGCCACGGTGATTCACAATTCTCTGATGCGCCTTCGCAGCGAGGGTGCCGGCATTCTGGTCGTGAGCGAAGAAATCGATGAGCTCTTTGCCATCTGCGACCGCATTGCCGTAATGTATCGCGGCTGTATATCGCCAGCCATTCCCGTCAGTTCGATTACGACCGAAGAGCTCGGCCGCTGGATGGCCGGTCTGTGGGTGGGCAGCCCCTTCCGTCACGCTCAGTCCGCCGACAAGGAGGCCGAATAAAAATGCAATTTCCTGTGCGTTTGGTTGCCCGGAGAACTCCGGGCTGCATGATGTGGCTTTCTCCGGTTCTGGCTCTTGGCCTGACTGTGTTATTCGGTGCGATTCTGTTTGCGATGCTGGGTAAGGACCCACTCAATGCGCTCTATGTGTTCTTGATCGCTCCGCTTGAAACCCTGCGCGGTTGGGCCGAAGTCGGCGTGAAGATGACTCCGCTGCTGCTTTGCGCTGCCGGTCTTGTGGTCTGCTTTCGTGCGAGCATCTGGAATATCGGTGCCGAAGGCCAGTTCCTTGCGGGTGCCATCAGCGGCGGCTGGGCAGCCTTGGCTTGCCCTGACGGCATCGGTCATTGGTATCTGGTGATCGTTCTGCTGGCTGGTATTGCGGGCGGTGCCTTCTGGGGCGGCATCACGGCGTTACTGAAAGACAAATTCAATGCCAACGAAATTCTTGTATCCCTGATGTTGGTCTACGTGGCGCAGTTCGGGCTTGCATACTGTGTTCAGGGGCCGTTGCAGGATCCCGACGGTCTGGGCTTTCCTCAGTCCGCGCTTTTTGCCTCCGCGGCTAGCATGCCGGTGATTCTCGGCGGCACGCGTCTGCATCTGGGGTTTGTTCTGGCCGTAGTGGCCGCACTTGTCATCCAGGTGATGATGGTGCGTATGTTCATCGGCTTTCAGCTCAAGGTTTCCGGCATGGCGCCTTTGGCGGCCAAGTACGCCGGTTTCCGTCCGAAGCGTCTGCTTTGGGTCTCGATGCTCATTTCCGGTGGTCTGGCCGGCTTGGCCGGCATTGCCGAAGTTGCAGGTCCCGTCGGACAGCTCACGCTTAACATCAGTCCGGGCTACGGCTTTGCGGCCATTATCGTGGCTTTCGTTGGGCGTTTGTCGCCTGCGGGTTGCATCCCTGCGGCCTTTGTGATGGCGCTCTTTTATCTGGGCGGCGAACTCGGCCAGTCTCGTCTTGGGTTGCCGAGCTCAATTACCGGCGTCTATCAGGGCATGCTTCTCTTTTTCCTTTTGATCTGCGATTCGCTCATCTACTTTAAGCCTGTCTGGCAAGGCTTTACCGAACGCAAGCTGAGCAAGGAGGCTTAATCATGGATGCTGGTGTGATTGCTTCTGTCATTGCTGCGACGTTGAATGCAGGTACGCCCCTGCTGATTGCCGCCATCGGTATTCTCATTCACGAAAAAAGCGGCGTTCTCAACCTGGGTGTCGAAGGCATGATGCTCATGGGGGCGGTGACCGGTTTCGGCGTGACCTACGCCACGGGCAGCTTCGCGCTCGGCTTCCTGGCCGGTGCCCTGGCAGGCCTCGTGATGGCCGCGCTCTTTGGCTTTTTCACGCTTGGGCTCTACGCCAATCAGTACGCAGCCGGTTTGGCGCTCTCGCTTTTCGGCGCCGGTCTTTCGGCTTTCGTGGGGCAGCCTCTGCAGGGCATGGCTCTTGAATTGATTCCGTTCCTGGGCGATGCATTCTTCTCGTCGCACAGCCTTGTGTATCTCTCCCTGATCGGCCTGGCCGCCGTGGGCTGGTTTCTCTACAAGTCCCGTCCCGGGCTGATGCTGCGTGCGGTGGGCGAATCGCCGAGCTCGGCTTACGCCCTGGGCTACAACGTGCGCGTCATCCGTTTCTGGGCAGTGCTCTTCGGCGGCTTCATGTCGGGTCTGGCTGGCGCCTATCTGTCGCTTGTCTATACGCCACTGTGGGCTGAAGGCATGACGGCGGGACGCGGCTGGATCGCGCTTGCGCTCGTCACATTTGCCACTTGGCGCCCGCTTCGCGTGGTGCTCGGCGCCTATCTTTTCGGCGGCGTGACAATGCTGCAGTTCAATATGCAGGCGATGGGCATTGAGATTCCCTCGCAGATCATGTCGATGACGCCGTATCTGGCGACCATTCTCGTGCTGATCCTCATCAGCCGCAACCCGAAGTGGATTGCGCTCAACGTGCCGGCAAGCCTTGGCAAGACGTTTCATCCGAGAAACTGATTTTTTTGATTGAGCCGCCGATCATGGTCCCGAAAAGGCGAGCAACCGGGGCCGGCGGCGGCTTTTTTGCGTCTGAAAAGTTGCTCGTGCTTCCACAAAAATAAACAACTATGGCTTTCCAGAAAATTGCCCTGACGATGGCCGCCGCCTCCTGCCTGTTGCTGGCCGGATGCGGAGAAGACACCACCACCGACAAGAAGGCCGAAAAGGCCGTTGCCTCCACCGAACCGCTCAAGGCCGCATGGGTTTATCCGAGCCCGCGCGCCGATGAAGGTTGGTCCAAGCAGCACGAAGAAGCTCGCATGCTCATTGAGCAAAAGTACGGTGACAAGATCAAGACTCAAGTGGTCGACAACGTTACCAATACGGTGGACGCCGAGCGAGTCATTCGCGATCTGGCTGCTCAAGGCAACAAGATCATCTTTGCCACAAGCTTTACGTACATGAATCCGGCACTTAAGGTGGCCAAGGAGTTTCCGGACGTGAAGTTTGAAAACTGCACCGGATACAAGACAGCTGCCAACTACAGCAACTACAACGCGCGCTTTTATCAGGCCCGTTATCTTGCAGGCAAACTCGCCGCTTCCATGAGCAAGACCGCTCATTTGGGTTATGTGGCCGCCATGCCGATTCCCGAGGTGCTTCAAGGAATCAACGCTTACACGTTGGGTGCGCAGAGCGTTAATCCTGACGTGAAAGTGTCCGTTGTGTGGACCAACACCTGGTATGACCCGGGTAAGGAAGTGGACGCCACGAACACATTGATCGGTCAGGGTTGCGACATTCTCACGCACCACACCGATTCGACGGCTGTCCCCGCAACGGCAGAAAGCCGAGGCGTGAAGGTGATCAGCTATCACTCGGCCATGACGAAGACGGCTCCCAAACAGCTGATCGGTGCCGTGACGCACCACTGGGATGAGTATTACGCTCACCGAATCCAGGCGCTTTACGACGGCAAATGGAAGGTTGAGCCTGTTTGGGGCGGCGCCGAACTGCACATGGTGCGCTTATCGGCCATTACGCCTGATGCGCCCAAGTCAGTAGTCGAAGACATCAACGCCGTCTACTCCAAGATGGAGAAGAAAGAATTCAGCGTCTTCTCCGGCCCGATTGTCGACAACGAAGGAAAGGTACAGATTCCTGAAGGAAAGGTTGCCGACGACAAGATGCTCAACACAATGAACTACTTCGTCAAGGGCGTGATCGGCAAGGTGCCCACCGGCAAGTAACAGAATCAACACCGCCGAAAGACGGGTGCAAAGGCAAGACTCAAGCGTTTTACCGGTGCGCCCGTTTTGTCTTTTTCAGCATCGAGTCGATAACTGATAAAATCACGCCAACTTTCCCCATCCCCATATTTTCCTTTCTTTTCAAAGAGGCATCCCTGATGGCATTCCAGAAAATTGCCCTGGCCCTTGCTGCCGCTTCCTGCCTGGTGTTGGCCGGCTGCGGCGACGATTCGTCCAAACCTGCTCCGAAGAAGGCAGAGGCTCCTGCAGCCACCGCTTCTTCCGGTCCTTTGAAGGCCGCCTGGATCTATCCGAGCCCGAGTGCCGACGAAGGCTGGTCCAGGCAGCACGATGAATCGCGTCAGCTGATCCAGAAGCAGTTCGGCGACAAGATCAAGACGCAGTTTGTGGAAAACGTCACGACGATGGCTGACGCCGAACGCGTGATTCGCGATCTCGCCTCGCAGGGCAATAAGATCATCTTTGCGACGAGCTTCGAATTCATGAATCCGGCGCTCAAGGTGGCCAAGGAATTTCCCGATGTGAAGTTCGAACACTGCACGGGTTATAAGACGGCCGACAATTTCAGTTACTACAACGCTCGCTTTTATCAGGCTCGTTATCTCGCAGGCAAGCTTGCCGCTTCGATGAGCAAGGACGGCCATCTGGGTTACGTCGCCGCTGTGCCGATTCCCGAAGTGCTCCAGGGCATCAATGCATACACGTTGGGTGCTCAGACCATCAATCCCAACGTGAAGGTTGATGTGGTCTGGACCAACACTTGGTATGACCCGGGCAAGGAAGCCGATGCGACCAATACGCTGATCGGACAGGGCTGCGACATCATCACGCACCACACCAACTCCCAGGCTGTGGCCTCCACGGCCGAAAGCAAGGGCGTGAAAGTGATTAGCTACAACTCCCCGATGGTCAAGGCTGCTCCCACGCAACTGATCGGTGCCGTGACGCACCACTGGGATGAGTTCTATGCCAAGCGCATCCAGGCTGTGATGGACGGCAAGTGGAAGGTTGAACCGCTCTGGGGCGGCGCCGAAATGCACATGGTGCGGCTGTCTAACATCTCCAAGGATGCTTCCAAGGAGGTGGTT
>OGIV01001974.1_pt1 | contig 10956 bp, 7 predicted proteins | sample 1571861 | NCBI WGS metagenome assembly OGIV01 (sample SAMEA2582099, study PRJEB24529) | metagenome | biome: Human gut stool | place: China | collected 2011 | reverse complement strand
GTGAGTACGGACGTCAGCGAACTTCTACGAAGTTCCATGACTTAGTTTTGAACCTAAGGTTTCAAAACTCCCGAGTGCTTGAAACAACAATGTTTCAAGCACTTTTCTCACGGCAGAAAGTCTCAAATATTTCTTTCAAAATAGAATTTAGTTTACAGCTATCGTATCACCCAGTTTATACAAAAGTAGAAAAACAATGTGTCCAAAATAACAAAAATGCGTATGTGTGCAAACATACGCATTTTTTTATTTTCCTTTTTATTTTCCTTGTTCTAATCGCTCGACGGTTTGGTAAGCTTGGTAGATCAAGAAGAGACCGACCGCATTTAGAAGAGGAATTGTAATCGGCAACTCGGTCACAATTTGTGAGAATGGGGAATTGCCTACAAAGTGAAGGCCAAAACCAGCAGCTAAGTATCCCCAACCTGCTAGACCTAGATCCTTGCGTCCTCTGCTAGCTTGGACAATCAAGTAGAAACCGAGCATGACAAGTCCTGTGTAGACCCAGTGAGACATAGGCGCATTGGCCACACGACCGAGAATCCCTGACACCGTGTAAGAGAAACCTTCCGGCAGATCCTGACGAATATAGGCAAAGTCCTCCACAATCTGGAAACCAAGACCAGACGCAACAGCTAAAAGGAAGATTGACTTGATACGACGGACACTAAACAAATAGAGGACAAAGAAGATTGGAATCAACTTAAAAGGTTCCTCAAATAGTGGCGCAGCAATGGCACTCTCGTACTGGTTCCAAAATTCGCTATTTGGAGCGATGGCTTGGATCATCTCATGGAAATAGGTATTGGCAAAGCTAGATAACCAGCCAGCCACAAAGCCCCCTCCTAGCAGAGAAAAGAGAACCGGTACCCAAGACAACTTCCACTTCTTGGCAAAATGAAAGAGGGCCCAGACAGCAGGAAGGGCGTAGACCAAGAGGATCAAGGTTGAAAGTCCTACAATCCCGTACTGACTACCAGACATCCAGCCTTCAGTTAGTGACTGAGTCTCATAAGCCAGACCAATCGCTAGCAAGAGTAAATACAGAAACAAAATCGATTTGCGTTTCATAAAAGACCTTTCTATGGTGAAATGAAAAAGGCTGGAAGACCAGTCTTTTCCGTGTAGTATCATTGTAACAGGATCAGCTTAAAAAAACAATAAATGTGGATCAGTGAGAAAAATGTAAAACACAGATGCCGACAGATGGTTGACTGAATTTAGTTACTTAACCACCAAAGCTCCATTTTCCTCCGTTGCCAAGAGCTTCTCATCGTTGTCATATATTTTAATTTTTATACTGCTTGGTTTATTTTGAGTTGCATTGTATTGTTTTACTATCTCTTCTTTTAAATCAAAAAGAATCTTACAATAATCTTTTGGATTTATATTTGCTGAAGATAATAATTTTTCTGATACAGATAATTTGACAGTCAAATACTCTTCATCATAATATACTTTACCCATCTCAATATCGCCATTCATTTGATTTTGAAGCATATAAGCAAATACTACATTAGGTTTTTCATTTCCAACCAATGAGGTAGGGGCTTGATTCATTCCTTTGACCACTGATTCTTTACTTTCCTTTGTAGAATCTTTTACACTCTGTTCAGTAGACTGCTCTTTTTTGTCTTCATTCTTCACTTCTTTTTGCGCGCACGACGACAAAAACAGTGAGAGAATAGTCATTGTTGCAAATATAGTTTTTTTCATAGATTGCCTCCTTTTAATTTTTAACAAGTCGAAAATGACCTGTAATTGACCAAAATTACATAAAGCTTCCAGTAAAAGACATTCAAAAATTTTAATTTTATAACCTTATAAGTACTTAGATATTTAATAGTTTAAAAATTATAATTTAATATTATTCTACCATAATCTCTCTCTTACTTCAGTACGGCAAGAATCTGACGAATCATATCTGGATCCCCATCTGGCAAAGTCACCGTCTCCGCATGATCCAAGATTCCTTGGGTAAATTGCGTCATAAACTCTTCACTATTAAGCTCATCCGCAGACTGTTGCCAGTGGCTCGGTACAGGGTAGATCGTCACCGTCCCATCACCATTGGATGCATAAGTCACATGACCTTCTGCAGAAATAGGTGTAAACAACTGACGAACATCTTTAGGATAGTCAACTCCTAGCCCACCAAAGTAAATTTTTGTACCAGCACTCTTTTCATTAATACTCAATTCTGTCGGTACAGACTTGATCACATAAGCCCAGACACGAGCAGCTTCAACCTGAGCAGCGGTGTAGCCTGGATAATCATTCTGATCTGCCTTCTTTGAAGACTTGACCTCACCATCCGAACGAGTATTCCACTTCTTGGCCTTACTAGCCTTAGACGTACTACTGCTATCCTCTGTATCTGCTTGCTCCCGATCTTTGGGTTGCTCTTTCTTGCGATAGTAGAAATTGTCATCATCTCCATAAGCCGGTGACTGACCCGCCCAAATCCGATCCTTGGACTTATCTGAAGAATCGTCCTTGCCAGCTTTCTGACCTTTTGGAAGGAGCAAGAGACCGTAGCCTCCAACACCTGACTTGGCACTGACCGTCATCTCAGCAATCTGGTCCTTCTGCTTAAAGCTCGATGCATCAAGTTCAACGTCCTCGCTGACCAAGCCCTTGTCATCAAAAACCAGCTCATTGCCACGACCATCGACCCAAGTCCCCTTGATACTCGAGTAGTCCTTAGCCTTAATGGCTTTTAAGTCCATACCAGATTGTTTCTTTTCTTCAGTGCTTGTCTGCTTGGTCTCCGAATTCTTAGGCATCACCCTCCTCTGAGGACGACCACATGAAGCCAAGAGCAAAGCAGAAAGCACAATCACAAAACCTTTTTTCATATCAATCTCCCTTCACACACCTACTATTTTAGAAAAATAAGAAAGGAGAGTCAAAGAAAAAGCGGAGGGGGGAAATAAATTAATGACATAAAAGTCTGTAAAATTATTATTTGAATTTCTAAAGAAAAAGAAGCTCAATGTATAGAGCTCCTAGACCATCATTTTTTGTTTTTCTTGTTTGGGGATCATTCGAAAGAACACAGCTCTAAAACTAGGAAACATTGATACTATCAACTCCACACATCCTACATAGACAGTTTCCCTTATTCTTTTAATATTCTTCAAAACTATATCTTGTACAAATTATTTAATCTTTCTAACTCTAATACATTTATACATACTTCTACTCCAGTAACTACCCCCTTACTATAAATAATTCCACAAGAAAACACAATCCTATCCGTACTCAAAATATTTGACAATATTACAAATGATTCCAAAACATAATCCTCTATAGTAATAAAACAATTATTTTCATCTTTAAAAAACTCTATAAATCCAGTATCCTTACACCTATCACCCAAATGAAACCTAAGTGATTTTAAAAAATAATCAAAAAACACATCATTTTCCATAGAAAACCCCTTCATTTTTAAAATATTCTGTTATATCATACAAAAAATAAGTTTTGGGACCATTCGAAACAACACAGCTCTAAAACATAGGCTCTGTGTACTCTGGGTTGTACAGTTACTTAAATCTTGAGAGTACAAAAACTGTCTGCTTTGATTTTTTCTAACAACTCCAGTTGTACAGTTACTTAAATCTTGAGAGTACAAAAACATAGCTTCTGTCAATGAATGACGGATCTCTGTTGTACAGTTACTTAAATCTTGAGAGTACAAAAACAATACGACAATCAGGAGTTTGCTGAATTTGTTGTACAGTTACTTAAATCTTGAGAGTACAAAAACAAAAGATAGGCATGGAAGCTATCCAAAATGGTTGTACAGTTACTTAAATCTTGAGAGTACAAAAACCTGACTTATATCCAACACTTTGTATTTATTGTTGTACAGTTACTTAAATCTTGAGAGTACAAAAACAATAAAGGTTCGGTTGATTTTATCATTTAGTTGTACAGTTACTTAAATCTTGAGAGTACAAAAACCGCTTATTGACCAAGAACGAAGTGCTAATTGTTGTACAGTTACTTAAATCTTGAGAGTACAAAAACTCTTCATTCGTTTGTTCATTTTGTTGTCCTGTTGTACAGTTACTTAAATCTTGAGAGTACAAAAACTACTGCTTCAACCAGTGTCGCATCATCTTCGTTGTACAGTTACTTAAATCTTGAGAGTACAAAAACGATTTATAGTGATCATCAGTAATAACTTTTGTTGTACAGTTACTTAAATCTTGAGAGTACAAAAACTCATCTGCTGGACAGCATACTCTACTTTTAGTTGTACAGTTACTTAAATCTTGAGAGTACAAAAACGACAGCGATCAAGCACTAAAAGAGTTGTTTGTTGTACAGTTACTTAAATCTTGAGAGTACAAAAACTTGCCTACTGTCTTTTGACTCTTATTGATAGTTGTACAGTTACTTAAATCTTGAGAGTACAAAAACACAAGACAGATTCCGATCTTTGCGTGATCGGTTGTACAGTTACTTAAATCTTGAGAGTACAAAAACAAATCAGTCATCGAATCATCGACATAATAGTTGTACAGTTACTTAAATCTTGAGAGTACAAAAACACTTGTCATTTTTGAATGTAACCCCAGCCAGTTGTACAGTTACTTAAATCTTGAGAGTACAAAAACATCCGTCCAGTAATTCCGATCAAAGCCCCTGTTGTACAGTTACTTAAATCTTGAGAGTACAAAAACTAAGGTGGTAGCAGTCTGCAACATAGCGTTGTTGTACAGTTACTTAAATCTTGAGAGTACAAAAACTATCAATTTGGATACGACAAGGGCAAGCTAGTTGTACAGTTACTTAAATCTTGAGAGTACAAAAACCGTCGAAAGTCTTCGCACTTTTGGCCAGCTGTTGTACAGTTACTTAAATCTTGAGAGTACAAAAACTAAGGATCCATCGGTTCGGTTTTACCCGATGTTGTACAGTTACTTAAATCTTGAGAGTACAAAAACGATAGACTTTCGCGATCTCGTCCGAGATCAGTTGTACAGTTACTTAAATCTTGAGAGTACAAAAACGCACTTCAGTTGGGATCAAAGCAGCGCTTGTTGTACAGTTACTTAAATCTTGAGAGTACAAAAACTAGAGAGTTTATGCTCAAAATGAAGCAAGGTTGTACAGTTACTTAAATCTTGAGAGTACAAAAACCGTCAAACCTATTCCTAATTCCTACGGCTTGTTGTACAGTTACTTAAATCTTGAGAGTACAAAAACCCTTTGCTTGTTGTTTCAATGATTTCCAATGTTGTACAGTTACTTAAATCTTGAGAGTACAAAAACAGTTCGTGTCCTTGCATTTAGCAAGGTTTTGTTGTACAGTTACTTAAATCTTGAGAGTACAAAAACTATTCCAAACTGGGGAGTCAAATTATGAGAGTTGTACAGTTACTTAAATCTTGAGAGTACAAAAACCTTTGAGCTATGATCTGTTAAGCTCTCTACGTTGTACAGTTACTTAAATCTTGAGAGTACAAAAACAGGATTGTTAGGGTGTAATAAGTTCCCACGGTTGTACAGTTACTTAAATCTTGAGAGTACAAAAACAGGAGGTGATGAATAGTGGTGTTTGAATTAGTTGTACAGTTACTTAAATCTTGAGAGTACAAAAACACAGGGATCGTGGTTCAAGCACTCAAAAAAGTTGTACAGTTACTTAAATCTTGAGAGTACAAAAACCTAAATAATGCCCGTTTAATTAATTATTGGGTTGTACAGTTACTTAAATCTTGAGAGTACAAAAACTAAGAATATGTCTTAGTAAATCACCAACACGTTGTACAGTTACTTAAATCTTGAGAGTACAAAAACACGCAAAGGCTATGAACCTGATCAAGAGTTGTTGTACAGTTACTTAAATCTTGAGAGTACAAAAACTCATCTGTCGCTACCTCGCCAGCTTGTGGCGTTGTACAGTTACTTAAATCTTGAGAGTACAAAAACAACGAGCAAGTTCTTTCGAAATTAGATCGCGTTGTACAGTTACTTAAATCTTGAGAGTACAAAAACGTGTCATAATTTCAACGCTAAATGTTCGATGTTGTACAGTTACTTAAATCTTGAGAGTACAAAAACTGACTGACAAAGACTTTCCGCCCGTTTTCGTTGTACAGTTACTTAAATCTTGAGAGTACAAAAACTCAAAAACATCGTAAGTCTTGCGCAAGATAGTTGTACAGTTACTTAAATCTTGAGAGTACAAAAACAGAAGACGATGACGATTATTTAGAATGTCGGTTGTACAGTTACTTAAATCTTGAGAGTACAAAAACCTGAGTGGCTACGCATAACTAACATTTTTTGTTGTACAGTTACTTAAATCTTGAGAGTACAAAAACCAATTGTCGATGAAATACCCTCGATAGCTTGTTGTACAGTTACTTAAATCTTGAGAGTACAAAAACCGTTCCTCTTGCTGGTATGCCATTATCTAGGTTGTACAGTTACTTAAATCTTGAGAGTACAAAAACTTGCCTACCGTCTTTTGACTCTTGTTGATAGTTGTACAGTTACTTAAATCTTGAGAGTACAAAAACCTCAAATTCGTCAATTTTGGTTTTTGTAGCTCAAAACCATTATAAGGTCTTAGACCTAACTCGTCAATACTATTCTTCTAAATACTTCAATAACATTGGGTTGACTGGTTCAATACGGAATTTTATTTTCATTTCATACTGGTACAAATTGTTTAATATTCTCAATGCTACTTGATCCTCAATTGATAAACTCATATGAAGAATGTTAGAACTAAATAAATAAGGTCCTATTTTCCTTAAAGATGATAAAAACTCTTGTTTACTAGGTATTTGATTTATTGGATATTGATTAGTAAAACGTTCATACATAAATTCTAACGAATAAAAATGATCAATGTAATCAGAGACAATATTAATCTCCTCTAGTACTTCTTTCGTGACATGAAGATATCCTTCATTTGAAGGAAATGAAATAGTGTATAACATGTTACATTGATTGGTTAATTGCTCTAATTGTTCACAGCACTCAACGAATTCCTTATAAGATAAATAATCATCCATATTTCGGAGCACAAGCAATACCTTTTCAGATTGATCCGTAATCACTACTTCCAACATCGAAAGAAATAATAAAAATTTTGTCTTATTGTCAACAAATTCGAAGGATATATTTTTATCGTTCTGTCCAAAATAGGGCAAAAAATTTTTTTGGATCAATTGGTCTGCATTAAAATATTTCGCTTCTGTATGATAGTTAATACCATCTAGTTGTAGATTCAAATTCTGATTTAACAGCAAAGAAATCCTATCTAGATGATCATTGATATTTTCAAGTTGATCCATCATCTCCACCGTATCTATCTTTTTCTTTATATAATCATAAGCTATCGTTCCTTTTTTATACTCCATCTGCTCAATTAGATCATTTATATTCGATAGTTGAATCACCCTGAATTCCGAACGGGAAACCACCGTATCGTCTATTAAGATTTTGGGTTCATTTTGTTCGAATAGGACTAAGTCTTCCTCACTATATTTTTTTCCTCCAAAATACCATAACAGGATTTGCCAAATATAGTACTTTAATTGTTGATCCTGGCCAACAACTTGGGTAAATTGTCCAAAACTCAATGTAATATTATCCTTGTATGGATGACTGATATTCATTTTCATATAACTACCAACTTATTATCACTGACTACTTCTTCTTGTTTTGTTTTTCCACCAATGATCAAAACCATTTCAGAAAACTGTTTCTCCGTAACTGCTAGTAAACGGACATTGCCACTAGGTAAATTACTCTGGCTTAATTTTTTATAGAATTTACTAGCAAAACTACGATTTGGACACGTTCTATAATAAACTGAAAACTGTAACATTTCAAAACCATTAGCAATTAGATCTTTCCGAAAATTACGATAGATTCTTTTTTCTTGATTCGTATCCATAGGAAGATCAAAAAAACACAATAACCTCAATGCTTCATACCTCATTTCTTCAGCTCCATTCTACACTAGAAACGATCGGACAGTAGAATTTACTCGTATCCTTATCCGAAATACATTTTAGGAAACCTTTGACATATTTATCCATTGCTACCGTTACAGAACAAGTTTCTTTTCCATAACGAATTTTTGCATTCAGTGTATCCGTTAAAGCTAAACGAAACTCATATTTCAAGTATTCTTCATCCAGCAAATTTTGATAAACCCAAACATCAATAATCTGCCTAAAAGGTTCCATTAAGTCGTCTACCAAATTAAATTGATTGTATTCATTTTTATGAAAAATTCCAATTAAGGGATTTAACCCATACCCAGCAATAATACGCGCCATCTGCGCTCTCATAATTGCATAGCCATAATTTAGACCTGCATTGATAACATCAGTTTCCTGTTGGGTAAGACGAACAAATTTCTTTCCAAACAATTCATTGAAATAAACTTTTGCCGCGTGTCCTTCGCGATTGGTTTTATCTCCAAATTCAATATGATCTTTATAATCTGCCAATAGCTGAATACAATCAATATTTTTCTCAAACATCGATAGAACATCTTGCTGATTATTTATTTTGAAGTAGGTCACTATTTGCCATAATTTATCCTTTTGCTGCTGCGTCCACAATAATTGTTCCTGTAATTTTTTATAGGCTCTAAAATGGCCATTTTGTGAATGGTAAATACCTGTTGGCAAATGCTCATTATCACAGACAATTAAAGCAATATTATACTTACTTAAGGCACTTAATAATCTTAGGGTTACAACCGTATCTCCTCCTTCTGCAACAATGATAGAAATATCACTCAAGGGAATAATATAATCTTCGCCCATCTTCTTAATCAAAAGATTATCCAACTTTAATTGCATTTTTTCACTTTGACAAACATGTACAATTCTCCAAGTCATTATTTATATCCTCTTTACAAAACGAAAACACCCCGCCATAAATGACAGGGTGTTGAATTCGGCATGAAGCCTTATCTTTGTAGCTTCTGCAAGATTTAAGTAACTGTGTAAGGTGTCCCTTACAGTTAATATTATAATACATTGTAAAAGCGTTTGCAACTCTTTTTTAAAAATATTTTTTAAAATTTGAGTTTTGGTTCTTCACCCTCTTTTTTGATGAAATGTTTATTACCCAAAAGATCCATCTTAACTTTATATATAGAAATATTTGGTTTATTTAACCCCTTTACACATTGTGTGGTACTGTTCGGAACGGTATCAAAAATATCAATCAATTTTTCTCCTTTTTCAAAATCTGATTTATCAATAGGTTTTAATTGAACTTGATGCTTTCCTTTATTGTTTCTTGATAAGAATCTGAACAACTGTTCTTGCCCTGTCTCAATATCCTTTATTAAAATCAAATCATTTTTACACAAAGTGAACTTAAACTCAGATTTTTCATCAACACCCTCTAATTTTTTAATAACATCATATTTATTTTTTGAAATCTTATATTTACCAGTACCTTTTTCAAAATATAAATCAGAGTATTTTAATCCAAGAAACTCATATTTTTTTGTCTTATTATTATAATATACATCTGTCCTCCAAGGATTAATAGACTGAAGTACAACTTGATTCATACTTTCATCAGGTGTTATATCAATGTGGTTACCTAACTTATTATCGTAGTATTTCAGACTTTTAATTTCTGGACCATTACCTTTTCTGCTATATTTTCTGATTGGTCCATTTTCTTGTCTATATTTCTCAAAAGGATTGCAAGGAACTTCTTTATTTTTATCGTTAAATTCTTTAGAAGGATAGGTACTTAAAATCTCTTCAATTACCTTCTCAAATGTTTGTGGATCTTTGTGATACATTAAGAATCTACTTTTATCTTTATTGTAAATTTTAATGAATGCATCATATCCCGCTTGACTATAAATATCTTTAATCTTACCTAGAACATAAGTTTCTTCAGATTTATCCTTATCTAATTTCGCTTTTCTTGTTGCGTAAATTGTTGCATCAGAAATCTTTCGGTTATATTTTGAATCTACTTGATAAGAAAATAGAATGCTATCCTCAAATTTCTTGGACTTCAATGTATCAACAAAATGATCATATGGTGCTTTGAACACTAACTCTTTGTATTCATCATCACTCAATGAAATAATTTCACCAGTTTCTTGATCCACGAATTGCCCTTCTTTATAAGAGCTCAAAGGATTATTTTGTTTTTTCCATAATCTTAATTGACTAGATGCAGCAATGATCAAAGCATCTACAGCATGATGGTGATAGGTCTCACGAGATTTTTCAAGTCCCCATTTTCTTCTTAGTTGCGAAGTAAATTGCCCACGTACAACTGAAATAGTTGTATCAAATTGATGATCCTTATAAAAATCTTGTAGAGCATTTAAAACAACACGAGAAGAATACCGGGTATCTACTAAATTTCGTTCGATAAACTTCTGTTTCACCTCAATCTTACTAATGTCTTCTTCTGTTAAAAGATATTCCTTCTTTTTATTACCTAATAATTTAGAATCTTTTACATATGATTTAAACTCATAGTAAGACCAAGCATCATCCATACTATCTAAAGCCTGGAAAGGTGTCCGTTGTCCCTTTTCTTGGTTTGCCGTAGCTAGTACCAAGACTTTATTAGATAAACTATCATCAAAAGAAAGAGACAAAGGCAAAATATGATCAATTTCATACTTGTATTGATTTTGAATCAAATCTGAAATTGGAATATTCTTCCCAGTGTAAAGACACTTTTCTCCTTGTTGATGCCACAAACGAATCTTAGTTGCTAATTCTTTATGTCCATGAAAAACGTTATCCGGTAATTCTTTTTTCCCATTGTATTGGAAAGCAGCTTTTTCCATTGCAGCATTTTTCTCGTCTAGATTTGCTTTTTGACGTTTTATATAGTCCTTCTTTGCCTCTTCCTCATTATTTTCACGCGCCATTTCGATAACGATATTATCAAAGATCCAATATCTTTTTGTTGCTTCAT
>OGIV01001963.1_pt1 | contig 11037 bp, 14 predicted proteins | sample 1571861 | NCBI WGS metagenome assembly OGIV01 (sample SAMEA2582099, study PRJEB24529) | metagenome | biome: Human gut stool | place: China | collected 2011 | reverse complement strand
TGCATGTGTTAAGCACGCCGCCAGCGTTCATCCTGAGCCAGGATCAAACTCTCATGTTAAAAGTTTTAATCCAGCCAGAATATCTGGCTTTTCTAAATCAGAAACAAGTTCCTACCGGAATCTTGATTCAGGTTTTACTGTTTTTAAGGTTTGCTTTATTAAAAGCTGTTCGTTCATCTTTCGATGACTTGAATTATTCTCTTATGAATCTTTCAAGGTTATTCACTGTTCAGTTATCAATGTTCTTTGTTGTTTTTAGCAACTCTGATATATTATCACATTCAGAAGTGTTTGTCAACAACTTTTTTATTTTTCTTTTTCAACTCTTCCGAGCTGATGTGTTGTCGTTTTTGACAGCTTTGATATTTTATCAAATCGTCTGTCGTTTGTCAACAACTTTTTCAAAAAAAATTCGAACAACATATATTGCAAATAAGAGCGGAGAAAGAGGGATTTGAACCCTCGCGCCGGTTACCCGACCTATACCCTTAGCAGGGGCACCTCTTCGGCCACTTGAGTATTTCTCCAAAGTTCATAATTGTCAATATGATGTTGTTCGTTACGTCTGTGACGCATTTAACATATTACTAAATTTCTATTTATTTGTCAATCCCTATTTTCTATATTTTATTTTACCGGTAACCGTTGCTTCCTTTCAGACTGGTATTGATCCTGCATATATCTTTGTGAACATTACTCCGTAAGTAATTCTTAATCTAAATTCCAATATAATAAGTAATTACGGACAGACATTGCCAAAAGCACTATCAAGATAACAAGCAAAGCAATTCTTCCCTCTGTATTTGAAAACAATACATTTCCCCATAAAAATATCAATAAAAGAGTTCCTGTCACAGCCGGCCAGCATATGCGTAATATTCTTATCCATTTCTTTCTGCCATGTCTGTACTTTTCTTCTTTTTCAGGAGCATCCTTTCTTGTACAGCGAATGACTGCTGTTGGGATAGGTGCAATCACAGTGTAATTTCGCTCCGCTTTATATTCTACTCCGTCCATGACAAATTCCGGATACATTCCTCTTTTTGTTATTGTTATATGCTTATTCTTTTCCATAGCATACGCATATAATGCATTTTCAAAAGTATATCTGTCCGTCACTTCCTCTTCCGGAACAAATGTAAATACGCGTTCATGCTCATACTTCACTACATCCTTGTAATCAGATTTCCAATTATCGAAGTAATGATCTGATTCTTCTTCCATCTGGCTTAGATACAAATCTGCATCAATATCTTCTACTGAGCTGCATATTTCCTTCAAATGTTCACATACTCTAATTGCATATCTTGTATTTTCCAGCTTCTGCTCTAACATTTTCTCCTGCTCATTCAATAGCTGGGGCAGTTTGTGATTCTCAGACAATATAAGCTTGATCTGCTCAATCGGCATATCGATCATGCGAAACATCTTTATGAGTTTTAGTATTCTGATATCATTTGTATCATACTCACGATACCCATTCTCTTCATTACGGTCCGGATGTACCAGTCCGCTTTTTTCATAGAACCTAATATTTTGGCTTGAAATTCCTGTAACCTTCTCGACTTCTTTAATATTCATTCTTTTTCCTCCATGTTTTCGTTTTACAGCATGGATTCTAAACCCTGTACAAACTACAAGGTCAATGTTTTTTTTCAAAATTATTCTGTTCTTTCATATATTGAAATATCTTTTTATCATTCTTTGACTTTTTATACCAGCCTATACCTATCATTATAATTCCAACAATAATAGCTGTAGTTCTTATCGATGAATCCGGGGAAAATAAACAAGATACAACAATTCCTGTTCCTGCACCTATAAAAAAATCTACAATTGATTTTCTTTACGGATGTTCAATATTTGATTTCCTATGTTCATAATACTACGTCCTCCTTCGAATACTATTATCTAAAAATAATGTTCAAAGTAAAGCAATCAACACCTTACATTGCATATATCGTTACGCAAAGATTCTTTGACAGGTTCTTTTCTCTTATTTGGAATCATTTTCCACCTATCTTTTACTCATTTATCAGCTTCTGGCTTTTCAGATAATAATAAATCCCATCATCTGTCACGCTTTCACAAATATCAGCCGCAATTTCTTTTACTTTTTCAGCTGCATTTCCCATTGCAATCCCTTTTCCAACGGATAGTAACATATCAATATCATTTTCTCCATCTCCAAACGCAATGGCTTCTTCCTTTGAGAATTTATAATGTGCAAGAACCTGTTCAATCGCAGTTCCTTTTCCACCTTCTTTTGGAATAATATCTACGGCTCTATCCCACCACGCTGCTAATTTGGCATTTTTCGTTCCCTCTAATATATACTTGCGTTCTTCTAAGTCACATCCCAACATAATTTGGAACACATCTTTTTCCACATATTCTTCAAATTTTTCGGATACATTCACCCTATGGTGCGCAATTGCAAAATAATCTTCTAAATCTTTATCACTTCCATTTGCAACAATTTCTTCCGCAGTTGCAATAGAAACAGGTCTTTCCATTCTTTTTGCATTTTCAATAATTTTTTTTACATCTTCTTTCGGAATAGGACATTTTGCCACCACTTGTTCCCCTACAGTGCAGAAAGAACCATTGAATGCTAAAATCGCATCAAATACAACCCCCTCAAACATTGGTATGGTAACAAACGGACGCCCTGTTGCGATACATATTTTTATACCATTTTGTTTTAATGAACATAACGCCTTCCTCATATTCGGTGTTATCTCTGTTTTTCCCATCTCTAGCAATGTTCCATCAATATCAAAAAAAATTATTTTTACTTTATTTATCTCGTTCTTAAGTTCATCTTTATTCTCGTATGTTCTCAAAATAGTCCTCCACGATTCTCTATCCCTTATTTCACCAGCAACTGAACGTTATCATAAGCCAACTTAAATCTGTCAGAATGTATCATTTGCATTTTTTATATATGTAATCCAGTTTTTCAAACTATCCACACTGAAATCCTCAAGTGCTGTTTTGTAACGAGCAAATGCAATAGGGTGATTTTGCTCCATCCATTTCAATGTCTTTTTCGGACCAAAATAAGGATATTGCATCAATTTCTGCTTTTGATTTTTGGGGACGGTTCTGTATATGTGAAATCACTTTCATTTGAAGTGCTTTTCCTCGTTCATTGCTATCTACAATAATCTTGCCATCAAAGATTTGTACAAAATCACTGTTCAGATTATTTGTTCCGTCAGCATACGAACCATAAAGGATGATAGAAATAGGATTGTAGTTTCGCTTTATATATTCAATAATCTGTTCCAAAATAATCACCTCTCCAAACATCGATTTATAGGTACAATTTGTTTTCCTTTCTACCAGAACAGACCTTCTATAAACATCTTTGCAAATATACCATATCTATTAGTTGTACACCGCCCTCATAAATTGGGTGGTCATAATTGTCAGTAAAGAATTTCGGAATCTTGTGAGACCGAACAAATCCACATTTTTCATAAAATGGTATCGTCAATGGACTATCACCTGTTCCAACCTGCAAAACAGAATATTCATCGGTGACAACACATTCAGCTTTTACATCACCATCTTCAAGCACATACATAGTTCCTTTTTCAAGATAGCGATCAACCATATTTTCCTGCTCATCAGCTAATAACAATAATGATATAAACTGCTTTTTATTCTCATCCACTTCTCTGATTTTCATATCCATCACTCCGTCAATTTGGAAGTTAATTTATAAACAATAAATTCTAATCAAACCTAATATTAGAAGATGCACAGGATAAAATAAATAGAAAAACCACTTGGAGAATACTTTCCCCTTTTCCATTCGCTTGCCATTATAGAAATATAAAATTACAATTCCTGCAAGAGCAATTCCTGACATACTTCCTAATGCATAAGCAATATTTGTACCAAGCGAAAATCTTCCAATACCACCTGCAAAATTAAAAAGTCCAAATAACAACATTGAAATAATGAATGTATATTTCATCTTATTTCTTAATCCTCTACTCCATATAAACAACAGTGTAAATATTGGTGCCAATAATGCCCAGTCGCAGAATAAAGAAAGTATTATCAATCCCAAGATACATATATCTTTTAAAAATTTATTTGAATTACACTCAGAAATTTTACATTACCTTCATAAAAATAATCTTTCTCAATTATCTACCTATATGTTTTTAGTAAAGTTATATACCTTAAAAGATCAAGGTACTTTACTATTGACAGATAAAAATCTTACTATCAAAGTTCAATATAACAAAGATTCTGAGTCTGAGATTAATTTTTTTATAAATAAATAAAAAAATTCAAGAATGTCTTTCATCAAAGGTAAAAGTCATTCTTGAATTTTTAATAACCTGCAACTTTTATTTTTTACAATAAAAATATCCAACTCTATATGTTAAGCTCTTGCTCTCATAATTTCTAACCTTACTTATAGAGCTCTTTTCAAATCCTGTAACTCCTGTATTTTTTAGATGTCTTAGAGCTTCTATTGATGAAGAAAACTCCAACTCTATAGTTTCCTCTTTCCATTTTACTTTAGAAAAAAGGCTAGTTAATATTTCAATAACATTATCCAGTGTAAGGTACTTTAAAGATATTCCAAAATGCTCCTTTATCTCTTCTAAATTTCCATCTATATACATTGAAAATCCCAACTCATTTGTAGAGTGTGCTATTTTTTCTATACTCTTTGAAAAATTTTTCAACCATTGGAAAACAGAGCTAGAAACTGTTGTATCTATCTTAGGTATATCTATCTCCTCTATATCTCCCAATATAAACTCATCATATCTTACATTTTTTAAATATTTTTCAACATCATTGTTCATTAAGGCATTTTTAATTTCATCTGCATCATTGATTGTTGTTCCGGCAACTAGAGTCGCGCCTGGTTTGGCATCTAGAATATACCAACTTTCATATTTTCCGTAATCATTGGAGTGTTCTAGGGCGTAATCATCTTCAGGATGAACTTGAATGCTTAATGCATCCTTTGTGTCTAGATAAGCCAATCGTAATGTTTCGTGAAGCGTAAAGCCTTTACCTAATACTTCATCCGGATTTTCTTGAATCATTTTCATTAATGTTTTATTAGTTCCAATAATTTTGTTTGAACAATAAGGGTGGGCACTGACTTCCCACCAAGTTCCATAGTCTTCATCGATGCCTCTAGCTTTAGAGATGTGGTTGGTTCCCCATATTGTGTAATCATGAATGGGTTCTAATAAAAATGGTTTCATGTTATTTTGCCTCGTCTTCAAATTCTTCTAAGATTTTTAGGGATGAGCTTGTTCCAATTCTTTGTGCACCTGCATCAATCATGGCTTTACATGTTTTCCAATCACGAATGCCTCCAGCCGCTTTAACTTTCACTTGTCCCTCGACAGTTTCAACCATTAATTGAACATCTTCTAAAGTGGCTCCACCAGTCCCAAAGCCTGTGCTTGTTTTGATGAAGTCTGGTTTTACTTCTTTGGCAATTAAAGCAACTTGTTTGATTTCATCTTTTTCTAAATAACAATTTTCAAAGATAACTTTTGAAATGACGTTATGTTCTCTACAAATAGAAACAATACTTCCCATTTCTTCTTTAATGTAGTCCCAGTGGTGCATTTTAGCTTGCCCAATATCAATGACATAATCGATTTCGTCAGCTCCATCTTCAATCGCAATCTTTGTTTCGGCAATTTTAGATGCTAGGCCAGCTTGTCCTAAAGGAAAGCTGATGGCAGCTCCTACATGTACGTTTGTTCCTTTTAATTGTTCTTTACAAAAACGAGTCCAAGTTGTATTTATCGCAACCATAGCGGCACCGATTTCTTTTGCCTCATTACATAATTTAGTTAGATCAGCTTCAGTGGCATATGGTTTTAAGAATGTGTGGTCAAAATAATTTGCGAGTTGTGTTTTGTTCATAATTGATTACCTCTCTTTTACGGTTTCATTCTAGAACGTAAAAAAAGAGAAGTCAAGTAAATGTTATAACATTTAAAGCGTGAAAGATTATGTTATACTAATTTTAGGAAATGGAGAATTATATGACAGTATTAGATACAAGTATACCTTATGAAAAAGTATTGATGGTCATGGCACGCAAGACCATTCGTAAAGAAATCGAATTAAATCAAGAATTTCATTATGTTGAATTTGATGAATCATTAAAAGAAGCTTGGTGCAAGCTACAAACCCAGGTTTGTTTATTTGAAAATCTAGAAGAGGCAAGAAAGAAATGGGATAATATGCTTACAAGAGATAAGGATTTCTTTTCTAAACATTTCTTGTTTGTCGCAAATGAAAATAATGAACTAGTTGGCAGTGCAGGACTTTGGTTTGGAAATGATTTTGAAGAAAGTAGACTTCGCGTACATTATGTGGCGGTAAGTTTATCGGCTCAACATAAAAAGATTGCGCAGGCCATGCTTACAAAACTTTGTATGATGTACGATACAATTCCAAGTAAGTATCCATTGTATTTGGCAACCCAATCGCAAAGTTATGGAGCTATCAAGTTATATTCAAGACTTGGTTTTACACCGTATTTAGGGGCTTATAAGGGTTGTACAGAACAAAAGAGTAAGAATGCGTGGCAAAATGTCACAGAAATTTTGAGGAGTAAGTAATGAAAAGATTAATTAGCGCAAATGCATCCGAAATTTTAAGTATGAATGCACAAGAATTGAAACAAAGTATTAAGGCAAGTGAGGGGCGTGTCATCTTGTCTGAAAATGTAGCGCCTAGAGAAAGTTTTATTGGGGATATCACAAATGCAGAGATTGCCAGAGCTTTTGGGTCGGATATGATTTTGTTGAATTGTTTAGATGTATTAAATCCATATATTTTTGGCTTAGAACATAATAAAGATAACTTTGTAGATGAACTACATCGTTTAGTAGGACGCCCAATTGGGGTGAACTTAGAACCGGTTGATTTAGAAGCTGAAATGTTAGAAGATCGTTTGGATATTGCGAAGGGTCGTCAATTAAATTTGGAAACAGTCAAAAGATTAGATGAAGTTGGTTTTGATTTTGTATGTCTTACTGGAAATCCAGGTACGGGCGTGACAAATGAACAAATTGAAAAGGCAATCTCATTCACAAAAGAAAATTTCTCCGGATTGATCATTGCAGGAAAAATGCATGGTGCTGGATCGGATGAGCCAGTGGCAGATCTTGAAATCGCAAAACGCTTTGTGAAGGCAGGGGCAGATGTTATCTTATTTCCTGCTGTTGGAACCGTTCCAGGATTTGGTATGGATGATTTAAAGGCAGTATGTAAAGAAGTGCATTCTTGTGGTGGTTTAGTTCTTTCTGCGATTGGAACGAGTCAAGAAGGATCTGATACAGATACAATTAAGGATATTGCGATTATGAATAAGATTTGTGGTGTTGATATTCAGCATATTGGAGATGCAGGATATGGTGGAGTGGCTCCAGTAGAAAATATCATGGCTATTAGTAAAGCTGTAAGAGGAGTACGTCATACCGTATCTATGATGGCTCGTTCAATTAATCGTTAATATGGAACAAAAAGTAATTCTGTTAGCTTGTGCTGCAGGCATGAGTACAAGTCTTTTAGTAACGAAAATGCAGGAAGTATCAAAAAAAGATAAGATTTTTGCGATTCCTGTATCGAAAGTAGATCAAAAAGTAAATGAAGAGTCTATTGATGTTATTTTAATTGGTCCTCAAATTCGATATATGGAAAAAAGAATTAAAGAAAAAATGGCAGTAAAACACATTCCTGTCGGTGTCATACCAATGGAAGATTATGGGCGTATGGATGGGACTAAAGTATTAAAGTATGCATATTCATTGATGAACAAGGGCTGAGAAATCAGGCCTTGTTGTATAATTTGAGTTTATAGGAGATCAATCATTATGATTAGAGAGTTACAAAAAGCAGATATAAATAAAGTTGCAGATATATGGTTGGATACGAATGTGGTGACACATTATTTTATTTCTAAACAATATTGGCAAAATAATTTTGAATTGGTGAAGGAATTGCTGCTGCAGGCAACTGTCTATGTCTATGAGGATAATCAAGAAATACAGGGATTTATAGGTCTAAATGATGAATATATTGAGGGCATTTTTGTTTCAAATGAAATGCAATCGCATGGCATAGGAAAAGCTCTTCTAAATTATGCAAAAAATAAACGAAGCAAATTATTTTTGAATGTATATCAAAAGAATATACGGGCAATAGTCTTTTATCAAAGAGAAGGATTTGAGATTCAGCATAGCGGTTTTGATGAAGCTACCGAAGAAAAAGAATATGTAATGGAATGGCAACAGAAATAGAATTAGGGATTTATGGAGAAAATTGTTATGTGCAAAGACATTCAGATTAAAGAAGAGCGAATATCTTCAATTGAATATATTGAATTTTTAAAGCGTACGGATCTAGGATCACAGTATCCGAAGGAACGATTCGAAGAAAGAATGTCAAAGCTAGTTGATCATGTATCAATCAGTCTTATTGCAAGAAACAAGGATAATCAAATTGTCGGCGCCTTATTTGGATTGACCGACTATGCCTATTGGCTTTATATAACAGATTTAGGTGTGGACAGAGACTATTTACATCAAGGAATTGGTACGGAATTGATAAAAACAGCACATTCTTTAGCAGGCGGTAAAAAGGATATTGCTGTATATTTGGTTGCGAATGAAAATGCCATTGCATTTTACGAAAAATTAGGAATGAAAAAAGCAAATGATGTGATGGAATATAACCACATTGAATGGACACCTTTCACTGTAAAGTAATCAACGTAATGCAATAGATAAATCAGAATTTGTGGAGGAACAAACATGACAAAGAATACTGTGATTTTTATTTTTTTAAACATGATATACCTACTTATTTGGTATGCAACAAACAAAATAAGAAGCACTAAAGTTGGTAAAGAACTAGACAATGGGTTTGAATTTTACAATAGTTTAAACACTAGTGATAAAGAAAATTATTGGAAAGAAGATACTAAAATTTTAAATCTTTTCTTTGTACTTTTCATAATATCTATGGATATTTCCTTGATTCTTCTTTTTAATGAAAATAATCTTTGGATATTTTCATTAGTTGCAGGATTAATTATTTCATCAGTTGTTGCAATAATATTGAGTATTAATCCCAAACCACCTGTAAAGATATTCATAACAACATTTGATTTGTCGGGAATACCTTCCAAGCGATGAAATCCATTACTCATCAAAACCATACCAACATAGAGTAGGATGACACCTAACATAAGAACCTCCTAAGTTTTTTATGTTAATATCATACTATTTTGACAACACATGTCAACTAATTTTCAGAATTTTTGCAACAGCTAAGCGGCCTCTATCTCACATAAAATGTCAAAAATAGCGTCACTTTTGACAATCAAGCTGAATGATCCCTTAAACTATTTCGGATGAAAGTTGACAAACCATTTATAAATTAGGCAAACGCTTTTTCGAATGAGAAAGATATTGGCAGTCATTAGCCACATCCTATCATCCCGTGTGAGAAAAATTTTTATGGGGGCATTCTATTTCTTTCTCCTTCTCTAGTCCTAAGTCCATAGACCTATTTTTAGTAATTTTACAGTTACGTAACAATTATCTTCATTTTTTATGATAAACTCTTCTTTAGATTTAAAATCTAAAGGAGAATTATGATGGAAACAAATAACTACAACACCAATTTACAGATATTCTCTCAGGAGTATCCCTCCGAAGAGGAAAGTCTGCAAACCAAAACAAAAAACTCTTTAATCATCTCTCACTAAAAAACATCTGGAAAATCAAGGGACTAATTATTGCTTGCCTCACAGCCTACTTCCTTTATGTCACTTATCTGACTCATTTTTCTTATGTCTTTCTAGCGATACTTTTATCTTAATAGGTACGATCGAACTCGGTTGGCGCTTATTTGGTGGGAAAGCTAAAGGAATACGACTTGAATCAGGAATATTCATGGTCACTAGTCTCCTACAGGGATTACAAGTTAGCCTATGTAAGATACCTGACAATTGGGACAATGCTCAAATTCTTTGCCTTCATGCTGGCCTATTTCTCTACTTAATGGCTCGCACTGGACAAAGCAGGCAAAAACGGTTGGGGTTTATGGTCTGAGTGACATCATCCATACTAGCTATATCTTCCCACTGAAATATTTCTTTCGGGGAGTCTTGACTTTATTTTATAAAAAGACACTTAACCAAGAGCTTGCTGAAGAAGTCAAACGTGAAGACCAACTCTACAAGCGAATGATTCTCATTAGTATTATCACTGCCTTGGTACTTACTGTATTTGTTGCTAACCAGCTTAGCCAGGTCTTGCCTTCTTTCGCTCAGCTATGGCAACAAGTCTTCCAGACACTTGCTTCCCTACTTAATTTCAATATCAATTTCGAAAACAGTGGATTATTTATATATCGTTTAGTGACAAATCTCCCACTTGCTCTAGGGCTTTTTTCCAAACTTGTAGCAGTCTATTTGGCAAATGACAAGCCACTCAGCCAAAAACAGTTTTAGGCCAGTCTCAAAAAGACTCGTCTTTTCCCAAAAACGGCAGCCTATATTGTGCTCGGAAATCTATACTTCACTTATGCACTATTTATGCTAACTGCGACTAGTCAAATGAGTGAACTCCTTTCTCTCAATCAAGCTAATATTCCGACCTATCAAGCCTCACACATTGCTGTTCAAGATTTCTGGCAATTGGTTCGAGTCTCTATCCTTAACTTTGCTGTTCTAGTTGGACTTTACATTTTCTCAAAAGAAGACCTCTTCACCCACAAGGGGCTTCGTTTGATTAGTATGCTACTTTTTACTTTTGCTAGCCTCTTTGCCCTCATCACTGATTGGAAACTCTTTAGTATCTATATCGCACTTTATGGTATTACACCACGACGCTTATTGTCAGGATGGTTTGTGACCGTGCTCTTCGTTTGGTGTATCTTTACGCTCATTCGACTCTATAAACCCACTCAAACAACTCGTCTAGCCATCTTTTATGCGACTCTAGCTAGTCTTTATAA
>OGIV01001961.1_pt1 | contig 11047 bp, 8 predicted proteins | sample 1571861 | NCBI WGS metagenome assembly OGIV01 (sample SAMEA2582099, study PRJEB24529) | metagenome | biome: Human gut stool | place: China | collected 2011 | reverse complement strand
AGCATACTGGCGCTTGAATGAAGGAGAAGGTAAGAACTTTGTTGATGCTACAGGACATAATCATTCTTTAACTACTTCTAAAGATTTTGTTTGGGTTCACGATATTTTATCTACAGATGAATCTACAGCATGGCCTGAATAATTATTTTGTTAACATAAAGGTGCTATCCCGATTTAGAGGATAGTACCTTTGAAAAGAATCTTAATAATATGAAAAAGTTTTTACGATATATATTAGTTGCGGCTATTTCGAGCTGCATCATTCCGTTTTCTTCATGTAGTGATGATGATGAGAATGCGGTAAATGAATGGAATATGACATATGTTTCTCTGTTGCCGACGAATTATCTGAAGCCTATACAAACTGTAACTTTGGACCATTTTACAGGAAAGGAGATTGAGGGTACAGTGGCTATGGATGTGATGGCTACTATACAGAAAGCGGCTAGTAATGATATTACGGTAGATATAAGTGCTACATGTGAAGGAATTAGTTCAGAAAAAATAACAATGTCGTCAAATAAAGCTGTGATAAAAGCTGGTAGTACAAAATCAGAACCAGTTTCTATATCTATCACAGATTGGTCGGATATTGCTTCTGTTTCAGAAGCTGCTGAATATACATTAAATATTAATGTAGCAGGAATTGAGTCAGTTGCTTCGGATGTTGTTCTTTCTGATTTGCATAAGTCACTTTCTGTAAAGATTCAAAAGAAGGAAGAAAGAGAAGAAGATTTATTATTCTTTGGAAAGGCTCCGGAAAATAGTACTTTGAATACAGATATCACTAATTGGGTATTTACTTTTATGGATGGAGTAGAGAATGCAGCTGCTAATTCTGTGAATGGTAAAGGAGGTGGTGATGTTGCTACTAATGGTACTCCATTCTGGCTTACTGTCGATCTAAAAGAAGTAAAGAATGTTACAGGTATTCAGACTTCTCACTGGGGAGGAGGCTATTGTCCGACTAAAGTTGAAATCTTTACTTCGGAAAACGGTTCTTCTTGGAAATCTATGGGACAAGTTGCAACATCAGGTGCTTATCATGATATTGCATTTAAATACACAGTTGCAACTCGTTACTTGAAGTATCAGATGATTGAGGTTCCGTCTAGAGTAGATATTACAAAATTCTATATCTATACTGCGAACTAATATTATAGCTGCATTTATTTTTTAGTTACACATTAAGTTATTTAAGAGCAGACTTTTTATGTATTATATTGAGTTTGCTCTTAATTTTTTTAATAAAGTTCTGTATGAAGAAGAATATAATTACGGGATTAGTTCTTTTGGTATGGGGAAGTGTTTTTTATTCGTGTACGAGTGAGAAGACTGTTCAGGCCGATTTTGATATTATTCCTTTACCACAGCATGTTGAAAAAATCTCATCGGATAAGGGTTTTGAACTAGCAGGTACGACTTCTATTGTATATCCTGAAGGTGATGAGGCTATGAAACGTAATGCTGAGTTTTTGTCTGGGTATATAGCTGGACAGACAGGCAAGAAACTGGACGTTACAGATAAGAAAGTAGAGAAGAATGCAATTGTTTTGTCAACCGGACTGGATGATAAGAACCCGGAAGCATATCGCCTGGTTGTTGGTGATAATAATATTAGCATACAAGGTGCTTCAGCAGCAGGAGTATTTTATGGGATTCAGACTTTGCGTAAGGCTATGGCTGATACGGAACATGGAAATGTAGTGTATCCGGCAGTAGAGATAAATGACTTTCCGCGTTTTTCATATCGTGGAGTGCATTTGGATGTTTCGCGTCATTTCTTTCCGGCAGATTCTATTAAGCGTTTTATAGATATGCTTGCCTTGCATAATATAAACAGATTACATTGGCATCTTACTGACGATCAGGGATGGAGAATTGAAATAAAGAAACGTCCGGAACTTACGACTATTGGCTCTAAACGTGCAAAAACTGTTATAGGACGTAATTCGGGAGAATATGATAATGTAGAATATGGAGGGTTTTATACTCAGGATGAAGCCCGTGATATTGTAAAATATGCTCAGGAAAGATTTATAACAGTCGTTCCGGAAATTGATTTGCCAGGACATATGCAAGCTGCTTTAGCTGCCTATCCTTATCTAGGATGTACGGGTGGACCGTATGAAGTATGGCAGCAATGGGGAGTATCTGAGGATGTCCTGTGTGTGGGTAATGATGAAACGCTTAAATTCATAGAAGATGTTTTGGGCGAAATTGTTGAAGTTTTTCCCTCTGAGTATATTCATGTAGGAGGAGATGAGTGCCCAAAGGTACGTTGGCAGAAATGTCCGAAATGTCAGGCACGTATTAAGGCTTTGGGAATTAAGTCTGATGCTAAACATACGGCCGAACAGAAATTGCAGTCTTATATTATCGGATATCTGAAACAATGTTTCTTTGGCGAGCACCTATTGTCTAAAGAGAGTACAAAGTCCGTGGCCATTGTAGAAAGTGAGAAGAGTGCCCTTATCGCCAGTTCCTATCTGCCACAATATTTATGGATCGCTTCGGGTGGCAAGAATGGCTGTTTCCGTGAGGAGAATCTCAATATTCTCAAAGGCAGAAACGTCGTGCTCTTTCCCGACTTGGGAGCTACCGATGACTGGTCGACTCGAATTTCCACAATGCAACGAATGGGAATTACTGCTAAAATTTTCGATTATTTAGAAAAGAATGCCACTTCTGAACAGCGGAAAAATGGATTTGACATTGCCGATTTTCTATTGGAGATGAAGCAACCGCAAGCTATTTTACAAGCTATGATTGCAAAGAATCCAGCTCTCAATTTGCTGATAAAAGAGTTGAATTTAAAGCTCATCGAAGAACCTGTACGACCTATTTCCACCGCAAAGAGAAAAGGATTCAAGCTTTAAGTAAAATCGTAGATTTTGAGATAGCAAGTTTATGTTTGGGGTGTCTCAAAACCTTGCCTTAATCCCGTTGGTCTACAAAATTGAATAAAAAAACAACGTATGAAAGTATATAATAAAGGTGGAAGACCCACCAAGTCATTGATAGAAAAACGCACCTATCGGGTGAACCTAAAGATGAATACCGAGGAGTATTACACACTCAAAGCCCGTGTATCGGAAGCAGGAGTTTCACCATGCGATTTTATCAGAGTTGTAATCCTAAAGACTGAAATAGGGCAACGACTTTCGCCCGAATGGATGGAATATATTCGCAAACTGTCAGGCATGGCAAACAACCTGAATCAGATTGCACACAAAGCAAATGTGGCAGGTTATCCGGATGCTCGAATGGAATACCTGTACTTAGCCGACAAGATTGATCACCTTTTAAACCAGATACAACAATGATGGCAAAAATAGTAAAAGGAACAACTTTTGGCGGTGTAGTGAAATACATTCTCGACCCGGCAAAACAGACTAATCTGTTGGATTCCGATGGTGTACGCCTAAAGAATTTGGGCTCTATTGTTCAAAGCTTCGAGGCTCAACGAGAGCTAAACCCACGAGTAAGCAAGCCTGTGGGACACATCTCGTTGGACTTCTCAGCACAAGACCGAGCCAAACTAACCGATGAAGTGATGACACAGATTGCACACGACTATATGAACCGCATGGGTATAGTAAACACACAGTACATCATTGGCAGACATCACGATAAGGAACATCCACACCTACATATCGCCTTTAATCGTGTGGATAATAACGAGCACACCATCTCCGACCAGAACGACCGTTTCCGTAGTGAAAAGATATGCAAAGAGCTGACGGCCAAGTATGGACTATACTTCGCAAGCGGTAAGGAGCAGGTAAAACAGCATCGCCTAAAAGAACCTGATAAAACCAAGTATGAGATTTACGATGCTCTGAAAGCAGTTGTTCCTCAATGTAGAAACTGGCGAGAATTATTGGAACGTTTGAATAGTGAAGGCATCACTGTTGAATTTAAGATGAAGAGTGGAACCAATGAGCCACAAGGCATCAAGTTCAGCAAGAACAGCTACCACTTCAACGGCTCAAAGGTGGATCAACAGTTCAGCTTTTCAAAGATAGACTTTGCATTACAACGAAATGTTCATGCAGATCAGAAGCAAGAAACAAACATCCAACCACCATCACAGAAATCTCAACAGGGATTTACCTCTCCTGATTCTGATAGTTTGCTGAGTGGCATAGGTGGATTATTTGATGAGATACTCACACCTAGTCCTGCTTACGATCCCGAAGAAGAAGCTTTCCGTCGCCAAATGCAACGGAAGAAAAAGAGAAAAGGAATAAGAAGATAACAATCTAAAAACAAAGAAAATATGGATATAAAAATTATTATTTCTATGTTCGAGGACTTGAAAAAGTTAACCTCGGAACAGTTTAGCAACCTTTCGAAGTTGGTTGAATCTTTGGCTAATGCCAAATCCGATCAGCCTGTACTGCCAATTATACCGCAGGCAGACCTATCAGAATTAGAAAACCATGTGACTGAAACTAATGAACTTATCAGAGAAAGGTTCCAGAAACAGCAAGAACAATTACATGAATTTCAGCAGAAGTTAGAGAAACAGAAGGATAAGCCCCTACTCGTTCAGAAGCATCTTCATTCCATAGAGTTAAAATCGTCAAAGGTAGTCATTGCATTGGTCTCGCTTGGCATAGCACTACTCTGTTCTATGAGTTGCAACATCTATCAGTTCTCAGCAAACAGCCGTTTGAGTAATAACGATATTAAGTTCCGTTACATCAAAGTATTTGGCGAAATCACCAGCGAAAACCTACTGAAACTCGAAACCATTTTCGAATACGAACCTGACAAACAGAAGCAATACTCCCTGCGAAAGATGGTTGAGGAACACGAGCAACGTATCAAACAACGAGCCCGAGACCTTGAACAAGCCCGGCTCGATCAGCTCCGTAAAGAAGCCGAAAGTATTAAACAGAAGAAATAGAGTATCAACCAATTGAATAGATGGAGATTTTCAGCATTCTCCATCTATTCGCTATTTTAAACCTAAACAAATACATATCACCCCACCATTAAAATGGCAAAATCACCATTTTATTAACGCAAAAGCTGATATATTTCTCCTTTCAGAATGTTCTTGAGAGGGAAAACATTATATTTGCACATATATATCAAGAATGTATAACATGGAAAAGAAAGACATGAATCGTCTAAAAGTAGTGCTTGCTGAAAAGAAGCGTACGAACAAATGGCTTGCAGAGCAATTGAGGAAAGATCCGGCTACTGTCTCTAAATGGTGTACAAATAGTGCACAACCCAATCTTGAAAATCTGATAGAAATAGCTAAGTGTCTTGAAGTAAGTGTGAATGAGTTAATTAGAAATGAATAAGAAGAATAGTCCATATACAGCTACAATAACCGGATGCGCATTTCTCTATAATGAGTATTTGCGTATACTACCATTATTGATGTCCGAAAACGCAACTGAGCTACTGAAGGATGAAGTTAAGGCCAACCAAATCTTACAAGTAAATTCACAGAAGGCCCGGCAAACCTTTATCACGGAATTTAAACGCAGATATAATGCTGTTCCCGCTACCTTTTGGGTGAATTTTCAGACAATGACTGAACAAGCCCAACGTGCCGGTTTACTCTATGCCATCCTAAAAGCTTATAAATTAGCTTTTGATTTCCATTTTAATGTAACAGTCAAGCGGTGGAACTCCGTGGAGCAAACACTAAAAAAGAACGACATTATGATGGAATTTAATGAGCTATCTGCCAGAGATGAGTTTGTAGACAGTTGGACTGACAACACGAAAGACCGTTGTGCCAGCCAGTATCTGACCATCTTGCGTCAAGCAGGCTTATTAAACAGTAAGACAGATGAACTGAAACCAATTCATCTTGAACCATCCGACTACACATTTTATATCCGTAGCGGCGAAGAGTGGTTTTTGGAAGCTTGCTTGCTTTATCCATACGAAGTGAATGATATAAAATCGCAAATAAAATGAAGAATATGACCCTGCAAGAGCTTTATGACTATCTGAATAGTCCGGAGTTTCAGAATGTGAAAAGTGGAAATATTTTCTACAATTATTATATATACCAGTATCCTGCAACCAAGGAGTATGAAATGCGACGTCAAATTCTGGTGTTCAAGCAAAATATAGAACGCCCTAGCAGTTTTATAAATGCCATGTTACTCGATCTGTTTCAAGTGTTTTGCGACTATCTGAAAGCTGAAAAGTTTGGTATGGATTCGTTGTTCGATCTCACATTGGAAGATGACAAAGTTCAACCCGATATAGTTACTACTGAGTTGACCAACGAAGCCAATTCCGATCACTTTATTCAGTATGTACATAGGCGAATAGACGAATACATGCAAGTAAACGATGGGCTAAACAAACCATACATCTTTATTCATGGCATTGGTAAAATGTTCCCGTACCTTCGTACCAACAGGTTCCTTACTCGTTATGAGAAGTACAATGATACTTCTCTCTACAAGATTATACTCTTCTATCCCGGACATCAGGAAGGTAATTCTTTCTCATTGTTCGATACATTGGAAGACTCGCATACGTACCGTGCCACGTTATTAGTAAACAAATAAATCCAATACGATATGAAATTTAAAGACTTATATGAAAAAGGACTCGACCGAAAAGTTAATCCCGCCGTATCAGCCTCCGACCTCAGTGAAGATACTGTACTCACCGAAATTGTTGAATACGTCTTTACACAAGAGATTATTGTAAACCTCTATCATATTCTTATCAATATCAAGATAAATCAAGGTAGTCATGTCGGTATATGGATCAATGGTTATTATGGTTCCGGAAAGTCTCACTTCCTAAAATACGCCAGCTATTGCTTATCCAATAAATATAGCGAAATGGCTTTTATTCGTTTGATAGAAGCCACACAAGAGATGATGCTTGGCGAAAAAGATGTCACTGCACTTGAACAAGCAGGAGTATCACTTTCAGAGCTAAAAGCTCTTCAGAGTTGGTATGTTAATAAAGCAGATGTAGAGATGGTGATATTCAACATTGGCGATGTACACGATGCCAATGCCGATCAAGCCACCACATTCACTACTATTTTCTGGAACCAGTTTAATGCAAAGCGTGGTTATAACTCATTCAACCTCGCCATGGCCCAATATTTGGAGAAAGCATTGGACGATGATGGAAAATTCCAAGAGTTTAAGGACTATGTAAAGAGCAAAGGGTATGATTGGGAACGAAACATTTCTCGTTTTGCCGCAGGCCGCCTGGACCTTGCCCTACAGATGGCAAAAGAAGTAGATCCCGCATTGGCTATCGATGTGATCCGCGAACGTATTTTGAAGAATGATGTGAATGTTTCGGTAGAAGCCTTTGCGGCTGAGATGAAGGAATATCTGGATCATAAAAACAATCGGAATTTCCGCATTCTGTTTTTCATCGACGAGGTTAGCCAGTTCATCGGAGAGCATCGGGACCTGTTGTTGCAACTCCAATCACTTGTAAAGCGGCTGGATGAAGTCTGTGAATCTCAGGTTTGGATTTCGTGTACGGCACAGCAGACTCTGGAAGAAGTGGTGACCAAAGTCGGTGGTAGCATTTCTAATCCGGAAGATGAAGTGGGCAAGATTTTAGGGCGCTTTGAGGTTCGTGCTTCCCTTCAAGGCACCAGTCCCGAATACATTACCCAAAAACGTATTCTGGATAAGAGAGGGGAAGTGGAATTACAACTTTCCGAACTCTTTGAAAAGAAGAAAGCTATGCTCGATGCGCAATTTATTCTACCAAGTACATATCAAGCCTATAAAAACAAAGAAGATTTTGCAGCCTTCTACCCATTCGTCCCCTATCAGTTCCAACTGATTATGAAAGTGCTCGACTCTTTTGTGAACATGAATTATGTGGATAAGCAAGTGAAAGGAAATGAACGTTCACTGCTGAACATCACGTTCTCCATAGCCAAAGAGACTGCAGAATGTGAAGTGGGTGAGTTTATCCCGTTCGACCGATTCTTTGGTGCCATGTTTCAAGGTTCCATGCAACATATCGGCCAGCGTGCTATGGCAAATGCCCGCGAAGCGCTCGATTTGGTGACGGATGAAGATAAACAAACTTTCTATCGCCGGGTAGTATATGTGCTTTTCATGGTATGTAATCTTTCAGAAGTAGACAAACAGAGTTTCTCCGCCACCATTGACAATATCGTCACGCTACTGATGACAAAAGTAGATGCCAATAAGGCAGCTATCAAAGAAGAAGTGTCTCAAGTGCTTTCTTTCTTGATGGATAAAGCTGTCATTCGTAAAATAAAAACGGACAATGGGACTGAGGTCTATGAGTTCTACACAGAAGAGGAATCTAAGGTTGCTCAGATTATCAAAAACCAGAAGGTGGATAACAATACGTATACCGAAGAACTTTATAAAATTATTAGCGATCATTTTAGCTTCAGTGCATCTACTAATAAAGAAACATTTGTAACTCGCTCCTTCAATGTTGGTGGGAATGTAGATGGTAGAAATATTCTTTCCAATAACCCCGATGTCGTGGTCGACTTCCTTACCACAGCAAGTATTGATTCTCCCGAACAATACGCATTTACCAATCAACCCAATCACTTGGTATTCTTCCTCTATCCATTGTTCAAGAATAATGCAGAACTTCGACAGAATTTTCTGGAATATTGCCGGGTGCAATGTTTCGCACAAGAACAAGCCATCAGTGAGGAGCGTCAACGTACGAAGCGTCTCTTTTCCGACCGTGCAAAAGAGTTGTATAAGAACGAAATAAAGCCACAATTCCAGCAGATGTTGGATACTTGCCCTGTCATTTCTGGTCAGAATATACTATCGCCTTCCATTCTTGGCTCCTCCAAAAACAAGGAAAGATATAAGGTGGCACTGACCAACCATTTGAAGAACCTGTATGATTCTGCCCATCTGGTAAATGGTTCTGAATATCCGAAAAATCAGAGTGAGCTTTCAGATAAAATTCTTCGTCCGGTAGAAGCTACATTGGTAGACCTACCGCTTACCACGGCCGAAAAGAAGGTAAAGGATTATCTGGACCGAGCACCTCACGATGTGACTGTAGCCGATGTGGTGCGTCAGTTTGCCAAAGTACCTTACGGTTGGGCGGACTGTTGTAGCATCTATGTGGTCAATGAATTGGTACGCAGACATCTGTATGCTTTCAATTACAATAACAACCCCAATGTGAGTCGTGAAGACACTGCCCGCAACATTGTGCGCGATGCCAATCGATTCACAATCGAACCGGCAAAAGCCATCTCGCAGGATATCCTGAACGAGTTTATCGAAGCTTGGAAGCATATTTTCAATGTAGTCACTCTCAAAGGAAGCAATGACTCCACTGAACTTTATCGCAATTGCAAAGAGACTGACGACAGTGCACTGAACCGATTGTTAAGTAATTATCGCAAACTATCCAGAAAGATAAATGGATGTCCGTTTGAATCTGTGATTGATAAAGCCATCACCTTGATGGAGAAATGGACCAATATACGCGATCACAAAGAGTTCTTTACCACTATCACAGAGGCCAAAGAAAGTGCAGCTGCCTTATTCGATCGTTGCAAAAACATTAATACGTTTGTCAATGATCAGTTTGAAGGGTATCAAAAGATAAAGCTATTTATTCAGGAAAACCGGGATAATTTTGCTTTCTTGCCAGAAGATCAGAAAGAGGCGCAGAATAGGTTGTGTGACATCCATGACGATATGGAACCGTGGGAAAATATGCCTGCCTACCTGAAAATGATGCGTAATTTGAATGGACGTTTAGAGGAATGCAAGGCAGCCCTTATTGAAACTATCAAGACCAATTATAATAAGGCATTTGATGAACTGGAAGAATATGCTGCCAGTATGAAAGTAGGCAGAGACAAGTTTGCCAAACGTGACATTACAATCAGTCAGAAAATCAATACAAGCAACTTCTATGCACTTCAAGCCAATGCTGTCATTGCTGGCTTCTATGAGGAACAAATGAGGAAAATCAATGAGGCTGTACCGAAGTCGGTTGATCCGAAGCCTTACACACCGATAGCTGAAGGAGGGGAAGGCGTTGTTAAAGAACCTACCACTACCCCTCGTGCTCGTAAAATGGTGCATCTCCATACACATAGCACTCAGCCTATACAAACCGAAGCTGATATAGATCGTTATCTGCAAAGGCTGAAAGCCGAGCTCATGCAACATATCGGTGGAGATTATGATATAATCATTTCGTAAGAAGAATTAAAATGGAAACAAACAGATTAAAACGCTTCGCTTCCGAAGCACGCAACATATTGATGAGTGGCGTTAAGCAACGTCTCACCGCACTTGGCTTTCAGACAGATGGTTCTCTCTCCACCAAGCTACCTGAACTGATGGGTGGCGGCTCCGTCTTTATGGGCGAAGTACAGAGTGAGGATTTTTATCATAAATGGATGTCTTTATACCATCGGATTCAAACCCATTCTTATAGGGAAGTAGCAGAAGAAGCTGCTTATACATGGTTCAACCGATTGATGGCCATCCGCATTATGGTGAAAAACGAACTGGTACCGGCGGTACTGGAATACGAAAGTGACGAGGTACGTATTCCGCTTCTGGTAAGCGAAGCCCGTCAACGACGTTTCCCACAGATGAATGAGGAGAGCCGACAAAAATTGGAGGCTCTATTGAACAATGATGCACTTACCGACGAACAGTTTGCGGTACTTATTGTGGCGTATTGTCATAGTAGCCCGATCATTCATAAGAGCTTTGGAGCTATTTCTGATTATACAGAGTTGTTGTTGCCAAGTAATATACTGGCGAAAGACGGTTTTATAGATAAGCTGAATGCAGACGAATACATTAGCGACGAGGATTATCGTTCGCCCGAACTTATCGGTTGGCTTTATCAGTTCTATATTTCCGAACGAAAGGACGAGGTATTTGCCAAGAAAAGTAAGTTTGAAGCCGATGAAATACCTGCTGCCACGCAGATATTCACGCCCAACTGGATTGTGAAGTATATGGTGCAGAATACTGTGGGACGCATTTATCTCGACAATAATCCGTATACGGACATCAAAAAGGAGATGCAA
>OGIV01001955.1_pt1 | contig 11064 bp, 8 predicted proteins | sample 1571861 | NCBI WGS metagenome assembly OGIV01 (sample SAMEA2582099, study PRJEB24529) | metagenome | biome: Human gut stool | place: China | collected 2011 | reverse complement strand
TGTTACATCGCCTGCAGGCCCGACGCAGACGCCTGATGGCCATGCGCCGTGAAAGCAATGCGCGGATGGCTGATTTTGCCGTGGCGGATGTCTCCTTGTTCTGGCTGCTCAATGCGCTGAACAGCGCTGAACCGGTGCTCAGCGAGCTGCATCTGGATCCCTCGCGCCATCCGGAGCTGCTCTATCGCGAACTGGCCAGGCTGGCCGGCAGTCTGCTGACTTTCTCCCTTGAACATCATCTGGAAGCAATCCCCCGCTACCGGCATGCCTCGCCAGAGCAGGTATTCCCGCCGCTGTTTGCCCTGCTGGATATGCTGCTCGAAGTCAGCCTGCCCTCAAGGGTGATCGCCATCGCTCTGGAGCAGGGCGCCGACCGGGAGATCTGGCGGGGCAGGCTGCACGATGCGCGGCTGCGCGAGGGGGCGGATTTTTATCTGTCGGTGCGCTCTTCACTCCCCCCTCACCAGCTACAGAGCCGCTTTCCGCAGCTCTGTAAGGCGGGTAGCCATGATGATGTCGCCGAGGTCGTCAATATTGCCCTCAGCGGCATCGCGATCAAACCGCTGAGCCATGTGCCGGCGGCCATTCCGCTACGTCTGGAAAACCAATATTTCGCTCTGGATCTCTCCACCGATGCCGCCCGCGCGATGCTGGAGGCCGGCAACTGCACCTTCTATACCCCGGAATCGCTTGGCGACGTGAAACTTGAACTCTTTGCGGTACTGCGCTCATGAATACCTCTGAAAGCGATCTGATCAACAAAACCTTTTACCCGGGCTGGCTGATGGTCAGCCAGTTACGCTGCGGCCAGCCGGTGACGGATGGCGAGGCGCTCTATCGCCAGGCCTGTCGATGGGTGACCGAAGCGCGCGAGGCGCTGACGGCGGGGGGAGTCAGTGAAGCCAGCGCTGAGCAGATGCTCTATGCCTACTGCGCGCTGCTCGATGAGAGCGTCCTCAACCGCGCCAGTCAGGATGATGGCTACCGCAGGTGGCGCAAGGATCCGCTGCAGGCGCGCTTTTTCAGCACTCTCAACGCCGGGGAAGAGCTCTGGGAACGGATCCGCCAGCTGCTGCGAGAGCCCACGGCGGATGCGGCAGTGCTGACCTGCTTCTTTCGTACTTTACAGCTGGGATTTGTCGGACAGTACCGCGCCGAGGATGACGAACGGCGTGAGAACGTGGCGCAAGCGCTTGGCGCGCGGGTCCCGCCGTTCAGCATGACCCAGGAGGCGCCGGTGGTGGTTCGTGCCTCCCGGCTGCGCAGCGGACGGCGGATGTACTGGTGCGGCTGGGCGGCTGGCATTGTGGCGCTGGCGGCGCTTTGGTTGACCTTCTCCTCCGTGCTGTCACAGATGGTGGCGCAGATAGCAGGGCAGGGATAAGAGATGCGTGATAACGCCCGTCGTCTGCTTACGATACTGACCGTCATCCTGGCCCTGTGGCTGGTGCTGGGCTTCTGGCCGCTGTCCATCGGCAACCAGGTGATCTTCAGTCTGTGCATCCTGCTGGCGGGCGGCGCGGCGCTCTGGCGTCAGCGTCGCCGGGCAGTCAGCCGTCAGCGATCGGAAATCGTCCTGCCGCCCGAGGATTTTCAGGGGGCGGTGGTTCTGGTCTGCGGGGATACCGACGGTCTGTTTCCCGGGCGTTCGGCGCACGGCGAAACCCGTCACGGCTGGTATCTCCGGGGTGACAGCGCGGAGCAGTTGCCGCGGCTGGCGCAGTACCTGGCGGCGGCGCGTCCGGCGCTGGTATCGCAGGTTTCCGTGCTGCTGGCGGTGGTACCGGAGCACCACCCCTCCGGGGAGCATCTGGCGCAGTCGCTGCGCGACTGGCGGCGGAGTATCGTTCAGTGCCGAACCTGGCTAAACGGTCTGCCGCCGGTGTGGAGCGTGTTCTGGGTGACGCCGCCAGGCGGCCAGGCCGCGGAAAGCCGCTGGTTTACCATCACGCCGGAGAGGGCTGGTCTCCAGGTGCAGCTGAAGGGACAAGCGCCCCAGGCGGTTGCCGGGTGGCAGCGGGAGGGCAGCTCTGCCTCACGCCTGCATCAGACGCTGTGGCTGGAGAGCATTCTGACCTTGGCCGAAAACGCTCTTTTCCGGCCATTCCGCGCCCGGCAGGCAGAACTTCCTCCGCTGAACCTGTGTGCCGCGGGCATCTGCCTGACACCGGTAGCGGCGGTGGCGAATAACCTCTGGCAACAGCAAATCGCCGGGATCACCACGCTCTCCCCGGGCAACGCCGCGGCGCCAGGTCCTCACCCGCTGCCGGATCTTCTTCTGTCGTCACTGCCGCACCGCCACGGGGTCAGCCGCCGGATGCGCGATGCCGGTCTTGCCGCTGGGGTGGGCTTCCTCTTTCTGGCGCTGGCGATGCTGGCTTCCTTTATCAACAACCAGCGCCTGGTGCGCAGCGTCGGCGATCATCTGGCGGTGTATCACCGCCTCAGCGGCACGCCGCCGACGCCGAAGCTGCAAGCGCAGCAGCGTCTGCGTGCCGACAGCCGCCTGCTGGATGACTGGTTGCGCCGGGGGGAGCCGCTGCGTTATCGGCTGGGGCTGTATCAGGGGGGCCGGCTGATCCCCTTCGTTGAAGCCGCTATCAATGACTGGGCGCCGCCCCCGCCGCCGCGTCCGGTCATTAAGCAGGTTGTTCAGGGGCCGCAGACGATCCGCCTCGATAGCATGGCGCTGTTCGATACCGGCAAATCGACGCTGAAACCAGGTTCGACAAAGCTGCTGGTGAACTCGCTGCTGGGCATTAAGGCCAAACCCGGCTGGCTGATCGTGGTGGCAGGCCATACCGACAGCATCGGCAACGATAAATCCAATCAACAACTCTCCCTGAAGCGTGCCGAGGCGGTCCGCGACTGGATGCGCGATACCGGCGACGTGCCGGAAAGCTGTTTTGCGGTGCAGGGCTACGGCGCAAGCCGTCCTGTCGCCAGCAACGAGACGCCAGAGGGGCGGGCGCAAAATCGCCGGGTGGAGATCAGTCTGGTCCCGCAGAAGGACGCCTGTCTGGCGCCGGGCACGGCCAATACCTCAGGAGCAGAGACTAACGGATTAAAAAGCGAAACCGAGTAATCAGCGACCCCGATCGCGGAGGTTGAACAACAATCTGCCTGCCTGACCTTGTGCGCTACGGGTCCCTGATAAACAGGAAACAGCGATGGGCGGTAGCGTGCCTGCAGCCAGTCAATCTTGTCGGCTAGGCGAAGCCTCTGCGGGGATGAAGCTCGGGAAAGGGGATGGATAAAGGAGATCATTATGGATAGCGCTAAGGACAGTGGCAGAGAAATGCTGGCGGCGATAAACGTTGAAGGCTCCGGTTTCTGGCTGTTTTTTCTATTTCTCAGTCAGTGAATATAAATATCCCTGGGGTTACCTTTTAGTTACGAAACTCCTGGTGGGGTATCTGATATATCGATATGCACATAAATATATTTATGATGAATGAGATGATTATCATTAAACAAAATTAAACAGGGCGTCCTGTGAATTGATTTTTGATGGTCATTACAGCGGAGTAAAACAGGAATATAATGGATACCTCTTCAATAATTACCGGCACCACCCTTAACCGTTACCAGCTGGATATTCCTTCATGTACCGCATCGCTGGATGTGGAAGAATTCAGTGGGGCAGAAAAACTGAGTGAACTTTATTATTACACTATTACGTTTACCAGCGCAGAGAAAAATATTGATGCCGCACAGCTCCTGAGCAAACCCGCCATGCTGACGATGGGCGGCGGCGCACTGCAGCAGCTGGCGGACTGCAAACGCGTCCATGGCGTGGTGACTGCCTTCCGGCGTATCAGCAGTTCAGAAGATCAGTCGAAATATCAGATAACCCTCGAACCCTTCCTCTCCTTACTGGATAAACAGTTTCGCAGCCACCGTTTTTTCGTGAATAAATCGGTGCCGGAGGTGGTGGAGCAGGTATTGCAGGAACATCACCTGCATGACTGGGAGTATGAGTTTAATCTCAAGCAACACTATCCGCGGCGCGAGCAAATTAATCAGTATCAGGAGAGCGACCTGGCATTTATCCAGCGCCTGCTGGCAGAGGTGGGGATATTTTATTTCTTCACCCTGCAGGAAGAGGCCCAGAGCGAAGTGGTCCATTTCGCCGACGCGCAGCGGGCGCTGATGTTCGATAAAACACTTCCTGTAAACAGCCCGTCCGGGATGAGCGACAGCGGTACGGAATCGATATGGGGTCTGAACATCACGCACAATGTCGTAGAGGCGAACGTCACTACCCGGGATTATAACCCCCGCGATGCGCAGAGCGTTCTCCAGTCGGCAACAGCGGATATGACCCGGGGAAATGGTGAAGGCATCACTTACGGTGAGGTATACCACTATAAGCTTCGCCACCGGGAGCGTGGCGATAAAATCGACCCGCAGACGGAGACCGCCAACTTCTATGCCCGCCTCGACCATGAGCGTTTTCTGGCTCACCAGACGCTTATTACCGCGAGCAGTACTGCAGCCTGGCTGGCGCCGGCCCAGGTGCTGAACGTTACCGACAGTCTGCCGTCGACCCTGCCTGCGCCCGTACAGGATCCGCTGTTAATCACCGGCACCGGTTTTACCGCCAGCCGCCGGGAGGCGCTGCGGGTGTCCCTGCTGGCGGTGCCCTACAGCGAAACATTGTGCTGGCGTCCGCCGCTGCTGCCGCGCCCGAAGGTGACTGGCACCATGACGGCGCGGGTGACCAGCGCGAAGGCGAATGATATCTATGCCTGGCAAGATGCGTCCGGCCTGTACCGGGTGAAATTTGACGCTGACAGAGACGAGAAAGGGCAGGGTCAGGAAAGCATGCCGGTGCGTCTCGCCAAACCCTACGGCGGCGACGTGTACGGCTTTCACTTCCCGCTGATCCAGGGCACGGAGGTGGCGATTGCTTTCCACGAAGGCGATCCCGACCGGCCGTATATTGCGCATGCGCTGCATGACTCGCGGCATGTCGATCCTGTGACGGAGAAAAACAGCACCCGCAATGTGATTCGTACTCCGGCCAATAATAAGCTGCGAATGGAGGACAAGCGCGGCGAGGAGCATATCAAGCTCAGCACCGAGTACGGCGGCAAGACGCAGCTGAACCTGGGGCATAACGTGAATGCGCAAAGGGAGTTGCGGGGCGAGGGTGCGGAACTGCGTACGGATAAATGGGTGAGCATCCGGGGCGGTGCGGGAGTGTTTATCAGTGCGGATAAACAGCCTTCGGCAGGCGACAGGATGCTGGCAATGGAGGAGGCGATTGCGCCGCAGGGCGTGAGCATCAGCAGTCCGCAGGCGGTACGGTTGTCTTCGGGTAGCGCCAGCGTGGGGATTGTGTCACAGCAGAATACGGACATTAGTGCGCTGAAACGTTTTACGGTGGCGGCGGGAGAAGCCGTCAGCCTGCTGGCGCGAAAGGCGGGGATGAAGCTGTTTGCGGCGAAGGGAAAGATTGAAATCCAGGCGCAGGATGATGCGCTGGAGGCGACGGCGAAAAAGGATATCACCGTGACCAGCGTGGAAGGGCGAGTGGAAATCACGGCGGCGGAGGAACTGGTGGTGAATTGTGCGGGAGCGTATATCAGGCTAAGTGGTGGCAATATCGAGCTGGGCTGCCCTGGGAATATTCTGCTGAAATCGGCCAATGTGCAGAAAATGGGCGCAGCTGATTATGATGCAAACAAACCTGAGCTTCCCGTCGGTTTCAGTGAGTTTTTTACTGCAAAAGATGAAGAGTCCGGGGAGATTTTACCTTTTACCCGGTACAGGATAACAACCGGTGAAGGTAAAGTATTTGAAGGCAGGACCGATGCGGAAGGTAAAACTGTTGCAGTTTATACTGCCCTGCCTGATGCCCTGCATATAGAATTACTTTAAAGAATGAAGGAATAGCATATGGCTACCGGAGAAGAGAAAAGTAAAACATCGGTACAAGGGACGGGAACGGTTGTAAAAGGAAAATATGGCGCAGAATGTTATTTTCACCCAGGTAGCGCAACATTGCTTTTTCTGGAGGCTTCAGATACTAAAATTATCGAACAGGAGCATGATTTTCTGTCTGGCTTGCTTGAAACTCAGAAACAGGCGCAAAAAAATCTTGATGATATTAATTTTGAAGCAATCACTCAGGCAGGCAGAGTGCCAGCAAGAAAATTTGAAAGTGAAATCACTAAAGCCTATGAAGCCTTAAACAAAGCAAATCAGGCTTTGCGGAAAGAGCTTATGTCACTAACAGCGAATCCTCCGGAGGGGGAATTGCTTAATGATAAAATGAAAGATACTGCCATTGGTATAATGGAACTTATTCCGCTTAAAAATAACACAGTGAAAGGATTCAAGAAAACTTATGTGCGTTCCGATAAAATAAAACACCAGTGGCGAACATATAAGCTCAGCGAAGTTGATAAAGAAAGTGGTGAAGCCAGTTTCATAAAATATAAAAACAAAACTATTGTTTCTCAGGATGCGAATGGTAATCAGGTTAATAAAACCATACGTCAGGGAAAAATAGATACAGCAGAACTAAAAAAACAACTAAGTAACGTACCTGTTTCACTGAAATTCGATCTTGTTGACGATACGAATGCTATTGTCAGTCACTGGGCAGAGGAAATGAACAAATCTCTGACCTCGCCAAAGGGGGATGGTAAAGTCGATGAATCTGTTTATCACCAGTATGTTGATATCAGCGCGCAGGCTCAACTGATGCGCTACAGCCATGGAGCGGGTGCATCAGCGGAATATAATCCGTCAGAAAAAAAACTTGAGGGAAAAATTGAAGGTCATGCCAGTTTTGCACTGGGGGAGGCGAAGGCCGAAACGGCCCTGTACCTGCCGGACAGGTTAGGTGTCAGCCTTTTATTTCCGGCGAAAAAAGTGACTCCACAGACACCGGATGGTGTCTGTAATATGGGAGCGCTGCGTTTTGCCATGAAACTGGTATTGTCAGGTAGCGTAGGTGCCAGTGCTGCAATTGAATTAGGGGTGACAGTAGACTGGAGTGGAGAAATGGGAAAGGGCTATGGCATTAAAGGCCATCCTGCAACCCTGACTGCCCCACCGTTACCAGGACAGCAGCAGGTGAATTTAAAGACCTCAACGATACCTGAAGCACAGGGGGGAGGTGAAATTGGTGTTTTTGTTGGTGCTCAGGCGGGAGGTAATATCAGTGGTGCCATTGAGTGGTTTGACCCGCATCCTGATGATACGCCAGTAGCTATAGGTGTTGAGAAAGATAACAAACCCCTTGTCAATAAAGAGAAGAAGTTTGCCGCGATAGCCAAACTGGAAGCGGGGATGACGGTGCAGGCAGGCGCTGGGGGAAGTGGGGTTTTTTATATCACCTATATTCAGGGACGTTTTCGTATTTACTGTAAAGCGGCTTTATGTTGGGGAGTGGGAGCCAAAGGGGAAGTCGGTTTTGAAGTTGATGGCAGCAGTTTTGCGGCTTTTATGAAGAGTTTTATGTTTATGCTAAGGAATGTGGATTATCAGAAGCTTGAGCAGATGATGGCAGGAGATGCCTTCCGTTCTTTATGTGCAATTCCTATTATTATGGCGGCACAAGGGATACAGGCGGGTGAGGCCATGCTAAAGAATATGGGAATAATATTACGACGAATTGAAACCGATCTTGAAGATGAAAATAAGCGCGTTCATCTGATGAATAGTATTTTGTCAAACCCCGACCAGCTTAAATATACCCCTCCGGAAACAAAAGGGGCAGTGATTGCCACATTAATTGATCAGAACTGGGTGGACTGGCTTGACCCTCGCAATCAGAATAATGATTTTTTTTCCGTTAACAGCTGGAAGCTCGGTCCTCTAAAGAGGCGAAAACAAGCGGTGTTTATGGCGCTGAAGTGGATACAAAGTCAGGCAGATTATAACAATGTCATGCAGCATTTGACGTTGTCGCCAGGGGAGAAGAAAGGTAATAAAGAACTAAATGAAAAAGATGTGATTAACTTTTTAGGTATCGGGGAACAAAAATTGTTTTTCTATACCAATTATGGCGAAAAGCTCACCTTACTGCATAATAACCTCCCGGTTTTTGTTGACCCGGATGAGCCATTTAAACCCATACCTGACATCCTGATGTCAGAATATCTTGCCATGATCGACGACCAGCACCCGACGGGTACAATGACTGCCTGATGCAATGGCTGAGGTGATAAGATGAGAAAATTAATCGTAGTTGCTACTGTTGCCGCCAGTTTACTGCTCGGGTGCGACCAGAAGAGTACTGGCAAGCGTGAAACCTTGTCTGAAGCGCTTGTTGCTAAGTCGCTTTCTAACATGGTTCCCGTTAAGGGCGGCGAGTTCTTAATGGGGGATTTTGGCCCATTAGTCGGTGAAAAACTGCCTTTCAGCATAAACCAGGATGATAAGGTATTACATAAGGTTGTGTTAAGTGATTTTTTACTATCAAAATATAAGGTTAGCAATAAGAATTATAGAGAGTATTCAAAACTTACTAATAAAAGAGCACTGCCGGTAGGTCCATTTATGAAAAATCATCCATCTTTATTATCCGATGATTATTCAGCAAATGTGACCTGGCAACAGGCAAAAGACTATTGTCAGTGGTTAGGTAAGGAGTTCGGTAAAAAAATTGATTTGCCGACAGAGGCGCAATGGGAGTATGCAGCAAGATCCAGAGGGCAGTATCTTCCGTTTGCTACCAACAATGGTGAGCTTTTACCCGGGGAAAATTTCCCGAACCAGGACGAACTGGATAGTTATACTGATGGTATTGGGCTTCCTTTTTATCCATTAGGGAAGTTCCCGCCAAACCCCTTAGGTCTGTATGATATGGGACTCAGTGGCTCTGAATGGACCAATGACTGGTATGCAGCAGATTATTACTCTCATTCTCCGGTAAACGATCCTCAGGGCCCTGCGCAGGGTACTAAAAAAGTCCTGCGCGGGAATGTTGGCGGCGACAGACAGTACGCTTTAACCATGTTCAGACAATCAGATCTGCCGGTGCCAAAGATTAGTAAAGACGATGACTATGAAAAATATGGTGTTGGTCCGCAGTATGTATTTCGTTGTGTCGTTAATAAATAATGTGTGATGCTATATCTTATTTTAAAAAATCGGTGGCGTTCAACATATAAGGTTTTTTTCTAATGGATGGTAAAATCATGTACAGTAGTGAAATTATTTCATCGTCATCAACGATGATTGTCAACGGAAAAGGTGGTGCTCATTAAAAATCTGAAAGAAGAAATGTTAAGGTTTGAAGATGAAGCCAAAACTGACTGGCTGTTTCCTAATCCTATGCCGTTTGGTCTGGAACGAGTTATGATTCACCAGTGGGTGCGGGCTTATCTAGGATTTCCGATGGTTTACGTTGAAGCAAAAATTGTTATGACTGCTTATAGGGGGGAAGAGATATATACCTTACCTATACCTCATCAAAATAGTTCTGTCGGATTTACCTATAACAAGGATTTATTTTCAGAAACCGTGACTTTTTATCCACTGGAGCGAGCAAAGGAGATTCATATTGCGCTGGAGAAAAAGCGACTTGGTGGCAAATGAATATTGATATCGAACACTTGTGAAGCAATTAGGTAAACCTTATCAGGATATTTATGAACAAGGTTTAATTCCCTACAAAACAAAACCAACGATTACTGTTAGTGATGATATTTTCAGGCTGGATATGAGGCGAGAAAGAATATTTTCATCTTTTATAAATAACCAGAAAAAATCTTGAGGAAGTGACTTTGCGGTTAGAAGATGAAAATAAAACGGCTTGGTTATTTCCTAATCCGCTGCCTTTTAGTCTTGAACCAGTAATGACGCAGCGATGGATGCGCGAACGCTTTGGATTTCCCATAGGTTATGGCGAACGCAAAATGATAGGGAGCAATAGTCGTCATATTAGCGAGGTATACCCACTGTTGCCACCTAATCAGAAAATGTCTGTTTTATTTGCTTATAATTCTGATTATTTTGTTGTTAGTGTATTTTTTTATTGTATAGAGCATGCAATAGTAATTAAGGCGATTTTCGCGAGTATAAGGTCGTCTGGCAATTGGCGTTCGAAGTGAAAAATTATTAATGTAGGGGATATCACCTGGGGGAAGAAGTATGTATTAAGTAAAGAGAGGCGTGCAGATATTCCAGATATTATTTTATGTTTATTATTCTTCCTTTGGCAGGAGTCGCCGGTTTTTATCTGTTATTAAATGTTATTGCCTCACTCTTTAGGTTGAAATAGATGCGATTGAGTATTCTAATTAATAATTACTGTATCGCTGATATATAAAAGGAAATTCAATGTCCAAAGGTTTTGTATTACTCGGCGATAAAACCACGCACGGCGGTGCTGTTATTTCCGCATCCTCCACCATGATTGTAAATGGAAAGCCCGTAGCGCTGGTGGGGGATAAAGTCAGCTGCCCGATTCCGGGACATGGCACTAATGCCATTATTGAGGGAGCGCCGGAATGGTCTTCCGATGGTAAAGCCATCGTGGTCGATGGCTGCAAATGTCAGTGCGGTTGCCAGGTGATTTCCGGCGCGCCGGAATGCGCGATAGGATAAAAAATGGGCTGGGTACGAACAAAAGCATTGACCATGGAGCAGCCATCGGCTCCTTCACTGACCCGATGGCTGTTTGCCGGTGTACTGATGGCGATTATCGGTGTCCTGCTCTTTATCCTCCATGCCTCCGGCACCGTAAAAATTATCTCAGTGATAAATATCTGGTGGGTATCCCTGATGCCTGCAGGATGCTGGTTGCTGATTTTTTGCCTGCGTTGCTACCTGTGGGACAGGGATCTGAAAGCGCATCAGTTCTTGCTGAAAGAGGCGGAATACGGACAGCAGAGGTGGGAAGACTGGGCCGGGCGCTGGCTGGCCGTTCTGAGCAGTGCAGTGCTGTTGCCGGATCATATTTCTGCGGCGCATTGGGGGAGTGAGCGGCCTCAGCAATACGGACTTGCCCGCAGGATTAATTACCTTCCGGCAGAAGAGCCCGTGCAGTTGAGTGCGATGCATGCGCTGCTGACCAGTATAGAAGAGCGCGTGCAGTGCCTG
>OGIV01001952.1_pt1 | contig 11079 bp, 7 predicted proteins | sample 1571861 | NCBI WGS metagenome assembly OGIV01 (sample SAMEA2582099, study PRJEB24529) | metagenome | biome: Human gut stool | place: China | collected 2011 | reverse complement strand
CTAACCAAGACTTAGAAGTTATCGCTTGCTCTGGTGATGGTGATGCGTTCGCTATCGGTATGGGTCACACTATCCATGCTTTCAAACGTAATGTAAATATGACATACGTCGTAATGGATAACCATGTATATGGTTTGACTAAAGGTCAAGCATCCCCTCGTTCCGATATCGGTTTTGTTACAAAAACAACTCCTCGTGGGGCTTTCGAATCTCCATTGTCCGTTTGTGAAACTGCAATTGCTGCAGGTGCTACATTCGTAGCACAAGGTTACATGATTAATCGTGCACAACTTGTAGAGTTGATTCAAAAGGCAATGGATCATGAAGGTTTCTCCTTCATCAATGTATTCAGCCCATGTGTTACATACAATAAACACAACAGCTATGACTGGTTCAAAGAACATTTGGTAGAATTGCCAGAAGGTTATGACCCAACAGATCGTGCAGCAGCACTTAAAACTTTAGGTGAAACTGATGGCTTGGTAACAGGTGTTATCTATCAAGATACTACTAAACCTTCCTTCGAAAAAGCTATGGCGGCAGCAAATGGTGGCCCACATCCTCGTCCATTAACTGAAGATGTTGTAAAACCAGATCAAGCGCTATTTGATAGCCTTTGCAATCAATTTAAATAATCTTATCTAAATTGAATTATGTATAATCTGAACCCCTCTTTACTGAATGTCTGGTAAAGAGGGGTTTTTACATTATGATATTATGAATAGTATGATTACTTTAGAGTGTTGTGAATGATATGGTTATTTTATAGCGGTATGAATCGTATTATTACTTTACGGAGGTTTTCTTAATTGATATACTAATTTATAATTTAGGATATTTATAATTAAGTAAAAATTGAACGCTTATAAGTATAAGAGGCTATTATTTCAGAAGATGAGGCATAATGGCAACGTATAGAAGTATCATTTACTATGCGATTCATTAAGGAGAGGGAATGAGTAACGTGTCGAATGAATATAATGAAGCATTACTAGAGCCACTTAAGTATTATCGGGAAGAGTTAAAGGACGCGTTTCAACAAGTAACCGAAGAATACTTTCAACAACTAGTAGATCAATCAAAGATTGATATAGATAACAACAAAGTATTAATAGATAAGTATACTGAGGTATCGGAAAATCGCGATCAATCAAACACATCCTATAAACGATTTGGTCTTATCAAAAAGGTTGATATTGTTATTGGTATAGGTGCCATTATTTATGGTATTTATCAGTTTTCACAAGATCATATTGATATTGTAGCGGTTATTGTTTCTATACTTATATTAGTTCTATGTGTAGGGCTTTACCTATATTGGATTAAGCCTAATAGTAAGAGTCTTGAAGAAAAACTTAATGATTTAGATGCTACATTAGCTAACATGCGTCAAGAAGGCTATGAGATGATGGCCCCTTTAAACAATCTATTTCATAGTGAAATGACTGTAGAACTTATAAAAAAGGCAATTCCTTTTATTCATATGGATTCTAACTTTAATATTGAACGATATGAACAGCTCGTTAAAGATTATGGATTCTTAGAAAAAGGTGATGTAAATCATTCCACCTTAGATATTGCTTCTGGTGATATTTTAGGAAACCCCTTTGTTTTTCTGAAGCGCATAATCCACTGGATGGATGATTATACGTATGAAGGCACCTTAAATGTTACGTATACAGAAGAGTATGTTGATTCTAATGGGAATCTAAAAACTCGTGATGTTAACGAAACATTACGGGCCGTTATAAGACAACCAGGTCCTTATTATGCCAATAAAGTATCTTTAGTGTATGGTAATCATGCAGCACCTAACCTAACATTCCATAGAAAGCCACCGGAAAAAGGATTCTTTAATTTCGGTGGCGCTAAGAGTAAGATAGCAAAAGGCATTGCTAGTCTTAGACAGAAGGGTCAGGATTCATTGGAGAATGGCGGTAGCTTCCAAGCTTTAGCTAATGAAGAGTTCGATGCACAATTTAATGCATTAGATCGCAACAATGAGGTTGAGTTCCGCGTACTATTTACGCTATTAGCACAAAACAACTATAAGGATATTTTTGAAAACTCTCCATATGGAGATGATTTTATATTTAATAAAGAGTGTAAAATTAATGAGATTAAAGCTGACAATTCTCAAAATTGGGACTTTGATACATCACCATCTCAGTATTATGATTTTTCATTCCAAAAGATTAAAGAGAAGTTCATTAATTACAACTGCAGTTACTTTGATCACATGTATTTCTCATTTCTACCAATTTTAGCGATTCCTGTGTATCAACAAATGGCTTCTAATGATTATATTTATGGCAAGTCTTATAATTTCAAATATAATGATTACATTACAGAAATGCTAGCAAATAAAATGGGACTTAATTTATTTGTTCCTCCTGATGCGGCTCAGCGGAATAATGTAAAAACAATTCTTAAGACTAGCCACCATAAAAATGAAGGTGACTCTGAGGTAATTAAAGTAGATGCCTATTCTTATAGGGCCATCGAACACGTAGATCAAGTACCTGTACGAGCTGGTAATGGTAGAACCTATTATGTTCCAGTCCGCTGGGACGAGTATGTTCCTGTTACAAAACACGAATTTATAGAGGTTTCAGAAATTAAATCTGCTGGAGAGGATTTTAAGCATATTAAAGGTCTAGATCAGTATCAAAAATCTGAAAATAATAGAGATAGGTCTTTTGCATACGATCACTTTATGGCAGGTAAACTATATCGACAAAATCAGTCTCTCGACGATTTATTAAATACTATTTACAAAGAATTTGGAGGTACCCAAAATGGCTAACCAACTCGACGAAATGAATCCGGAAATTATGTCTGAAGGCAGAGATGTGCATGTTATCGCTAAGGTAATCCCTGTTGAAACTAGTGGCTTTGAAAAACTTCTTCCAACGATCCTTATGGCAGTTGGTGTTATCGGTATCGTTTTAGGCATAGTTATAGACAAGTATCTAGTATCTATTATTGGCGCCATCGTATTGATTTATCCATGGTGGCGATTAAAACAAATTAGCTCAGAGTTTAATATGATGGAACAAAGAATTCAAAATGCTGCATCTGAAATTGATAACTATATGGAGCAACGTGTTGTGATTCTTTCTAATGCGGCTAAACTTGTGGAAAAATCTATTGAAGTTGATAAGGATATCCTTGTAGATATTGCTAAGTATAGAAGTGGTAATTTCTCTGAAGAATCTAGAAGTGATGTAAATGCACAACTTAACAAGGCTACAAGAGCCCTCAACGTAGCTATAGAAAATTATCCTGAATTACAAAGCCAAGATACAATTCGTGATGCAATGCAACAAAATTCTTACTTACAAAAAGAAATTACTGCAGCTAGAACGTTGTATAATGATGCTGTAAATACTTGGAATAGAGAAATCTTTGAATTCCCATTTAAAAAGATTGTAGCTGCAAAAGAAGGTAGAACTACTAGAATCCCATTTATTGCAGATCAAGAAACTAAAGAAAAAGCTAAAGGCGTTTTCTTTTAAGGGATAGGCAATTGGGTGTTAGTGTATAAAGGGCATACTATGAAATCTGACATTAGTATATAAGGGGATACTATGAAGTCTTATGAAAAAGGGATTAGCTTGTCTATTTGGACCTTGAGCTGGCCTATATTTATCGAAGTGTTCCTACAGCTGTTAGTAGGTAATATAGACCAAGTGATGATGAGCCATTACTCTCCTCAAGCGGTAGCAGCCGTGGCTAATGCCAATCAAATTCTAAATATCTTTATTATGCTCATCATTGTTATGAGTACCGCTACGACGATTTTGATTGCCCAGTATTTAGGGGCTCGAAATCAGTCTAAGCTATCAGAGGTGTGTACGGTTAGCTTGGTGTTGAACTTTTTCTTCTCGTCTATAGCGGCCGTATTCTTTATCACCTGTCATAAATGGATCTTTACGTGGCTTGGTATTCCGCCAGAAACGATGAGTGATACATCTGTATATACAACCATTGTAGCAGCAGGATTACCAATTCAAGCTATGTACTATGCATTGGTAGCAGTATTTAGGGGGCATTCATTAACACGTATTACCATGTATATTGCACTGGTTATGAATGTTATCCATATCACAACTAACTATATATTAATATTTGGACATGGTCCGATACCAAGTCTAGGTGTGTTAGGTGTATCAATTTCTACTTGGTTATCTAAGGTGGTAGGCCTCGTAATTATCGGCTATACATTTAAGAAGTTGCTTACGTTAGAGGTGAGCTTCAAATTTTTAAAACCATTCCCGTGGCATACGGTTAAGTCTTTACTAAATATCAGTATTCCCTCTGGTGGTGAAACCTTAAGTTATCAGTTATCTCAGACAACAATTATGAAGATGGTCAATATTTTGGGGCTCGCTGTTATTAATACAAAGGTGTATGTATCGGTTATAGCTATGCTTTGCTATGTATATACAATAGCACTAGCAAATGCTTCTCAAGTTATTGTGGGCTACTTGATGGGGGCTAAACGACAAGCTGAGGTGACAAATCGCGTATGGCATTCTATGTTATTAGCCATTGCTATTAGTGTAGGATTGGCTACGTTCTTTTATAGTACTAGTGATATAGTACTATCAGTATTTACTACGGATCCAGAAATCTTATCGTTAGCACATAATATCTTATTGGTTGAGATTTTCCTTGAGTTAGGGCGTGCCGTAAATATCGTTATGGTTGGATGTTTACAAGCAGCAGGGGATATTCGGACACCGATGCTCGTAGGTATTTTTGGTATGTGGTTATGCGCCGTACCACTGTCCTATCTATTTGGTATTTACTGGGGATGGGGGCTCGTAGGCATTTGGATTGCCATGGCGGTAGATGAAATTTTACGAGGTTTATTATTTGTATATCGCTGGTATAGTGGGAAGTGGAAAAATAGACGCCTCATAGAGGCATAGTCTTATATTTACACGATTTCAATATACTTTTAGTAGTTTGTAGATATAGTTGGCCTTACATTGGAGAGTGTAAGGCTAATTATTTGTGAAAGTAGGTTTATATGAGTAAGACAGTAGGTATTATTGGCTTAGGTTTACTAGGTGGTTCGTTGGCGAAGGCTTTAAAGGCCTATACCGATTATGAGGTAGTAGGTTATGCGCGTCGCCAAGAGGTTTGTGATGCGGCCATTCAAGATGGGGTTGTAAAAGCTGCTTGGATTGAGGTAGAACCATTGATTGAAAGTTCAGATATCGTTGTATTTTCATTGCCTCCAGATACAAATGCAAGACTATTTACAGAAATGGCACATCTTTTTAGACCAGGACAAGTGGTGACTGATGTATCTAGTGCGAAGGAAAATTTTGTTCGTGCTGTCTATGAATCAATTCCTAAGGGGACAATTTTTGTGTCTGTTCATCCTATGGCTGGCTCTGAAAAGGGTGGCTACGAAGTATCTCATAAAAACCTATTTAAAGGTATGGGTTGGATTGTACTAGAGGATAAGGCCTCTGATGTATATAGTGAAGAGGTTGCTCAAGAACTAGCTGAAATGGGACGCGCTGTAGGATCACGTATTGAATTCGTCGATATCTATGCTCACGATGCGTATTTAGCTATGGTGAGTCATATGCCACATTTATTGGCATCCATTTTAACTCAAGTTTCTGGTGGTGATGAATTAGGCGAGTTGCGCATGAAATTATCTGCAGGGGGCTTTAGAGATTGTACACGTGTTGCCGGTGGTTTGCCATCTATGTGGCGTGAAATCATTTATGGTAATAGACACAATGTAATTGAAGGCCTTTCACAAATCGAAGCTGAAATTCAACGGGTAAAAGAAATACTTTCACAAGAAGACGAAGGTCAAAGTCTAGAAACCTATTTAGAACGAGGCAGAGAAATTCGCGGTAAATTACCATATTTAACAGGACAAATAAAGAATAGCTAATGATAAATAATTATTAGCTAAGGCTATACATTGGTTAGCACTCATAGAGTACTAACAATGAGTAATTAACATTCATTTGCGTTTGATGTATATTTATGTAGCTAAAGCAACGCGGTTTATGCAGTATAATGTATATACTAGAGTTCGTAAAGAATATACATTTAACATATTATTTAGTTAAGGAGATACCATGAGTTTGTTACAAGAAACTTGTGACGCTATTAGAGGTCGCAGTCATGAAATTGAACAACATATAATCGATAGTTGGAATGCAGGTTCACCTGTAGAACAATATGGGCGACTTGTAAACGTGGTGGCTCAATATGGTGCGGCTACAAATCAGGAGCACTTAACGGTTCCAAAGCCTTGTATGATTATTGCCTCTGCCGATCATGGCGTGGCCGATATGGGCGTAAGTGCGTATCCAAAGGAAACAACTGTAGGGATGACACAAAACTACTTAATTCCTAAGGGGGCGGGTGCCAATTCCTTAGCTAATTACTGTGGGGCTCAAATGGAAGTCATCGATATGGGCATTGATGCAGATATGAGCTGGGTACCAGGACTCCGTAGTCATAAACTTGGTATGGGCACAAAAAACTTTGTTGAAGAACCGGCCATGACACGTGAACAAGCCATTGAAGGCATTGAAACAGGTATCCGCCTTGTAAAAGAGAAAATCGACGAAGGCTTTAATGTTTTCTTAGTAGGGGAAATGGGAATTTCCAATACTACTGCTAGTGCTCTTATGACAGCCAAGTTTGCAGGACTCACTGCAGAGGAAGCTACAGGGCGAGGCACTAATATTTCTGATGAGCGTCTAAAATTAAAGCAACGCATTGTGCATGATGTATTAGAAAAATATAAAGATATTCCGAAAGATGATGCAATCGGAATTTTATCCTCTGTGGGCGGCTTTGAATTTACATGTATTGTAGGTGTTATTCTAGGTGCTGCAGCGAATAATGCACTTGTTATTATTGATGGTTTTAATACATCTGCTTGTGCATTGGTTGCTAAAACATTAGTTCCACAGGCAATGGATTATGTAATGGCATCTCATTTATCTGCTGAAAAAGCGGCTAAATCTTCTTTAGAAAATTTAGGCCTTGAAGCCTATGTTGATTTAGGGCTATGTCTCGGTGAGGCCTCTGGTGGCTCCATTCAAATGGGAATGCTCGATCTTGCCGTTCATATGTATTTGGCTGTTACAGGAGGTAAGGCATGAGAACTTTTACAATTGAACCATTACATGCACCATCCATGGAAGCATGCCGATTACGTATCGATAATTTAACAAAACCTATTTATAGCCTTGCAACATTAGAGTTAATAGCTGAGCGTTTTGCGGGCATTCTGGCAGATCCTCAACCAAATCATTTGCGATATGGCATACTTGTGGTGGCGTCGGACCACTTGGTAGATGGTCCTCAAAATAGTCAGCATGGTAGTGAAAGTTATGAGGCTATCAAGCGTTTCAATGAAGGTAGAACGGCTACACAAGGGGCCGCATCTAAGTTGAATGCAGCTGTGCACGTTGTAAATATAGGTCTTGAACAAGATACAACAGATTTGATAAATATTGATCAACAGGTTATCCGTAAGGGTTCCCATTTCTTTGGTGTAGAACCTGTCATTTCTCGTGATGAATTAGAAGAGACCCTTGAATTAGGTTTTAATTATGCTGATAAATTACACAATGATGGATTGCAAGTCGTTGCTATTGGTAATATTGGTGAACGAGCTTTCCTTGATTCTCTCGTAACGACTGCAACTATCACAGGATGTGAATTTAGCGATATTCTCGTTCATACTGAATGTGGCCCTACTATTGAACAGCGAGCGGCTCATATTCATTCCTTTGTAGATCGTTTTGATATCGCTGTTGATGATTGGTCTGCTTTGAGTGAAAGCGAGCGCCGTGATGCGGTATTGCATTTACTTCATATTGCAGGAGGCTTAGATATTGCATTCTTAACAGGCTTTATCTTAGGTGCTGCTAGTCAGCGTATGGCTATCGTTTTTGATAATGCCGTAACAGGTGCTGCTGTATTGGCTGCTATTACCATTGAGCCATTAGTAAAAGACTATGTATTTCCATCGGCTGCCTATGAGGAACCAATTCATAAGGAACAATGTCGATTCCTTGGAATAAAACCATGTTTACACTACAATTTACAAATTGATGAAGCATTGGGTTCCACAATGGGTTTATCTATTATCGATGCATCTATGCATATGTTAAATGATATGAAAACCTTCGTTGAAGCTGAGGTTAAAGCAGCTGAAGATGGTGCCGGTAAAGGTAGACAAAAGAATAAAGAGTAATCTATATAAAAGAGGGAGTATTAAATCCCTCTTTTTGTATGTTTTATGCTCAATTATACAAAATTAACTGAGAATTTCATGGAAAAACCATTGACACTATATGTGTAAATTGATATTATTATAGGGCAGTCAGGACAGACTTAAATTCTTCTTGACGACAGATTGATGATTATGTTATATTAATTATCGGTTCTGTATGCGGGAATAGCTCAGCGGTAGAGCACCGCCTTGCCAAGGCGGGGGTCGCGAGTTCGAATCTCGTTTCCCGCTCCAACTTTATATGGCGGCATAGCCAAGCGGTAAGGCAGAGGTCTGCAAAACCTTTATTCCCCAGTTCGATTCTGGGTGCCGCCTCCACAAACGTTACCCATGCCGGGGTGGCGGAACAGGCAGACGCAACGGACTTAAAATCCGTCGGTTGGAAACAACCGTACCGGTTCGATTCCGGTCCTCGGCACCAATTAAGACTAACTTCGGTTAGTCTTTTTTTCTTATGTAAATTAAGTTTTAATACTACATATTAAATAATACTATGAATAAGAAACCTAAATTGCTAATTAGTGAATGTCTATGCGGCGTATCATGTCGTTATGATGGAAAAGATAATTATATAGGGAAATTACCATTGTTAAAAGAAATGTTTGATTTAGTACCTGTATGTCCAGAAGTATTAGGTGGACTTAGTACACCGCGTGATCCTGCAGAGCGACAAGGAGAACGTATATGTACGGCTAATGGGACTGATGTAACTAAAGAATTCCTTATAGGCGCTCAGAATACATTAGATATAGCTTTTCAAAATGGGTGTAATCGGGCTCTAATGAAAGCAAAAAGCCCTAGTTGCGGCTATAAGCGTATTTACGATGGCACCTTTAGTAAAACCCTACGGGATGGTCATGGATGCACTGTAGAGGCTCTATTAAAGAATAATATTGAAGTGTATACAGAAGATGATATTGATCTATTAATAAGACAAAAAAAGAGATGAGTTTTAACTCATCTCTTTTTGTTTTTTATTACTTTACTATAACCTTAACTGGCTATTATTACATAATTATATGCTTTACTGATAACAGATTAATATGCCTAACTCAGTGCAAGAAATAGTCCAGATTATTTACCTGCATTTACAGGATCGTTAGTTAATGGTTGTTCCCCTAGTAAGGTAGTAAGGTTATGTAAATTAAATCGATACTTATCATTACTGAAGTCTCGTGTTGCATCATAACGTTGGTTAGGTGCATGCATGAGACCGATTAATGTGTCATATAGTAAATCATTTGTAAAGTATTGATGTTCGTGCTTAGTAAGTTCCTCTGCAGTTTGAGGATACGCTGCACGATATTGAGGAGATAAATAAATCCAGAATGGAATGTGAGTCATAACAAAGTCAAATGTATCTGGGTTATGAGATTTATCTAAACTTTCACCGTGGTCAGAGAAATAGACCATAGCTTGTAAGTTTAATTTTTCCTTACCATACGTATAGATTTGTTGTAATAACCAATCAGTATAAAGTTGGCTATTAGCATATGCTTCTTGGCCATCTGGATACGGGCCTTGTTTCCATTTACTAAACTCATGAGGGTAACGGTCATTGTAATAAATATGGCTCCCCATGATATGAATAACAATAAAGTTATTTTTCGTAGGATCTACAGATTGTAATAAAGGCAATAAAGATTCATCATAGCGGTCAGAGAATGCATATGATTCGTGAGACCATTTTGTAGTATCTGCTGTTTTGGCCATTAGAGAAATGGCTGTATCGTATTCACCAAATACACCTTGGTTACTAAACCAAGAAGTAGTATAACCAGCCTTTTTAGCTACGTCTAAGATGTTTGCTGAATCAAGGAATGGTTTATCATCATATTGATTGCGTTCGGATAGAGCGCGTTCTAGGGTAGGTACAGTTTGTACATAGGATGAATATGCGTTATCAAAGAATATAAAATCTTTGTTATCAGAGCGCATATTACCTTGCCATGGTGTATCGTCATAAGGGAAGTTTTGATTATAAACCTTCATATAATCACGAGAACTAGACTCACCAATTACTAATATGATCGTACCTGGTGTTTTATTGGCAGAGGTTTCCTTTGTATCTAAATTGAAGGAATCGAAAACTAAATGATGGTTATCATTATATTGTTGCATCTGTTTTACATAATCGCCAGCAGCAATCCAATTTGCTACAATACATGTTTTAGGGAATAAGAAGAATGGTACATATACTAAGAATGCTACTATAGACACAATGAGTAATGTGGAGCGCATAGGTCGTGTAGTATTTAAGTTTACCACTGCTTTCATTCCTAGATTAGACCAGTAGAGTAGATACGTCCAAGCTACTAGACCGATACCAACAGCGATAAGACCAGGAATACCAGCAGCATTTTTTAAGAATCCAAAGGCTTCCTCAGGGTTTGTCATATATACTGCTAGTAAACTAGCTGGCGTTAAACAATGCCATGTAGTTAAGTAATATCCAATTTGTAAGAATGGAATAAGACTTAATATCATGGTAATGATTGCCATGATTAATGATGTGGTTTTATGAAGGCGATTCGTTTGATTTAGTAAGAATTGAATTCCAGATAAGCCCATAAAAATGAGTAGGCCAAATAAGAAGTCATTAGCGAATTCATAGAAATATAAAGGCTTAACATAGGACCAGTGGAAAAGGAGTGGGAATGTAAGAGCCCAAAGAATACCAACTAATCCATATCCTAAAAATGGTCTATGAAAAACGGTACACCCCATAAAGTATTGAAATAAAAAAGTACCTACAATTGTTGGTACTGCTAAAATCGTTATATCTT
>OGIV01001951.1_pt1 | contig 11088 bp, 7 predicted proteins | sample 1571861 | NCBI WGS metagenome assembly OGIV01 (sample SAMEA2582099, study PRJEB24529) | metagenome | biome: Human gut stool | place: China | collected 2011 | reverse complement strand
GAGAGAAATTACAGTTTATAATACAATGACGCGCCAAAAAGAGGTATTTACTCCTGTAACACCAGGTGAAGCAAAGATGTATGTTTGTGGTGTAACACCATATAATCATCCTCATATTGGTAATGCTCGTCCTTTTGTAACGTGGGACGTAATTCGTCGCTACATGAAACATGTAGGATATAAAGTGACATATGTACAAAACTTCACTGACGTTGATGATAAAATGATAAAGAGAGCTAACGAAGAGGGAGTAGATTTAAAAGCTATTGCTGATAAATATATAAAAGCTTATTTTGAAGATACTTCAAAAGTAAACTTAAAAGAATCTGGAATGATAAGACCTAAAGCTACTGAACATATTGGAGATATGATAGAAATAATTCAAAATCTTATAGAAAAAGGATATGCTTATGAAGCTGAAGGAGATGTATACTTCAATGTAGAAAAATACAAAGATGGATATGGAGCTCTTTCTAAACAAAATGTAGATGATCTTAAAAGTGGAGCAAGAATTGAAGTGGCAGATATAAAAAAATCTCCTGTGGACTTTGCTCTTTGGAAAGCTGCCAAGCCGGGTGAAGTTTCTTGGGAAAGCCCTTGGGGACCTGGTCGTCCGGGCTGGCACATCGAGTGTTCGGTCATGTCAACGGGGATTTTAGGGGATACCATTGATATCCACGGTGGTGGAGCCGATCTCGAGTTTCCGCACCATACCAATGAAATCGCCCAGTCAGAGGCTAAAACAGGCAAGACCTTTGCCAATTACTGGATGCACAATGGCTTTGTCAATATTGACAATGTCAAGATGTCCAAGTCCTTGGGCAACTTTATCACTGTGCATGATGCTCTCAAGACCATCGATGGCCAAGTGCTTCGCTTCTTCTTTGCGACCCAGCACTACCGCAAACCCATCAACTTCACAGAAAAAGCTGTGCGCGATGCGGAGACCAACCTCAAGTATTTGAAAAATACCTACGAGCAACCTTTCACAGGAGAAGTGGATCCAGCAGACTTGCAAAGCTTTGTGGACAAGTTTGTAGCGGCTATGGATGAAGATATCAATGCGGCAAACGGAATCACCGTCGTCTTTGAATTGGCCAAATGGATCAACTCAGGACATTACAACCAAGATGTCAAGGAGGCCTTGGCAAAGATGTTAGAAGTCTTTGGAGTGGTCTTTGTCGAAGAAGTCTTGGATGCGGATATTGAAGCCTTGATCGCTGAACGCCAAGAAGCGCGGGCTAAGAAAGATTTTGCGCGAGCAGATGAAATTCGCGATGAATTGGCTGCGCAAGGGATCAAGCTCTTGGATACAAAAGAAGGTGTAAGGTGGACACGTGATTGATGTCAATCTGATTAATGGGATCGCCCTGGCCTTTGAAGGAGATGCGGTTTATTCCATGTATATCCGTAAGCATTTGATTTTGCAAGGGATAACCAAGCCTAATAAACTCCACCAGACTGCAACTAGGTATGTCTCTGCCAAGGCGCAGGCCAGTCTCATTGCGACCATGCTTGAGGAAGATGTTTTGACAGAGAAAGAAGTTGAAATCTATAAGCGCGGTCGTAATACCAATAGCCACACCAAGGCCAAAAATGCTGACGTCGTGACCTATCGTATGTCGACAGGTTTTGAAGCGGTCATGGGTTACTTGCACTTGACAGATGAAATCAACCGCTTAGAGGAATTGGTGGCTTGGTGTATTCAAAAAGTGGAAGAAGGGACAAAGTAGTGAAAGATATCAGAGAGTGGTTCCCTCAGGCAGAGGTAACGGATCAACCCAATCCACCAGCTGGTTTTGTAGCCATTCCTCTGCAGGCTCAGCAATGGTTGCAACTGAAGGAAGAAGAGCTGACCGAGAGAGAAAAACATTTGATTGCCTGGTTGGCTAGTGAGGAAGATCTTGCCCCCAATCCTTGGTACCAGTACCTGATCGATGGAAAAGGAGAAACCCCTCAAGTCATCAAAAAGATGCAACTTGTCTATTGCCACCTCTCCCATTCGACAGCGGAAGGGATGGCTTCTTGGTTAGAGATGATGCAGACACTCTTGCCCAACTTCCGAGCAACCTTGCAACTGAGTGGACAGGACTATGTGCTCATTCTGGATCAAGAGCAATCCTTAGATGTGGCTGCTATCTTAAAAGATACTGTCTCTGCCATGGAGTATGACTTTAATATTCGCTTATCCATTATGGTCGGGCAGGTATGGACAGAGTCAAAAGATGGAAAAGTGTCTTCTGTCATCCGAGCAGAATGGGCAGCCTTTAGAGCCTGGATCCGAGAAGGGCACCAAGGCGTCTACCGCTTTTCTCAACTCTATCTGTGGGGAATCGAGCAGGCAGATTTGGATCTACATCCTATCAAAGAAGGCTTGCGTCAGTTGATAGGGAGTCAAGACCAGTTGCAGGATATCATTGTTGCACTGTGGGACAACGGAGCAGTTGTAACCAAGGCGGCTCAGCAACTCTATCTCCATCGGAATTCCCTTCAATATAAGATGGACAAATGGGAAGAGCTAACGGGTCTCCAGTTGAAAAGTCTGACAGATCTGGCTCTTTGCTACCATTTAGTCTTGCAAGATGTCATTTAAACGGAATCAATCGAGAGTTTTGTGCAACTTGCACAAAACTCTTTTTCTTTTTTGTGAGACTTGCCATAGATTTGTAAAACGTTTTCATTTACAATAGAACTATAAAAATCAAAGGAGTACCATCATGGTAGAATTAAATCTTAAAAATATTTACAAAAAATATCCAAACAGCGAACACTATTCAGTTGAAGACTTCAACTTGGATATCAAAGACAAAGAGTTTATCGTTTTCGTAGGTCCTTCAGGATGTGGTAAATCAACAACTCTTCGTATGATCGCTGGTCTTGAAGACATCACAGAAGGTGAGTGTTCAATCGATGGTACTGTTGTAAACAACGTGGCACCAAAAGACCGTGACATCGCCATGGTTTTCCAAAACTACGCTCTTTATCCACACATGACTGTGTACGATAACATGGCCTTTGGTTTGAAATTGCGTAAATACAGCAAGGAAGATATCGACAAACGTGTACAAGAAGCAGCTGAAATCCTTGGCTTGAAAGAATTCTTGGATCGTAAACCAGCTGACCTTTCTGGTGGTCAACGTCAACGTGTGGCTATGGGACGTGCCATTGTCCGTGATGCAAAAGTGTTCTTGATGGACGAACCTTTGTCAAACTTGGATGCCAAATTGCGTGTATCAATGCGTGCTGAAATTGCGAAAATCCACCGTCGTATCGGAGCTACAACCATCTACGTAACTCACGACCAAACAGAAGCGATGACATTGGCAGACCGTATCGTTATCATGTCAGCAACTAAGAACCCTGCTGGTACTGGTACAATTGGACGTGTTGAACAAATCGGTACTCCTCAAGAAGTGTACAAAAACCCAGTGAACAAATTCGTAGCTGGATTCATCGGATCTCCACAGATGAACTTCATCGACGCTGTATGTAAAGTAGAAGGCGAGAGAGTAACTCTTAACTTTGAGAAAACATCTGTTGTTCTTCCTCCAGCAAAAGCTAAGAAATTGATCGATGGCGGATACAACGGAAAGACAGTTGTTATGGGTATCAGACCAGAAGATATCGGAGATTCCCAGATTGAGATCGAAGCTCACAAAGATACAGTATTCGAGACAGACGTAACAGGATACGAGTTATTAGGTTCTGAAGTATTGTTATACTTCAATGTAGCAGGAACAGCCATGACAGCAAAAGTTGATTCCAGAACAACAGCTCGTATGGGTGATCATATCACATTAGCAATCGATCCAGAGAAGATTCACTGCTTCGATAAAGAAACTGAATTGACAATTACCAACTAATTCGGTAAAATTAAATAAACTCAGTAGAACCGGGTGCATCATTTGTACCCGGTTTTTTCTGCAAAAAATAATTGCAAAACAAACATGTGTTCTATATAATAAATAACGAAAGGAATGGGGCGTATGATATCAAACCATAAGATACAGACTGCTTTAGACGAGATTAAGGAGATTTCCAAGATTGATCTGGCATTATATTCAGAGAAAGGAAAACAGGTTGCGGCTACTTTTGAACCGGAAGGTGATATGGAAGAGGCGGTAACTTCATTTGCAGCATCAATGGCAGAGAGCCAGATGCTGTCTGGTTGTCATTTCTTTAAAGTAATGGTAGAGGGTGAAGTGGAATATATTCTTTTGACAAAGTCATCCGCAGAAGATGCTTATATGGTAGGACGGTTGGCAGTTTGCCAGATAAGGAATCTTGCAGCCGCTTATATGGAGCAGTTTGACCGTAATAATTTTATGCAGAATATCCTGCTTGGAAATATGCTCGTGGTGGACATGTACAATAAGGCCCAGAAGCTGCATATTGAACAGGCAGAACGTGTTGTTTTCGTGATTGAGATTGACGGCAAGAAAGATGCAACCGCGATGGAGACAGTCAAGAATCTGTTCGTGACCAAGACCAGAGACTATGTGACAGAAGTGGACGAGCAGAGCATTGTCCTGATCAAAGATACCAGAGACATGAAAGAAGATGAAGAACTGCAGACATTGGCAAGTATGATCGTGGATAATATGCACACTGAGGCGATGGTGAAAGTGCGCGTGGGCTATGGAAACCGTGTGCATAATCTGCAAGATATTGCCAAATCCTATCAGGAAGCCAAGATGGCGTTAGAAGTCGGAAGAATTTTTTATGCAGAGCGTGAGACGATTGCATACAGCCTGCTTGGAATTGGGCGTCTGATTTATCAGCTTCCGATGAGCTTATGCGAGATGTTTATTCATGAAGTGTTCGGGGATGAAGTGCCGGATATATTTAATGAAGAGATTAATACAACCATCCAGAAGTTTTTTGAAAATAATCTGAATATCTCAGAGACCGCCAGACAGTTATATGTGCACCGGAATACATTAGTATATCGTCTGGAACGTTTAGAGAAGGCAATCGGATTAGATATCCGTAAGTTTGATGATGCAATGACCTTTAAGATTGCGATGATGGTCATTGCACATATGAACCAGCAGAAGGTAGAAGAGTAGGGCAGATTTGAAAGAATATTATGAAATGAATCTGTAAGCTTGTGACAGAGCGCAGGAAAATGAATGAAGTGAGGTAAGAAATGGCAGGTTATGATGAGCACAGCATATCGGTTTTAGAAGGGTTAGAGGCTGTTCGGAAAAGACCGGGAATGTATATCGGAAGTGTTTCCAGAAAGGGATTGAACCACCTGATCTATGAGATCGTAGACAACTCTGTGGATGAGCATCTGGCAGGGGCATGTGATACGATCCATGTCACATTGGAGAAGAATGGTTCCTGTACGGTAGAAGATAATGGACGAGGCGTTCCGGTCGGAATGCACGCCAAAGGTGTTTCGGCAGCACGTCTTGTGTACACAACCTTACATGCCGGCGGTAAGTTTGATGATTCCGCATATAAGACGAGTGGAGGGCTCCACGGAGTAGGTTCTTCCGTTGTCAATGCATTGTCTGTTTATATGGATGTGGAGATCAGCAGGGAAGGCTATATCCATCATGACCGCTATGAGAGAGGCGTTCCGGTTGTGGAATTGGAGAATGGACTGCTTCCTAAGATCGGTAAGACAAAAAAGACGGGAACCAAAGTAAACTTTCTCCCGGATCCGGAAATTTTTGAAAAGACGAGATTCAAAGAGGATGAGATCAAAAGCCGTATGCATGAGACCGCATATCTGAATCCGAAACTTACGATCATTTATGAGGATCGCCGCGGCGAGGAAGTCGAACATATCGTATATCATGAGGAAGATGGAATCCGTGGTTTTGTAAAGGATCTGAATAAAAATACAGAAGTGCTTCATGATGTTGTTTATTTTAAAGGGGAATGTGAAGGTATTACTGTGGAAGCAGCATTCCAGTACACGAATGAATTTCATGAGAATATACTTGGATTCTGTAATAATATTTTTAATGCCGAGGGCGGTACACATATCACGGGATTTAAAACTGTATTTACAACCGTCATTAATTCTTATGCGAGAGAACTTAGTATTTTAAAAGAAAAAGATGTGAACTTCACCGGAGCGGATGTCCGAAACGGAATGACGGCAGTTGTTTCCATCAAACATCCTGATCCGAGATTTGAGGGACAGACAAAGACGAAATTAGATAATCAGGATGCGGCGAAAGCCACTGCAAAAGTGACCGGCGACGAGATTCAGTTATTTTTTGATAAAAACTTAGAGACATTGAAAACGGTCATCTCCTGCGCGGAAAAAGCGGCAAAGATCCGTAAGACCGAGGAGCGAGCCAAGACCAATCTACTCACCAAGCAGAAGTTTTCGTTTGATTCCAATGGAAAGCTTGCAAATTGTGAGAGCAGGGACGCTTCCATCTGTGAAATCTTCATCGTCGAGGGAGATTCCGCCGGAGGTTCCGCAAAGACAGCGCGGGACAGAAACTATCAGGCAATCCTGCCGATCAGGGGTAAAATCTTAAACGTAGAAAAAGCAAGTATTGACAAGGTGTTGGCGAATGCGGAGATCAAGACGATGATCAATGCGTTTGGATGTGGTTTTTCCGAGGGGTATGGAAATGATTTTGATATCACAAAACTCCGCTATGACAAGATCATCATCATGGCGGGTGCCGACGGGGACGGAGCACATATCTCAACACTGCTTCTGACACTGTTTTACCGTTTTATGCCGGAACTTATTTATGAGGGACATGTTTATGTGGCAATGCCGCCGCTTTACAAAGTCATTCCGGGTAAGGGTGAGGAAGAGTATCTTTACGATGATGCGGCTCTGGAAAAATACAGAAAGGCACATAAGGGAAGTAACTTTACCTTACAGCGCTACAAAGGTCTTGGTGAGATGGACGCGGAGCAGCTGTGGGAGACTACGTTAAATCCGGCTACCAGAATGTTAAAGCGGATTGAGATCGAGGACGGCCGTATGGCGTCTGATATCACAGAGCTTCTGATGGGAAATGATGTTCCACCGAGAAAGACATTTATTTATGAACATGCGCATGACGCAGAACTCGACGTATAGTGCAGATGGTAAAAATGGCAGCAGATCATTGAAAAATCATAAAGCAGATGACAAACATTTTGCAATGATCGGTAGAATAACAGATAGAGAGGATATATGATGCAGCAGGAAGAACAGATTATCCGTACCGAGTATTCGGAACTGATGCAGAAATCTTATATAGATTATGCGATGAGTGTTATTATCGCAAGAGCTTTGCCGGATGTCCGCGATGGCTTAAAACCGGTGCAGCGAAGAACTTTATATGATATGTACGAATTGGGAATCCGGTATGACAAGCCGTACCGTAAATGTGCGCGTATTGTCGGCGATACCATGGGTAAATATCATCCACATGGCGACAGTTCTATTTATGACGCACTTGTTGTCATGGCACAGGAATTTAAGAAAGGGCTGCCGCTTGTAGATGGACATGGTAACTTTGGTTCCATCGAGGGCGATGGCGCGGCTGCGATGCGTTACACGGAGGCGCGGCTGCAGAAAATCACACAGGAGGCATTTTTATCGGATCTGGATAAGGATGTCGTGGATTTTGTGCCAAACTTTGATGAGACAGAGAAAGAGCCGGAAGTTTTGCCGGTCAAGATCCCGAATCTCTTGGTGAACGGTTCCGATGGTATTGCGGTCGGTATGGTGACAAGCACACCACCGCACAATCTGGGCGAAGTGATCGACGGCGTGATCGCATACATTAAGAATCCGGATATCAATACCGAGCAGATGATGGAATATATTCCGGGACCTGATTTCCCGACAGGAGGAATTATTGCCAATAAGGACGATCTGATCCAGATCTATTCCACCGGTATGGGTAAGATCAAAATCCGTGGAAAAGTGGAAGTGGAGCAGGTCAAAGGTGGAAAAGAGCGCATTGTTATCACTGAGATCCCATATACGATGATCGGTGCGAACATCGGAAAATTTTTGAATGATGTATACAGTCTCGTGGAGACCAAGAAAACAAATGATATCGTGGATATCACAAACCAGTCCTCCAAAGAGGGAATCCGTATTGTGTTAGAGCTTCGAAAAGGAGCCGATACGCAGAATCTCATCAATCTGCTGTATAAAAAGACAAAGTTAGAGGACACGTTTGGTGTGAATATGCTGGCAGTTGCGGAGGGACGGCCTGAGACGCTGGGACTTGTGCCAATCATCCGTCATCATGTGAAGTTCCAGTATGAGCTTGCCACAAGAAAATATCAGACATTACTGAAAAAAGAATTAGACAAAAAAGAAATACAGGAAGGATTGATCAAGGCGTGTGATGTCATTGACCTTATTATTGAAATCCTTCGCGGAAGTAAGAATGTAAAAGATGCAAGAGCATGTCTGACCGATGGTGTGACGGACAATATCACCTTTAAATCAGCGCAGTCAGAAAAAATGGCATCAGAGCTCCGTTTTACAGAGCGTCAGACCACGGCAATCCTGGAGATGCGTTTACAGAAGCTGATCGGTTTAGAGATCGAGGCATTGATGAAAGACCATGAGGATACGTTAAAGCATATCGCCGAGTATGAGGACATTTTGGAAAACCGTGCCACCATGGCGAAAGTGCTGATTAAAGAACTTCAGTCTTATAAGAAACAGTATGCGGTTCCGAGAAAAACTCTGATCGACAATCTTGAGGAAGCGGTTGTGGAAGAGAAGAGGATTGAGGAGATGGATGTGGTATTCCTCATGGATCGCTTTGGCTATGCAAAAACGGTGGATGTCAGTGTCTATGAGAGAAATAAAGAGGCAGCGGATACGGAAAACCGTTACATCTTAACCTGTAAGAACACGGATAAAATCTGTATTTTTACAAACAAAGGACAGATGCATCTGTTGAAAGTGCTTGATCTTCCATATGGAAAGTTCCGAGATAAGGGAATTCCAATCGACAATCTAAGTAACTACAATAGTAGTGAGGAAAACTTTATATACATTATCAACCTCGGTGCGATCATTCACTCCAGATTATTATTTGGAACCAAAACAGCCATGCTTAAGATGGTTGACGGAAGTGAATTTGACGTGGCAAAGAGAACGACAGCCTCAACGAAGTTAAATGAGGATGATGAACTTCTGATCGTGCACGCCATGACAGGTGAGGAGACGGTTGTCATGCAGTCTGAGAAAGAAATGTTTTTGCGTATTGAGGCTTCCACAATCCCGGAAAAGAAAAAGGGAGCGGTCGGCGTGCGTGGCATGAAACTGAATGCAGGAGATGCATTGAGTAACATTTATGTGTTAGACGGCGAGAGCGAGCAGACCGTTGAAGTAAAGGGAAAAGAGGTTGTCTTGAACAGGCTTCATGTCGGAAACCGTGACACAAAGGGTACGAAGCGTTAAACAGAATCAAAAGAAGTAAGGTGGGAAAATGAATTACGAGCAGGCAAGAGCGTATGCCGTAAATGTCAGCAGATCGGGAAGCATATTAGGACTTGATAGTATTGAAAATTTAATGCACGAGCTTGGGGATATACAGGAGCGGCTTAAGATCATCCACATTGCGGGAACGAATGGAAAAGGTTCTACCGGGGCTTATTTAGAGCGGGTACTCATAGAAGCCGGATACCGGGTAGGCAGATATAGTTCCCCGGCGGTGTTTGATCCGATGGAAGTGTGGCGGATCAATCTTCAGTCCATGAGCCACGAGGAGTATGCGGATATCATGGATCAGGTGAAGTGTGCCTGTGACCGCATGGTGGAAAAAGGTATGGAACATCCGACGATTTTTGAAGTGGAAACAGCGATGGCATTTTTGTATTTTTATCAGAAAAAATGTGATTATGTACTGTTGGAAGTTGGAATGGGCGGCAGAACAGACGCAACGAATCTGATCAAAAAGCCAGTGTGCTCCGTTATTACATCAGTCAGTATGGATCATATGCAATTTCTTGGAAATACACTGACCGAGATTGCACAGGCAAAAGCCGGCATTATCAAAAAAGATTGTCCGGTCGTGACCATCCTGCAAAAAGCGGAGGCAATGGTGGCGATAGAATCAGAGGCGGAAAAACAGCACGCAAGGCTTTATACAGCCGATGTTTCCAAGGTAACGGTGGAAACCGAAACGTTAAAAGAGATCAGATTCGATCATCCGGGACTTGGAACGGTGACAACCCAGCTTACAGGGACATATCAGGTGGAAAACTGCTGTCTGGCGGTCACAGTGTTAAAGGAGATTCTTGGAATTGCAGACCGGATCATTATAGACGGGATCAAAAATACCGTGTGGCCGGGCAGGTTTGAGGTCATAGGAGAACAGCCGCTGTTTATCATAGACGGTGCGCACAATGAGGATGCGGCACTTCAATTAAGTGCGTCTGTGGAAAAATATTTTACAAACATTCCAATAACTTATATAATAGGCGTACTTGCAGATAAGGAACACAAAAAAGTGCTGGAGGCAATGCTGCCTTATGCGGGAGCCGCCTTTACAGTGACGCCGGATAATCCGAGGGCGATGAAAGCGGAAGAACTTGCGTCCGAGGCAGAAGCGATCGTGGCTCGTCTGTGGAAAGAGAGAGCCGGAAGGCCGGAAAAAGCACAGGGAGCAGGAAATAGTCCGCAGGGAGCAGAAAATAGTCCACAGGGCGCAGGAGTTATGGGATCGCTTCCGAAGGTCAGGGCATGCAGTTCCATGAAGGAAGCAGTGCAGCTGGCACTGGAACACACGAAAAAAGACGGCGTGATCCTTGCATTTGGCTCCTTATCTTATCTCAAAGAGATCAGGCAGATCATGCAGTCGGATTGATCGATAAAAGCGTACATAGGAATGCAGTATCGAACGTGGACCATATCATTTCAGTATCGGTAAAGAAGGAAAAAAGATGGATAAAAAGAAAATACAAGAGGGCGTAAAATTAATATTGGAAGGAATCGGGGAAAACCCGGACAGAGAAGGGCTTCTCGATACCCCTGACCGCATTGCCAGAATGTATGAAGAGATATATGGAGGTATGGATGAGGATGCCGGAAAACATCTTTCTAAGACATTTACCGTTGACAGTCATGAGATGGTAATAGAGAAA
>OGIV01001950.1_pt1 | contig 11088 bp, 7 predicted proteins | sample 1571861 | NCBI WGS metagenome assembly OGIV01 (sample SAMEA2582099, study PRJEB24529) | metagenome | biome: Human gut stool | place: China | collected 2011 | reverse complement strand
AACTCGCGACCCCGACCTTGGCAAGGTCGTGCTCTACCAACTGAGCTATTCCCGCGTTACTGCATTTTTTGCCATATTTCGATGGCGTCGTAATTTGCATTTCTGCGTCGTTACGGGAGGCGCATTATACGAGAATTCGATGCCCCTGCAACCCCCTGACGATCACTTTTTTGCGTTTTTTGTTTAAATGGACATTTTCTCGCCATCTACGCCGCTGAATTGTATAAATAAGCGTCATAACGGGCAAAATCGCTTTTTCCGCCCGGCTGAATGACGCAAAATCGCTCGCATCATACAGCGGTGGCGCGACGTATAACGAGGCCACCCCGACGCCAAACAGGGAATTAGCATGAGAAAAGTCCTCACCGTCCTGCTGCTGAGCACGCTGGCCATCGGAACCGCGTCAGCCGAGACGCTCCATTTTGGCACCACCACGGCCAATCCACCGTTTGTCACCGCCAACGGCAAAAATCAGCCCGTTGGCTTCGATATCGATCTCGCGCACGCCCTGTGCCAGCAGATGCAGGCGCAGTGCCAGTTCACGGCGCAGCGTTTCGATACCCTGATCCCGGCTTTACGCTTTAAGAAATTTGACGCGGTGATTGCCGGCATGGAAGTGATCCCGATGCGTGAGAAGCAGGTCGCCTTCAGCCGACCCTATCGCCAGGCGCTCTCCGGGGTAGTGATCGTCAACAAAGATGTCGCCCATACCTTTGCCGATCTGAAAGCTAAAAAAGTCGGCGTGGTGAAAGGCACGCTGCATCAGCGCTACCTGCGTGATAAACAGAAAGCCGTACAGGCTGTCCCTTACGACGATGTCGCCAGCGCCCTGGCCGCGCTGAAAGCCGGGCAAATAACCGGCGTCATGGGCGACTTCGCCACCCTCGACGCCTGGCAGCAGGAGAACCCTGACTACGCCATCATGGATGAACGGGCCACCGACCCGGCTTATTACGGTAAGCAGTATGCGATTGCGGTGCGCAAAGACGATCCGGAACTGCTGAACGCCATCAACGATGCCCTGGCCGCGGTCATGGCGACACCTGACTTCCAGCAGATGCAGCAGAAGTGGTTTAAATAACGCAGAAAAGTGTACCGGGCCGCGCACAGGGCCCGGTCGCGGTTTACAGCTTAATGAAGTGTTCGCGGTAGTAAGCCAGTTCGGCGACCGACTCGCGGATATCGTCCATCGCCTGATGAGTGCCCTGCTTTTTAAAGCCGTCGAGAATTTCCGGCTTCCAGCGGCGCGCCAGCTCTTTCAGCGTGCTAACGTCCAGATAGCGATAGTGGAAATAGGCTTCCAGTTGCGGCATGTACTTAAACAGGAAGCGACGATCCTGGCCGATACTGTTGCCGCAGATCGGCGACTTGCCCGCCGGCACCCACTGCTTAAGAAACTCAATGGTCGCCAGTTCGGCATCGTGCTCGCTGACGGTGCTGGCCTTTACGCGATCCACCAGACCGCTGCCGGTATGCGTCCGCACATTCCACTCGTCCATTAATGCCAGCTGAGCGTCCGACTGATGCACCGCGATGGTCGGGCCCTCAGCCAGAATGTTCAGGTTGGCATCGGTCACCAGGGTGGCGATTTCGATAATGCGATCGCGCTCCGGATCCAGCCCTGTCATCTCAAGATCGATCCAAATGAGGTTGTTTTCATTTGCACTCATGCTATTTTCCACCCTTCTCGCGTGACTATATTCATCTAAAATAGCGTGTATCATAGAGGTTTTGCCCCATCAGGGCGACCAGGAGCCAGTTCGATTGAGTAAAAATAAACTCTCCAAAGGCCAGCAGCGCCGCGTCAAAGCCAACCACCAGCGCCGTCTGAAAACCACTGCGGAGAAGGCCGACTACGATGACAACCTGTTTGGCGAAACGTCGGAAGGCATTGTCATCAGTCGCTTTGGTATGCATGCCGACGTCGAATCCGCTGACGGCAGCGTGCATCGCTGCAATATCCGCCGGACGATCCGCTCGCTGGTCACCGGCGACCGCGTGGTCTGGCGGCCGGGTAAAGACGCCGCCGACGGCGTAAGCGTCAAAGGGATCGTCGAGGCGGTGCACGATCGCGCCTCCGTCCTGACGCGTCCGGATTTTTACGACGGCGTGAAGCCTATCGCCGCCAATATCGACCAGATCGTGGTGGTTTCCGCGATCCTGCCTGAGCTGTCGCTGAATATTATCGATCGCTATCTGGTGGCCTGCGAAGCGCAGGATATCGAGCCGCTCATTGTGCTGAATAAAATCGATCTGCTGGATGATGATGGTCTGCGCTTCGTCAATGAGCAAATGGATATCTACCGCAACATCGGTTACCGCGTGCTGCTGGTTTCCAGTCGGACTCAGGACGGCCTTAAGCCGCTGGAAGCGGCCCTGACCGACCGCATCAGTATTTTCGCCGGGCAGTCCGGGGTCGGTAAATCGAGCCTGCTGAACGCCCTGCTCGGGTTGAACGAGGATCAGATCCTCACCAATGATGTCTCGGACGTTTCCGGCTTAGGTCAACACACCACCACCGCGGCACGCCTCTACCACTTCCCGCACGGCGGCGATGTGATTGATTCACCGGGGGTACGTGAGTTCGGCCTGTGGCATCTGGAAGCGGAACAAATCACCAACGGCTTTGTCGAATTCCATGATTATTTAGGCCGTTGCAAATATCGCGACTGTAAACACGATACCGATCCTGGCTGTGCGCTTCGCGAAGCGGTAGAGAACGGCAAGATCGCCGAAAGCCGTTTTGAGAACTACCACCGCATCCTGGAAAGCATGGCGCAGGTACAGGTAAAAACGCGTAAAAACTTTTCCTCGTCCGATGACTGATCATTAAGCTGAGCATCACGTCAGGCGCTGCCGGGCAGCGATGATGACGCAGCTTACGCGGATGCCATTTGGCGAGTTTTACGTATAGAATCGTCCCCTTTTTTCAGGTCCCCGCCCGCAGGCGGGGTCAGGAACGACATATCATGGCCTGGAGGCTACTTTGTTAAACGATCTTAAACTTTCACTGCAATACATTCTGCCTAAACTGTGGCTCACCCGCCTCGCAGGCTGGGGTGCGAGCAAACGCGCAGGTTGGCTGACGAAGCTGGTCATCGATCTGTTCGTGAAATACTACAAGGTCGATATGAAAGAGGCGCAGAAGCCGGATACCGCGGCTTATCGCACCTTCAACGATTTCTTCGTGCGCCCGCTGCGCGACGACGTTCGCCCGCTGAATACCGATCCAAACGTGCTGGTGATGCCGGCCGATGGCGTGATCAGCCAGCTTGGCGCCATTGAGAACGATAAAATCCTGCAGGCTAAAGGTCATGACTACAGTCTGGAAGCCCTGCTGGCCGGCAACTATCAGATGGCCGACCTGTTCCGTAACGGCAGCTTCGCCACCACCTACCTGTCGCCGCGCGACTATCACCGCGTACACATGCCGTGCAACGGCATCCTGCGCGAAATGATCTACGTTCCTGGCGACCTGTTCTCTGTTAACCACTTGACGGCGCAGAACGTGCCGAACCTGTTCGCCCGTAACGAGCGCGTCATCTGCCTGTTTGATACTGAGTTTGGCCCGATGGCGCAAATTCTGGTGGGCGCAACTATCGTCGGCAGCATCGAGACCGTGTGGTCCGGCACCGTGACCCCGCCGCGCGAAGGCATTATCAAGCGCTGGACCTGGCCTGCAGGCGAAAGCGAAGGCTCCGTTGCGCTGCTGAAGGGCCAGGAGATGGGTCGCTTTAAACTGGGCTCAACGGTGATTAACCTGTTTGCGCCGGGCCAGGTGAAGCTGGTTGAACAACTGCAAAGCCTGTCAGTCACCAAAATCGGCGAACCGCTGGCAACGGCCGTAGAAACTGATATCTCCGTGGAACCTGCGCCGTTGCCGGAAGAAGAGATCCGCGCCGAACACCGCGCCAGCCCGCTGGTTGACGATAAACAAGACCAAGGTTAATTCTTCAGCAAAAGGGTTATGCCGTGCGCCTGATATACACTTTCCTGTTGGCCTTGAGCCTCAGTTTCGGGGCGTACGCTGCGACAGCCCCGGATGCTAAACAGATAACCCAGGAACTGGAACAGGCGAAGGCGGCGAAACCCGCCCAGCCTGAAACCGTCGAAGTCCTGCAAGCCGCGCTGAATGCGCTTGAGGAGCGCAATGCCTCCGTTGAGCGCGCTCGCCAGTACCAGGACGTCATCGATAATTTCCCCAAACTGTTTCAAACTCTCCGCGCCCAGTTAGCGAGTGTCGGCGATACGCCGCACCAGGTGCCTACCGCCCTCACCGCCGACGCGCTGAATCAGGAGATCCTGCAGGTCAGCAGCCAACTGCTGGAAGCCAGCCGCCAGGCGCAGCAGGAGCAGGATCGGGCGCGGGAAATTGCCGACTCTCTCAACCAATTGCCTCAACAGCAAACCGACGCCCGCCGCAAGCTTAACGAAATTGAACGCCGCGTCGGCGCGCAGCCCGGCAATACGCCGCTGGCGCAGGCGCAAAATCTCGGCCTGCAGGCGGAATCCGCGCGTCTGAAAGCGCTGGTCGACGAGCTGGATCTGGCCCAACTCTCCGCGAACAACCGCCAGGAGCTGTCGCGCATCCGCTCTGAGCTGGCGCAGAAACAGAGCGAACAACTCGATGCCTACCTGCAGGCGCTGCGTAATCAGCAAAACAGCCAGCGCCAACGCGAAGCGGAAAAGGCGCTGGAAAGTACCGAGCTGCTGGCGGAAAACAGCGAAAACCTGCCGCCAGGGATCATCGACCAGTTCAAAATCAACCGCGAGCTGTCGCAGGCGCTCAATCAGCAGGTCCAGCGCCTGGATCTGGTAGCCTCGCAGCAGCGACAAGCCACTAATCAAACGCTCCAGGTGCGCCAGGCGCTGAACACCCTGCGCGAACAGTCGCAGTGGCTGGGATCATCGAATCTACTGGGCGAAGCGCTGCGCGCTCAGGTCGCCCGTCTGCCCGAGCGCCCGCGCCCACAGCAGTTAGATACTGAAACGGCCCAGTTGCGCGTGCAGCGCTTGCATTACGAAGACCTGCTCAGCAAGCAGGCGCAGCTACGGCTGATTCGCCAGGCCGACGGCGAACCGCTCACCGCGGAACAAAACCGCATCCTGCAGGCGCAACTGCGCACCCAGAGCGAGCTGCTTAACTCGCTGCTGCGCGGCGGCGATACCTTGCTGCTCGAACTGACGAAACTGAAAGTCGCCAACGGCCAGTTAGAAGACGCGCTGAAAGAAATTAACGAAGCAACCCACCGCTATCTGTTCTGGACCTCGGACGTCAGCCCAATTGGCTTCTCCTGGCCGCTGGAAGTGGTGCAGGATCTGCGTCGTCTGATCTCGCTTGATACCATCAACCAGCTCGGCAAGGCCAGCGTCATGATGCTGACCAGCAAAGAGACGCTGTTCCCGCTGTTTGGCGCGCTGGTGCTGGTGGGCTTCAGTATCTATTCGCGCCGCCACTTTACCCGCTTCCTTGAGCGCTCCAGCGCGCGGATTGGCAAGGTGACTCAGGATCATTTCTGGCTGACGCTGCGTACCGTGTTCTGGTCAATTCTGGTGGCTTCGCCGCTGCCGGTATTGTGGATGACGCTCGGCTACGGATTGCAGGCGGCCTGGCCCTTCCCGCTGGCGGTCGCCATTGGCGACGGCGTGACCGCCACCGTGCCGCTGCTGTGGGTAGTGATGATTTGCGCTACCTTCGCCCGGCCGAATGGATTGTTCATCGCCCACTTCGGTTGGCCGCGTAACCGCGTCGCCAAAGCCATGCGCTACTACCTGATGAGCATTGGCCTGATTGTGCCGCTGATAATGGCGCTGATCATGTTTGATAACCTCAACGACCGCGAATTCTCCGCCTCGCTGGGCCGCTTGTGCTTCATGCTAATATGCGGCGCGCTGGCGCTGGTTACGCTGAGCCTGAAACACGCCGGGATCCCGCTGTATCTTGATAAAGCGGGCGACGGCGAGAACATGGTGAACCGTCTGCTGTGGAACCTGCTGCTCGGCGCGCCGCTAATCGCGATGCTGGCGGCGGCGGTGGGCTATCTTGCCACCTCGCAGGCGCTACTGGCGCGACTGGAAACCTCGGTCGCCATCTGGTTCCTGCTGTTGGTGGTTTACCATATTATTCGCCGTTGGATGTTGATTCAGCGTCGGCGTCTGGCCTTCGATCGCGCCAAACACCGCCGTGCGGAAATCCTCGCCCAGCGCGCCCGCGGCGAAGAAGATACCGCCCACTCCACCAGCACCGAAGGCTCGGTCGAAGCGGAAGTCAGCGAAGTCGACCTCGACGCCATCAGTACCCAGTCCCTGCGCCTGGTCCGCTCGCTGCTGATGCTGATAGCCCTGCTGTCGGTGATTATTCTGTGGTCGGAAATTCACTCGGCATTCGGCTTCCTCGAAAATATCTCGCTATGGGATGTGACCTCCACGGTACAGGGCGTCGAAAGTCTTGAGCCTATTACCCTCGGCGCCGTACTGATTGCCATTCTGGTGCTGATTATCACCACCCAGCTGGTGCGCAATCTCCCGGCACTGCTGGAGCTGGCGATTCTGCAACACCTGGATTTGACGCCGGGTACCGGCTACGCCATCACCACCATCACCAAATATCTGTTGATGCTAATTGGCGGGCTGGTCGGCTTCTCGATGATTGGTATTGAGTGGTCGAAACTGCAGTGGCTGGTGGCGGCGCTCAGCGTCGGTCTTGGTTTTGGTCTACAGGAAATTTTCGCCAACTTTATCTCCGGCCTAATCATCCTGTTTGAGAAACCGATCCGTATCGGCGATACGGTCACTATCCGCAGCCTGACCGGTAGCGTGACGAAAATAAATACCCGCGCCACCACCATCAGCGACTGGGACCGCAAAGAGATCATTGTGCCGAACAAAGCGTTCATCACCGAACAGTTCATCAACTGGTCGCTGTCGGATTCGGTCACTCGTGTGGTGTTGACTATCCCGGCGCCCGCGGAGGCCAATACGGAAGAGGTCACGCAGATTCTGTTGACCGCCGCTCATCGCTGCTCGCTGGTGATTGATACCCCGGCGCCGGAAGCGTTTCTCGTTGACCTGCAGCAGGGGATTCAGATTTTCGAGCTGCGTATTTACGCCGCCGAGATGGGACACCGTATGCCGCTGCGTCATGAGCTACATCAGCTGATTCTGGCGGGTTACCGCGCGCATGGCATCGACATGCCGTTCCCGCCGTTCCAGATGCGTCTGGAAAGCCTGGATGGCCTGCGCAGCAGCCAGCCGCTGAACTCAGCGGGTAAAAGCAGCCGTACGCCAGGAAGTTTGTAAGCACTAACTAGCCCGGTGAGCGCTTCACCGGGCATTCTCTTTCTTAACCCTCCGCCAGCGCTACCTGTACCGCCGTTCTCTGACGATAGTTCTCGTAGATCCCTAGCGCCAGTAGCGAGAAGAAAATCGGCCCGCCGACCATCCACAGCGTACTGTTCCAGTCGCCGGAATCCATCACCGGCTGAATAACGGTGAAGATATTGGCGAATGCTACCACCAATACCACTATCGTCGTCGCCAGCAGCGTACTTATGCGGCTTTTGAACATCACAAATGGACGATCGAGCTCGGCTTGGGCCTTAAAGAACGGGAACGCGATCGCCAGGAACAGATACGGCAAGGTCATCGAGACGTTCGCCATCAGCGTTAGCTTGTTATAAAACGCCGAGGCGGTATCGCCGCCGAAGGAGACCAGCAGGATAAACAGACTCACCAGCAGACACTGCAGCCACATGGCGTTAGCCGGCATGCCGTTGCCGTTGACTTTGGTCATCATCGTCGGCCACAGCGCTTTCGGCGTCCCCTGAATAATCGCCTTCAGCGGCGAATAGCTCAGGGTGAAGAATGCGCCGGTATAGGCCAGGAACATCGACAGCCCGGTAATGCGTGCAAACCATACGCCGGTCAGCGCCGCCGCCTGCGGCGACAGATGCAGCGCTTGCCCAAGCGTTGCGCCAAGGCTGGTCATCAACACATAGGTGATATTGCCGAGGTTGGTACTGTGGTTGCTCAATACCTGCTGCCAGTTGGCGCTGACGCCCCACAGCACGATGGCCAGCGAGTAGCCGATCGAAATCACCAGCGCGGCGATAATAATACCTTTGGCAAAGTTCTTTTCCGGCTTCTCGGTTTTATCCACCAGCCCGCCGACCGCTTCAATTCCGCCATAGGCGAAAATGGCGAATACCACGAAAGAGAGCATCGCCAGCCCCGATTGATATCCTGGGTTCGGCGACGCCGTGAAATCCAGCGATTGTGCGAAATGGCCGCCGTTCAGCAGCAGAATCGCCCCACTCACCAGCAGAAGCACCAGGTTCAGGCACATCACCGCGATGCCGCCGACGGCGGTAATTTTGGCAATCTTATTTATCCCTTTCGCCGCCACCAGCGTCACCAGCACCATCCAGCAGGCGGCCAGCACGCCGACGGTTTGCGTCGAGGTTAAGCCGGCAAAAGCCCAGCTCTGGGTTTTATCCGCGCCGAAGAGAAAGGTCGAAAAAGGGACCCAAATTTTCGCCGCGGTGCTGACCATCCACACCACATAAGAGGAAAACCACATAAAGGTGCCGATAAACGCAAAGCGCGGCCCGACGCTGCGGTTCATCCACGAATAGATCCCGCCCTCTTCCTTACGATATGCCGAGCCCATCTCCGCCATCATTAAGGCGAAAGGAATAAAGAAAAACAGCGCCGAGAAAAGATAAAACGGCATCGCGCTATAACCCATCAGATAAAACGCCGAAGGGCTGTTGGCAAAGCCAAACACCGAAGTAAAGATCATTAATATCAGCCCAATCAGGCTCATCTTCTTGATTTGTTGAGGCATAAATCGATCCAAACGTGAGCGTCGCCGAACGGCGTCGCCAGGTAAGCAGAAATTGAACGCGGATCCTAGCAATAATCCAGTTTGAAATTGTGGTTATTAGGGCTAATGCAGCGGGGAGAACTGTAAAAATCTTTGAATGAAGGGGAAAACGCTAACGGCGGGAAACAGCTTCCCTCTCCTCATGAAAGGGAAGCGCAGTTCATCAGGCGCGATCGACGGTGAATGAGATCACTTCGCCGATGGTCTCTACACCTAACGCCAGCATCACCAGGCGATCGACGCCCAGCGCGACGCCGGAACAATCCGGCAGGCCGGCTTCCAGCGCAGCCGCTGCAAGCACCGGCTTGAACACCGACCCAACCGCATACGCCTGCAAGGCCCGGTTTAAAAAGGGGCTGTCCGGCGCTTCCAGACTGGCCGCCGGGTCAGCCGGGTCAAAACCCGGCACACTGACGCAGGCCCGCAGGGCTGCCGTGCGGACGTCCAGCACCAGAATGCAGCCGCTTTGCATAGTGGTGGACGCCACCGCTTCCACCGCCCGCTGCACCGGGCGGGAGATGGTCAGCTGCACCCCAAGCGCCCCGCTGTCTGCTTGCAAAAGTTTGGGTGCTTCTCCGGTGCGCAGCGTCCCTTGCGCCGTGACAGCGCAGACAAGGCTGCTGTGCTCCCCTGTGCCGGAAAGCACAGCGTCCAGCGCCTTTTCCAGACCGGCAGCGCCGTGGTCTGTACCATCCAGATAGCCCAGCAGATGCTGGCACAGCGGCACTGCCGCATATCGCCGGGTGATGGGATAACCGGTCAGCCCAAGGCGGGCGGGGTCGCAGTTCAGCTCCAACAAAAACGGCGCAGCGCGGCTGCGGCTGCGGTACAAAAGTGCCTGCCCGGCGGCATCAGTGCAGGCATACAGGCGGTCGTAATTGCCCTGCCCGGGAAAGCACAACACCTGCCAGCGCTCCTCTAAGCCGGTGAGCAGCCGCCCCTGCGCATCATAAAAGTTGCCCCGCCGGGCGGGCAGTTGCAGGGTGACCGTGCTCTGCGCCGCCGCGCGCGCAGCATAGGCGGGGTGCTGCGCCAGCAGATACAACCGGCACAGCACCACCATAAACCCCAGCAGCAAGGCGGCATACACCGCCAGTACCCGTTTGCCGGACATCCACGCGCCCCCTTTCCCTATGGTTAGGGTGGGCAGCGGAGGTGCGGGGTATACACAAAAAGAGGCGAAACCTCTCCGAAGAGATGTTCCGCCTCTCTGGCGTATCTTATTAGGAAAGGTACGGCTTAGTACATGCCGCCCTTCCAAACCACACTTTTGGAGCCGAATCACGAATATCGGGAAACGTAGACTTTTGTAGAATTATCAAGGCCACAAGCCGATTTTTCCAGATTCTCCGTTTTTGCACGATCCACGCTTTTCTACGCAAATCTACGCCACTTACCGGGTGATTGGCGTAAGTTTTGGCGTAAGTTTCGGCGTAAGCAATTCCGCTTCATGCGTCGAAAATCACAGGTTGCCGGCGATCTGTTCAAAGGCTCTTTCAACCGATTCAAAGCTGCTGTGCGTGTAGACATCCAGCGTCACGCTGGCGTTGGAATGTCCCATCAGATATTGCAGGCTCTTCACGTCAAGTCCAGCCTGTTGGACATTGGTGCAGAAGGTATGGCGCAGCACATGGGGCGTGATCCGAGGGACAGGCTTGCCGTATGCCTGTTCAAATCGCGCTTGTAGCCCTCGCATATAGTTCTCCAAGTGCATCGCAACCTTTGGCATCCCCGACTTGTCCAGAAAGAGGAATCCGCTGTGACCGTCCACCAGCAGTTCGACCTTTGGAGATGTTCTGCCTTTCACCACCCGCATCAGCGCCATGTAAACCGCATCCGTCATTGGGACGTTTCGGATGCCGCTTTTGGTTTTGGGCGGCGTGACGAAATAGGGCTTCTCTGCCGTCCGGCACAGTTGCCGCCGAACGTGAATACAGCGCCGGTCAAAATCAATATCGGATCGTGTCAGCCCATACAATTCGCTCACGCGCAAGCCGGTTCCCAGCAGGATCACAATGTCATCATAGTAATTCCCGCCGCAGTCCTGCACGAATTGCAGATACTTCTCTTGCTGTTCCTTGGTCAGCGCGTCGCGTACATAGGCGTCTTTTGGCACCACGTCAGACAGCTTGAACTTGAACGGATTCTTGCGGATGATGTCATCATCTACCGCCATTTCAAATGCCGGTCTGACAACGCTTTGC
>OGIV01001949.1_pt1 | contig 11093 bp, 7 predicted proteins | sample 1571861 | NCBI WGS metagenome assembly OGIV01 (sample SAMEA2582099, study PRJEB24529) | metagenome | biome: Human gut stool | place: China | collected 2011 | reverse complement strand
CTGCGCAATTTCCGGTTGAAATATGGAAAGGAAATATGAGAGTTAGAAATCGCAAGGGAGCGACTGAATTATTAGAAGCGAACCCGCAATATGTGGTCCTAAATCCAGAAGATGCCAAGGGAAAATGGCATGAAATTTTCGGGAATGACCATCCTATTCATATCGAAGTGGGTAGCGGAAAAGGGGCCTTTATTACTGGGATGGCCAAGGCCAATCCAGAGATCAACTACATCGGAATTGATATTCAAAAATCGGTCTTGAGTTATGCTTTAGATAAGGTCTTAGAAGCTGATGTTCCTAACATTAAATTGCTTTGGGTAGACGGAGATAGCTTGACCAACTATTTTGAAGATGGAGAAATCGATCGACTTTATCTGAATTTTTCAGATCCTTGGCCTAAGAAACGTCATGAGAAGCGTCGTTTGACTTACAAGACCTTCCTGGATACATTCAAGCAAATTCTTCCAGAACATGGGGAGATTCACTTTAAAACAGATAATCGAGGTCTGTTTGAATACAGTTTGGTGAGCTTTTCACAGTATGGTATGACTTTGAAGGGAGTCTGGCTAGACCTTCACGCTAGTGATTTTGAGGGCAATGTCATGACGGAATATGAGAAAAAGTTCTCAAGTAAAGGACAGGTCATTTACCGTGTAGAGGCACAGTTTTAGCATATTCCTTGCAATCGTTGGGGAATCGTGTTATAATACCTTAAATGAATAGAAAAGGAGAGGCGGGGAAATATCTTCGCCTCTTATCTATGAGGAGGTGGCAACCATCGCAACAATTGTTGACTTAGTAACAGAAGTGATTCAGCCAGCTATAAAAGAACCATTTGAATTGGTAGATGTTGAATATGGCAAAATGGGTGGTGACTACGTCTTAAGCATTTTCGTAGACAAACCAGAAGGGATCACACTGAATGATACAGCGGATTTGACAGAAATCATTAGCCCGCTATTGGATCAAATCAAACCAGACCCATTTCCAGAACAGTACTTTTTAGAAGTCACCAGTCCTGGCTTGGAGAGACCTTTGAAAACCAAGGAAGCCCTTGAGGGAGCTCTTGGCAAGTATGTAAATATTAGCTTGTACAAGGCTGTTGAAAAGCAAAAGGTCTTTGAGGGAACCTTGGTGCGTTTTGAAGAGGATGTTTTGACCATCGAGTATATGGAAAAAACACGGAAAAAAACAGTAGACATTCCTTATAACCTTGTGTCCAAAGCAAGGTTGGCTGTAAAATTGTAACAGAATGAAAGAAAGGATGCCTTTCTAGAAGAGGCAAGAAAAACATGAGTAAAGAAATGCTAGAAGCCTTCCGCATTTTGGAAGAAGACAAAGGGATCAAAAAAGAAGATATCATCGAAGCCGTCACAGAATCATTGCGTTCAGCTTATCGCCGTCGTTATGGACAATCAGAAAGTGCAGCGATTGAATTCAATGAAAAAACTGGAGATTTCCGTGTTTATACGGTTCGTGAAGTGGTGGATGAAGTCTTTGATAGCCGTTTAGAAATCAGCTTGAAGGATGCCTTGGCCATTAGTTCTGCTTATGAGTTGGGGGATAAGATCAAGTTTGAAGAAGCACCAGCTGAATTTGGTCGTGTAGCAGCTCAATCTGCTAAACAAACGATCATGGAAAAAATGCGTAAACAAACGCGCACCATCACCTATAACACTTATAAAGAACATGAAAATGAAATCATGAGTGGAACGGTGGAGCGCTTTGACAATCGATTTATCTATGTCAATCTTGGTTCGATCGAAGCTCAATTGTCTAAGCAAGACCAAATTCCAGGAGAAGTGTTCCAATCTCATGATCGGATTGAAGTCTTTGTCTACAAGGTAGAAGATAATCCACGTGGTGTCAATGTCTTTGTTAGTCGAAGCCATCCTGAAATGATCAAACGTTTGATGGAACAAGAAATTCCTGAAGTCTATGATGGAACTGTTGAGATTATGAGTGTAGCGCGTGAAGCTGGAGATCGTACAAAAGTTGCGGTTCGTAGCCATAATCCAAACGTAGATGCGATTGGGACTATTGTTGGTCGTGGTGGATCGAATATTAAAAAGATTACCAGCAAGTTCCACCCAGCTCGATACGATCAAAAATTAGACCGTATGGTTCCGACAGAAGAAAACATCGATGTCATCGAGTGGGTTCCAGATCCAGCTGAATTCATCTACAATGCGATCGCTCCTGCAGAAGTGGACCAAGTTATTTTTGATGATGAAGATAGCAAACATGCTCTCGTTGTGGTTCCAGATAATAAACTATCTCTTGCCATCGGTCGTCGTGGTCAAAACGTTCGTTTGGCGGCTCATTTGACTGGTTACCGCATTGATATCAAATCTGCTAGTGAGTTCGAAGAAATGGAAGCAGCTCAAGAAACTTTTGAAGACCAAGTAGAAAGTGGCGAAGAGCAAGTCGATTAAGAGAGGGAGGGAAAATGGTAAAAACAAGAAAAATCCCTTTAAGAAAATCTGTCGTTTCAAATGAAATTATTGATAAGCGCGATTTGCTCCGCATTGTCAAAAATAAAGAAGGACAAGTCTTTATCGATCCAACTGGCAAAGCCAATGGTCGAGGTGCTTACATCAAGCTAGACAATGAAGAAGCGGCACTTGCTAAGAAAAAGAAAGTTTTTAATCGTAGCTTTAATATGGAAGTGGAAGAAGCTTTCTATGATGAATTGATCGCTTATGTAGATCATAAGGTGAAGAGAAGAGAGTTAGGCCTTGAATAAGCAAAAGATAGGTAATTTGTTGGGCTTGGCGCAAAGAGCGGGAAAACTCATTTCTGGAGAAGAACTCGTGATCAAAGCAATCCAGGAAGAAAAAGCAAAATTAGTTTTTCTGGCAAATGATGCAGCTAGTAACCTGACAAAAAAGGTGACAGATAAGGGTCACTATTATGAGGTTCAAGTATCTACCGTGTTTTCAACACTAGAATTAAGCACTGCAATTGGACGTGCCCGTAAGGTCGTCGCTGTTGTAGATGCTGGATTTTCAAAGAAAATGAGGTCTCTTATGGAATAGAAGAGGAGGACAGCAATTGTCTAAGAAAAGATTATACGAAATTGCCAAAGAATTGGGCAAGGAAAGTAAGGAAGTCGTCACTCGTGCGAAAGAATTAGGTTTTGACGTTAAGAGTCATGCATCTAGTGTCGATACAGATGCTGCTGAAAAGTTAATCAAGAGCTTTGCAGCAAAAAAAGAAACAGTCGAAAAGAAAGTAGCAGAGGTGGCTGCAAAGGCAACGGCTGTCGTAGAAAAAAAAGAAGCAGTAGCGGTCAAAAACCAAGAAAAAACTGAGACAAGATTAGAAACGCCTACACCAGCTGCGAAACCAAAGAGTCGTAACTTTAAGGCGGAACGTGAAGCGCGTGCGAAAGAGCAGGCGGAGCGTCGTCAACAACAAGGGAATCGACCTAAAAAACAACAAAACGACCGTCGGGCCGGGGATCGTTTCCAAAACAGAAATGATCGCAAAAACCAAGGTAATGACCGTCGAAATCAAGGGAATGATCGTCGTCGCGATCAAGTTGGAAATGGTCAAGGACGTCCAAATCCTGTAAATGGTGCTCCGAAAATTGATTTCAAAGCACGTGCTGCAGCATTAAAGGCAGAGCAAAATGCGGAATATGCACGTGGTAGTGAAGAACGCTACAAGCAAAACCAGGTCGCTAAGGTTGAGCAAGAACGTCAACAGCGCCGGAAGCGCGAAGAGGGGGTTGCAACTGAAGTTGTCACTCCTCAACCAAAGGCGGAACCAGTGAAGGCTGCGCCAGTAGCGGCTCCAAGCCCTGCAACAGTTGATACACGTCGGAAGAAACAAGCTAGACCAGACAAGAAGCGTGAAGATTTTGATCGTGAAGAAGATGGTCCAAGAAAACAACAAAAGAATCGAAGTAATCAGAATCAAGTGAGAAATCAAAAGAATAGTAACTGGAATAACAACAAAAAGAATAAAAAAGGAAAGAATAATCGCAATGAGGCTCCAAAACCAGTAACAGAGCGTAAATTCCACGAATTGCCAAGTGAATTGGAGTACACAGATGGAATGACGGTTGCGGAAATCGCAAAACGGATTAAGCGTGAGCCAGCAGAAATCGTGAAAAAACTCTTCATGATGGGCGTGATGGCGACACAAAACCAATCCTTGGATGGCGATACCATTGAACTCCTTTTGGTAGATTATGGCATTGAAGCCAAGAAAAAGGTTGAAGTGGATAATGCGGATATCGAGCGTTTCTTCGTAGAGGATGGCTATTTGAATCTAGATAAATTGGTAGAGCGTCCACCAGTTGTCACCATCATGGGCCACGTTGACCATGGTAAAACAACCCTCTTGGATACCCTTCGTAACTCACGTGTAGCAACAGGTGAAGCGGGAGGAATCACCCAGCATATCGGTGCCTACCAAATCGTGGAAAATGGCAAGAAGATTACCTTCTTGGATACACCTGGACACGCGGCCTTTACTTCTATGCGGGCGCGTGGTGCATCTGTTACGGATATTACCATCTTGGTTGTAGCAGCAGATGACGGGGTGATGCCACAGACCATCGAAGCCATCAACCACTCAAAAGCTGCCAATGTTCCAATCATTGTGGCCATCAACAAGATCGATAAACCAGGAGCTAATCCAGAGCGTGTCATCGGTGAATTGGCAGAGCATGGAGTTATGTCAACAGCTTGGGGTGGTGATTCTGAGTTTGTAGAAATCTCAGCCAAGTTCAACCAAAATATCGATGAACTCTTGGAAACGGTCCTTCTTGTGGCTGAAATCCAAGAACTCAAGGCAGATCCAACTGTTCGTGCCATCGGTACTGTTATCGAAGCGCGTTTGGATAAAGGAAAAGGTGCAGTGGCAACCCTCCTTGTTCAACAAGGTACCTTGAATGTTCAAGACCCAATCGTTGTCGGAAATACCTTTGGACGTGTTCGTGCTATGACAAATGATCTTGGACGTCGGGTGAAAGTGGCTGGACCATCTACTCCTGTTTCTATCACTGGTTTGAACGAGGCGCCAATGGCAGGTGACCATTTCGCGGTTTATGAAGATGAAAAATCTGCGCGTGCAGCTGGTGAAGAACGTGCCAAACGTGCGCTGATGAAACAACGTCAAGCAACCAACCGCGTCAGCCTTGAAAATCTCTTTGATACCTTGAAGGCTGGGGAAGTGAAATCTGTTAATGTCATCATTAAAGCCGATGTACAAGGTTCGGTTGAAGCCCTTGCTGCTTCCCTTCAAAAGATTGAAGTGGAAGGTGTGAAAGTGACCATCGTTCACTCAGCAGTTGGTGCGATCAACGAATCAGACGTCACCCTTGCAGAAGCTTCAAATGCCTTCATCATCGGATTTAACGTCCGTCCTACTCCACAAGCACGTCAACAGGCTGAAGCTGATGAGGTAGAAATCCGTCTTCACTCAATCATCTACAAAGTGATTGAAGAAATGGAAGATGCCATGAAGGGTATGTTGGATCCTGAGTTCGAAGAGAAAGTCATCGGGGAAGCAGTTATTCGTGAAACCTTTAAGGTCTCTAAAGTGGGTACCATCGGTGGATTTATGGTCCTCAGTGGTAAGGTTACTCGTGATTCCAAAGTCCGTGTCATTCGTGACGGTGTCGTGATCTATGACGGTGCTCTTGCAAGCTTGAAGCACTTCAAAGATGATGTCAAAGAGATCACAAATGGTCGTGAAGGTGGATTGATGATTGAAGGCTACAATGATATCAAGACAGATGATACCATCGAAGCCTACATTATGGAAGAAATTAAAAAATAACAGTTGACTAGGAAAAAAGAGGGGGACCCTCTGATTTCCTAGTTTTTAAACACAGAGCAGAAAGGAGTTCCTATGGCAAGTCATTTTCGGACAGACCGAGTAGGGATGGAAATCAAGCGTGAAGTCAACGAGATTTTACAAAAGAAAGTCCGTGACCCGCGTGTTCAAGGCGTCACCATTACGGATGTTCAAATGCTAGGTGATTTGTCTATGGCCAAAGTGTATTATTCAATTATGAGTGATTTGGCTTCAGACAATCAAAAGGCTCAGACAGGCCTTGAAAAAGCAACAGGAACCATCAAGCGTGAATTAGGTCGGAATTTGAAACTGTACAAGATTCCGGATCTTACTTTTGTCAAAGACGAGTCTATCGAATACGGTAACAAGATCGATGAGATGTTACGCAATTTGAACAAAGACTAGAGAGGTTGGAAATTTTCCACGCCCAGATTGAAAGACAAAGTCTTCTTAGAAACTTTCCTTAGGTGAGTACGGACGTCAGCGAACTTCTTCGAAGTTCCATGACTAATTATTGAGCCTAAGGTCTCAATAATTCCGAGTACCTGAATCGTTATTGTTTCAGGCACTTTACTCACAGCGGAAAGTTTCGGTATTTTCTTGATTCAATCTAAAAATTGGAACGCATTTTTATTTCTTAGCAGGATCGCTTAATTTATTTTACTTAAAAATAGTTTGTTTACATTTTAAAAGAAGCCACAAGGCTTCTTTTTATTATTGATAGCGAGGACTTGCAAATCCACGGATATTGCCATGACCGATTCGATAAGTATTGCGGCGAACTTGGTTGTTGGAGTTTCCTTCAATGGTATGAATGATCCCATTTGAGACGCTTTCAACAATTCCAATGTGATCCGCAAATCCATTATTTTGCTGGCTATTTTGATCCCAGTTAAAGGTGATGATGTCCCCTGCTTTTGGTGTAGAGTTACCATCTTCATTCCAAATGCCCAACCGTTTGAAAATCTGAATGTGACGTTCGACTCCACATTCACGGCCAATCAAACCACTCAAGCCCTCACGCTGGAAGATCGTTGTGACAAAGATATCACACCAGTCATCGGTCGTCTTCACTGCATAACCAACTGGAAGTGGTTTAACACTGTTATAATCATTGACCAATTGTTGGTGAGCTGCAGTGCCGCCACGAACGCCCACTAGACTAGCTGCTGCCCGTAAGACACGGTCCCGTTGTCCATTCGTTACACGAGGACTAAAAGCAGTTTGATCTACAGTCGCACGGGGATGAAGGGCTGTTTGACCAAGGTTAAAGCCTTCAACGCCACCATCGACATAATCCACATAGACGTGAGTGGTATAGTTGCCTGATTGGTACTGGTGATTTGCTGCAGAAACCTGCACTTCTGTATGCATACCAGAAGGCGCTGTTGAATACCAGTAGAGATTTTCTTGATGAGCTTGAGACCAGGCTGCGACACGGATGTTCTTAATCCGACGTCCCTGAGGCGCTTGATCCACCGTTACCGTATAGGTTCCAGCACCTGAATTGACATTCTTAATAGAAGCTTGCGTCTTAGTCATGGCATTTCGGAACTCCACTTCTGTAGTCGTGGTACCAACACCTACACGAGAACCATCATTTTGGATATAGTAAAGGTGAACATGGTACTTACCAGTAGAGTTTTTGTGGTCGCTCGCTTTGACTGAGACCTTGTAGTCTCCATTTGATTGGCGAGTTGCTTCATACCAGCGGATGTCGTCTTGGCCGTCCTTATCAGACCAAGTAGGGACTTGCACAGTTCGCACACCTTTAGGATTGTAGACATCCCTGATGATGATATCAAAGGTACCTGTATCCTTGTTATTGTTTTGAATTAGGATCGTACCAGAACGACGGGCTTGACGCACTTCTGTCGTGGTTTCTGTGATGTAGTTTCGTTGGTTATTTTGATCTACATAGTAGACATGGACATTGTATTTACCATCTTCATTTTTATGGTCTGAGGCTTTGATGGTTACACGGTAGCTTCCGTCACTTTGACGAACTGCTTTGTGCCATACTAGATCATCTTGCCAGTTCTTGTCTGACCAGGTTGGTATCAAAACTTCTTTCAAGCCATTTGGAGCTACTACATTACGAATTACTGCATCAAAGGTTCCTGCCTCTGAATTATTATTCTCAATGGTGACAGTGCCACTTGGTTTAACGTGGTGTACTTCTGTTGTAGTTTCTGTAATGTAGTTCCGTTTGTCAGCTTGATCCACATAGTAGACGTGGACATGGTACTTACCATCTTCATTTTTATGATCGCCTGCTTTAATAGTTGCACGGTAGCTTCCATCACTTTGAAGGACTGCTTTGTGCCATACTAGATCATCTTGCCAGTTCTTGTCTGACCAGGTTGGAATCAAGACTTCTTTCAAGCCATTTGGTGCAACAACATTACGAATAACTGCATCAAACGTACCGTTCTCCGTATTATTATTTTCAATCGTCAACGTGCCACTTGGTTTTACGTGGTGTACTTCTGTAGTGGTTTCTGTGATGTAATTTCGTTTGTCAGCTTGATCTACATAATAAACATGGACATTGTATTTACCATCTTCATTTTTATGATCTGAGGCTTTGATGGTTGCTCGGTAGCTGCCGTCACTTTGACGAACTGCTTTGTGCCATACTAGATCATCTTGCCAATTCTTATCTGACCAGGTTGGGATCAAGACTTCCTTCAAGCCATTTGGAGCTACTACATTGCGAATAACTGCATCAAAGGTTCCTGTTTCAACATTATTATTTTCAATTGTTAGCGTGCCACTTGGTTTCTCTACTTTCTCAACCGGCAAACTATTATCTTCTGATTCTACCACTCGTGCGCGTGCGCCATATGGTGCACGACTAGCTACCACAGCTGGTGCTGGTTGCTCTGATACAACCTTGTCGCTAGTGCCCTTGTCAGAAGACTGGTTATTGCTAAGAGTCGGTGTGACAGGTGCTGCCTCTGTTGCAACGGTATTTTCTGTCTGAATACCTTTCTCAACTCCCACTTCTTCGCTCACGGTATTCTGTGCTTCTGATGAAGTTGTTGTTGCAACGATAGCTGATGTATTTTCTGGTGTTTGATCAGACGCATGTTGCTCATCGGCTTTGACTTGTTGTGTCGAAAAAGCCAACAAAACGGCTGTCCCAGCATAAAAAATAAGATCTTTCTTTTTCATGTATCTTCCTTACAATTTTTTATACGGTTGTACCCACATAGTAGTATTATAGCACAAACCGCCGGATCAAGAAACAATATCATGAGAAGAATCCTATTTTTAAAGAAAACAGAAGGCCAGATTGGCCTTCTGATTAGCTTATGCAAAAATTGAGAAGAAAGGTGCTCCAAGCTTGTTATCCATCGGGTCCTTACTCTTAATAGAGTGAAGATAATTGATGGAGTACCAGCCGTTGTTGCCGCTATTATATGGATCGCGAACATAGGTTCTTCCATTGTCATAACCATGCAAGACCAATTCATGAGTATAAGGATCACTAGTAAATTGGCTATTACCTACTGCAGCAAGTACATGCTTGCCAGCCATGAGGGCTTCTGCAATGCCTCCAGCTCCATTAATCAATTGGCTCTTCAAGCCCCAGTTACGAGTGGCAGCTACAATCCCATCAGAATCTGTTCCTGCTTCACCTTTGTTGAATGAATCAGTATTGTTGTAGAGATAATCAGCTACTGTTGTTGGCAAAATAGTTCTACCTAGGATATCTGTAAAGGTCATAGCAAGAGAGGTTGGCACACAACCTGACTGATCGACATTGCTCACACCGTAATATTTCCCAGCCCAACGAGGATCCCGTTGAGAATAATAGGTTGTTTGTGGATTCACCTTTTGATTTCGTGGAGACAAGGCTGTCTGACCGAGGTTAAAACCTTCAACTCCTCCATCTTTGTAGTCTACATAGACGTGAGTGGTATAGTTTCCTGCTTCATTACCGTGATTATTGGCAGAGACAGTGATCTCTGTGTGCATACCTGTCGGCGTTGCGGAATACCAGTAAAGATTTTCTTGGTGCGCTTTAGACCAAGCTGCGACACGAATATTCTTAATCTGACGTCCCTGAGGTGCTTGATCTACAGCTACTGTATAAGTCCCGTTCGTTGCATTGACATTCTTGATAGCAGCTTGCGTCTTGGTCATGGCATTTCTAACTTCTACGTCTGTAGTAGTGGTACCAATACCGATCCGAGAACCATCGTTTTGGATGTAGTAAAGATGAACATGGTACTTACCAGTAGAGTTCTTGTGATCGCTCGCTTTGACCGATACCTTGTAGTCTCCGTTTGCTTGACGAGTCGCTTCGTACCAGCGGAGATCATCCTGTCCATCCTTATCCGACCATGTAGGGACTTGAATAGTCCGCACCCCTTTAGGACTGTAGACATCCTTGATAATGACGTCAAAGGTACCTGTATCCTTGTTGTTGTTTTGGATCAAGATTGTACCAGAACGGCGGGCTTGACGCACTTCTGTCGTGGTTTCTGTAATGTAGTTCCGTTGGTTATTTTGATCTACATAATAAACATGGACATTGTATTTACCATCTTCATTTTTATGGTCTGAAGCTTTGATAGTTGCACGGTAACTTCCATCACTTTGAAGGACTGCTTTATGCCATACTAGATCATCTTGCCAGTTCTTGTCGGACCATGTTGGGATCAAGACTTCTTTTAATCCGTTTGGAGCTACTACATTACGAATTACTGCATCAAACGTGCCCGTCTCAACATTATTATTTTCAATCGTCAACGTGCCACTTGGTTTAACGTGGTGTACTTCTGTTGTAGTCTCTGTGATGTAGTTTCGTTTGTCAGATTGATCCACATAGTAGACATGGACGTTGTACTTACCGTCATCATTTTTATGGTCTGAGGCTTTGATAGTCGCACGGTAGCTTCCATCACTTTGACGAACTGCTTTATGCCATACTAGATCATCTTGCCAATTCTTATCTGACCAGGTTGGTATCAAGACTTCCTTCAATCCGTTTGGAGCTACTACATTGCGAATAACTGCATCAAACGTGCCCGTCTCAACATTATTATTTTCAATCGTTAACGTGCCACTTGGTTTAACGTGGTGTACTTCTGTCGCAGTCTTTGTGATGTATGTCGTGGTTTCTGTTATGTAGTTCCGCTGATTATTTTGATCTACATAGTAGACATGGACGTTGTACTTACCATCTTCATTTTTATGATCTGAGGCTTTGATGGTAGCTCGGTAGCTGCCGTCACTTTGACGAACTGCTTTGTGCCATACTAGATCATCTT
>OGIV01001939.1_pt1 | contig 11160 bp, 17 predicted proteins | sample 1571861 | NCBI WGS metagenome assembly OGIV01 (sample SAMEA2582099, study PRJEB24529) | metagenome | biome: Human gut stool | place: China | collected 2011 | reverse complement strand
ATGGGTAAAGCGATTTTGGCAGCAATCGTTACATTGATTGTTGGTTATTTAGGTACGGTCGTAGGACTTGAACTTTTAGGTAATTGGGTTGAGTTTGGATTGCTCATTGCTATTGCAGTAATGGGTGCTTTTATCATCTACTTCAATGACAAGAAGTAAGACAACTTCGCATTTGTGGAAGTTATAAAGGGGTGCATCATGGAAATCGAGTATAAATAAACAAAAGATTTCACGGCCGATGAATTGCAGAAACTGTTTTTATCCGTTCACTGGGAATCCGGCAATTATCCAGAAAAACTTGTCCATGCGATGCACAATTCCACACGAGTTATTTCTGCGTGGGATGGTGATAAGCTGGTCGGGCTGGTTCGCGCGCTTGATGATGGAGAAACAGTCGCATTTTTGCATTATCTTTTGGTGGACCCTGCTTATCAGGGACAGTACATTGGAGATGAGCGGATGAAACGGATCATGAGTTTCTATCAAAAGCTTCTGTATGTGAAAGTTATGCCGTCTGATCCTAAAACGATCCAATTTTATGAGCGATATGGCTTTCAACAATATGATAATTACTCTGCAATGGTGCGGAAGCACTTTTTGTGAGTTGGTATGATGGATCGATTTACAGCTAGCAAGGAAACCGTAAGGAGTACAGAGCATGGATGCAAACTGTACCAGTAAAAGAAGGAAAGTCAAGAGTATGGAAACGGTATACATTGCAGGCGGGTGCCTTTGGGGCGTCCAGCATTTTTTTGACGCGGTGCCCGGTGTACGGACGACCGAAGCCGGGAGAGCCAACGGAACAACAAACACGCTGGACGGCCCGTATGATGGATACGCAGAGTGCGTTAAAGTGGTCTTTGATGAGAAATGTACCAGTGTTACAAAGCTTATGGAGCATCTGCTTGAAATCATCGACCCGTACAGCCTGGACAAACAGGGCGTTGATGTTGGAAAAAAGTATCGCACGGGGCTTTACAGCACAAATCCCGGACATCTGGAAGAAGCAAGAGCCTTTATTGACAGCCGGAAGGACCGGGATAAAATCGTTGTGGAAGTGCTGCCGCTGACGAATTACGTCCGGAGTGCAGAGGAGCATCAGCATCATCTGGAGCGGTACCCGGAAGACTGCAGCTACTGTCATATCCCGGATGAAGTCTTAAACAAATACAGGAATTAGTAAGCAAAGGAAAAACGAAAATGCGGGGATTGGGAACAATCATCAATGCGCTGGCCATTGTGATAGGCGGTGTGCTGGGTATTCTGTTCAAACGCTTTCTGAAAGAGCGCTATCAGGATACAATCATCAAAGCCACGGGCTTTTCCGTGGTGTTTCTGGGAGCGGCGGGAACGCTCTCCAAGATACTGACGGTTAGGCCAGACGGAACTTTGAGCACCGGTGGCTCTATGGTCATGATTCTATCGCTGGCGTTGGGTGCGCTGCTGGGTGAACTTATTGATCTGGATGCACAGTTTGAACGCTTTGGCGAGTGGCTCAAACACAAGACTGGCAGTGACGGCGATAACCAGTTCGTCAACGGCTTCGTGTCGGCATCCCTGACGGTGAGCATCGGGGCCATGGCCGTCATCGGCTCCATTCAGGATGGAATCTACGGCGACCATTCCACGCTGGTGGCAAAAGCGATTCTGGACTTTATCATTGTGCTCATCATGGCGTCCTCCATGGGCAAGGGCTGCGTGTTTTCATTTATTCCGGTGGCAGTGCTGCAAGGTGCCATGACGGCTCTTGCGGTAGTGCTGTCCGGCTTTATGACGGACGCTGTGCTGAACAATCTCTCGCTGGTAGGAAATATTCTGATTTTTTGTGTGGGCATCAATCTGGTATGGCCAAGAACCATCAAGGTGGCAAACCTGCTGCCGTCCCTTCTGGTTGCAGTGGCGCTGACGGGGATTTTATGAATCGGAATTTGTAGAGGGGCGTGATTATATGAAAAACAATAGCCCACAAAAGCAGGCTGCCATTTCTTGGATCATTTTGATGATAGGGATATTGCTCGCAGTAATAGGAGCAATGACGGCAAAGGAGTACAGAGTAAACCTATGCCTTCTAATCGGTGCAATGGTTGTTATTGGTGGTATTGTATATCATCTCACCATGATGAAATGTCCTTATTGCGGTTGCTCGCTTGTTGGTTATAGGCCGATCCCTAAAGAATGCTCAAAGTGTCATAAAAAATTTGAAGAATAAGTTCGCGTTTATCAAGGTGAACATTTAAGTATTAAAAACGGGAGTGAAACAAATGATGACCATTGCACAGATCATGGAAAAGATGATCGCCTTTTCCGAAGGGAATATCCATGACATCACGCACCTGAGCTGCGTGTGGACCTATGCCAAAACCATTGGTGAGCTGGAAGGGCTGGACGCGGAGACTCAGTTTATTCTGGAAGTGGCGGCAATCACTCACGACATTGCCTGCCCGCTCTGCCGCAAGAAATACGGCAACACCAATGGTAAATATCAGGAGCAGGAGGGTGCCCCGCTGGTGCGGGAGTTCTTGGCGGATACCGGCATGACAGCAGAACAGATCGACCGGGTGGCCTATCTGGTAGGGCACCACCATAGCCCGGCGCAGATCGACGGCATTGACTATCAAATTCTAATTGAGGCGGATTATATCGTCAATGCGTCCGAAAGCGGGTACGACCAGCAGGCAATTCGAACCTTTATGGAACATACGATGAAGACGGCAGCAGGTATCCGGCTGACGAAAGCAGTGTTTGGAGTGTAAAAATGATTCAGAAGCATTGCTTTGAATGCGGTACGGCATTGATTGAAAAAGAACTGGAAGAAGAGGGCATTGTGCCTTATTGCCCGAAATGCCAGCAATACCGGTTCCCGATGTACAATGTGGCAGTCAGCATGATTGTTGTGGATGAGGAAACCGGGAAAATTCTGCTCATCCAGCAGTACGGCAAGCCCTCTTATATTCTGGTGGCTGGATATGTGAACCGCGGTGAGGCAGAAGAACACGCCGTGGTGCGGGAGGTCCGGGAAGAAACCGGGCTGGAAGTAGAAGACCTCCGGTTCAACCGTACCAAGTTTTTTGAGCCGTCTAACACGCTGATGTGCAACTTTACGGCTTTCGTCAGAACCGCAAAGGCGCTGCATATCAACCACGAAGTGGACCGCTGCAAGTGGTTCACCCCACAGGAAGCCAGAGAAAACATCCGTCCCAACAGCCTTGCAGCGGAATTTTTGAATGCGTATCTGGACGAAGTGGGGAATAAGCCGATGGAGATGTGATTCGTGGCTGTGCCGCGGGAATTTTGACGGAGAGTATGGAAAAAAGTTGGTTCGGCCTGTTTCGGTTGACTTTTTTATAAAGAATCGATATATTGATACTATATAGTATCAATAAGTATCAACTACGAGGTGGACAGAATGGATGGGGCACAGTTTGCTAAAATGCTTTCAGATAAGCATTTGTTTGAACTCAATCGGATGGAGCACAAGTACTCGACTGTCAGCGTCAAAGAATTTGCCGAATTGCTGCGGCAAAACTTTGCGCAGCCTCTGCCGTTGACTGATTTTTCTGGAAATAAGCTGTTTTACCTGCCGAACCTCGCGCAAATTTCAACAAATGGTATGAAGCAGTTGCTCTCTGTCCCGGTCAGTGGACAAAACTTCGGTTTGTCGGCGATGACCGAGGAAATTTATGCGACTTTTCAAATTGAAAGTATCCGCTCGACCCGCAGCAGTATCCGTTATATCCTCGATGGCTATGCCCCTCGTGATGAACAAGAAGCCCGCATCTATGGTATGAAGCGCGGACTGGAGTTTATCGCGAATCGTCAGAATACGATCACCGAGGAGAATCTGCATTACCTATATCAGATCAGCACAGGGGATTATCTCCCGGATGAAGATCGATTACTGCCAAACTACTTTTATCGGCATGGCGATGTTTTTATTGTGGGCGGTGAAGAACCCAGACCGGGACTTCCGGCAGAGCGGCTTCCCGGTGCCATGAAATGTCTTGTCGATTTTGCGAATGCCAATGACGGCATCAATGAGCTGCATAAGGCTGCCATTCTGCACTTTGCCTTTGCGTACTACCACCCCTATTTTGACGGGAATGGACGCACTGCACGACTATTTCACCTCTGGTATCTTGTTCAGCAGGGCTATCCTGCGGCACTGTTCACGCCGTTTTCCCGATACATCGCTGAAAACAAGGACGCATATTACAAAGCCTACGAACGCGTGGAGAGAAATGCTCTGATTTCCGGATATACGGATGTGACTCCCTTTCTGTTCTACTTCTGCAATGAGGTCTATAACCGCCTGCAGGTGGATGCAGTCCCGCCGAAAACTGATCTTGAGGTATATCAAACTGCTCTTGCGGAAGGAAAAATCACAGAAAAAGAACGGCTGCTCTGGGAGTATGTTCTGTCTGCTTATGGTGCAGAGGAGTTTACCACAAAGCAGCTGGAAAAGAATTTCCGAAACGCTGCGTATGCAACCATTCGGACGTTTGTGATGAAATTCCATGAGATGGGGCTGCTTACTGCAAGAAAAGCAGGAAACAGGGTGTTCTATCGTGTCGGTGGGACTTCTGACGGTCGGCCATTATAATGAATCCAAAAGGAGAACGTTATGAAAACGATTCGTGTTGTGGCCGCTGTGATCTGCGACTCCATGCAGGCAAAACGCAAAATCTACGCCACTGCCCGCGGTTATGGCGACTATAAAGGCCAGTGGGAGTTTCCGGGCGGCAAAATCGAGCCGGGCGAAACCCCGCAGCAGGCTCTGAAGCGGGAAATCGAAGAAGAACTGGACACGGAAATCGCCGTGGAGGATTTAATTGGTACAATCGAGTACGATTATCCGGCGTTTCATCTTTCCATGGACTGCTTCTGGTGTGAAGTGGTTTCCGGCGAGCTTGTGCTGAAAGAAGCGGAAGCTGCGCGGTGGCTGACGAAGGAGGAGTTTGATTCCGTTCCGTGGCTCCCGGCGGATCAGACCATTTTGGATGTTATCAGAAGCTCAATGCAGCCAGTGAAACCACTCCATACCAGCGAATATGACAAAGAACCTCTGCAGAGATGCTGAGTGTTTACGGCATGAAGGATGAACTGCGCCGTCCCATGACGCTGCTGGTGAAAGCCGCTATTCCGAAAAAATTGTAAAACAGAGGCCTCTGAATCTTTTCCTAATAAGAAAGAGATTCGGAGGCCTTTATTGGTTGATTTAGCTAACAGTCGTGTCGAAAGACATCCCGTCTGAGGGCAAAGCGAAGGTTTTGCTCTTCAGGCGGGATTTTTTTGCTTTTTGGGACTGTTGTATACAATATATGGACTAAGAGGGTGGGTGACTTGGACTACGAGTCCATAAACTTTTGCTCGAAAGTACGATACACTATTGTCACGGCAGCGGCCCAGCTCCGAAAGGGAGCAGGAGCCGCAGCCGGGCGGACCTTGAAAATTGAATATGCAGCTTCAGGTACTTCCAGATAATGATACTTCCGTAATTCGCGGCTCGGTCATAAAGAAGACGGGGTGGCCGAGAGGCCAATGGAGTGGTGCAAATCCAACGCCTGAATGTTTCCCTTTCTCAGGGGTGCCGGGGGCAAATTAAGAGAAACCATACAAAACCTTTTCCAAACGCCGTTCGAGGGGAACCACGGACGGCGTTTTTATATATCAGCGAAAAGGAGTAACGGTGCCAGCCGTGAGATGAGTCTGCCGCTGAAAAACTGACAGTTTCGTTTTACCTCCTGAACAACAGCCGTCGTGGTATCCGTCTGCGGCGGCTGTTTCTTACATAAAAAGGAGGTTGATTTTTATGTTACCGAACAATTGGAGATATCTCAGAGGGGACATCTACTATGCAGACATGGAGCCGCATATCGGCTCGGAACAGGGCGGGAAACGCCCTGTGGTGGTTCTGCAGAACAACATTGGAAACCGTCATTCGCCTACATTGATCGTTGCAACTGTTACCACCCGGACGGAAAAGAAGAAAAAACAGCCCACCCATGTGCTGGTGGATTCCAACCCGGCCTTTGAAGAACCGTCCATGATTCTTCTGGAGCAGATCTTCACGATCGATAAATCCCGCATCGAACGCTTATGGGCTATGCCAGCAAGGCTGAAATGCTCCGCATTGATATGGCTTTGCTGGTCAGTCTGGCTCTGAACGTTCTGAGCGGAAACCGCAGCGAATAGCGGACAACCAGTAACCCGTAAAAATGAGGTGATAGCGATGTAATCGGAGGTGAGTGAGCCATGCGAAAGAGTGCCCCCATTGAAGTGGTGGTACATTACCCCAAAACGAAAGAGGGATGGGACGAACTCGGAAAACGGGTCGCAACCGCCCACGCCAACTATGTGATCGAAAAAATCGACCGTCTGAACTGCCCCACATGGCAGAAGCTCGAATTGCTGCAGGCGGTGATCGATACTACCAAAGGAACCTACAAACCCAAAGAACACCAAAAGCCCGGCTGGCAGCCGAGCCGATAAACAAAGCCCCACGCTCAACATATGCTTTTCTGCTCTGACCAGAGACGGTCAGATTCAGAGGCAGTGTTGAGCGTGGGGCTTTTTGTGTTACATAAGTTTTTGGAATTTTGCTGACAAAAAAATCATTGATTGTTGGCGGCCAATATGGTATTCTTTTTGCAAGGGAAGGTGAAGTGCATGAATCGTCGCAGCGTGAAAATTATGAGAAGAAAAGCCGGGGGAACAGCAGGAAAGAATGCAGAAAAGTATTCGCTCAATCTCCCGGCAGGGTGGCTTCATACAATGGGACTTTCAAAAGAGGATCGTGTGGAACTCTCTTTTGACGGTGAAAAAATCACCGTCCGACCGCTTGCATCAACAGACTCGGAACTGTTCCGCAGAAATGCAGAACAGAAAGGACATCAGCTGAAAGAATATCGGTATTATGACGGAGATACGTTGTGTACCGTGATTTTGGCAGATTTTACAGCGGAGCAGATCTGCATCGAAAACAAAGTTGACGAAATACTGGATACTGCGTTTGGTGTGAACGAAACGCCCTCGTGGGAAGACTTCCTGGCCTTTCTGGCAGACCGATGCATTCCGAAAACACGAAAGGGCTTGGATTACTATCTGGATGCTGTTGGCGTTCCGGAATATGACCCGGTTCTGCTTGTTGAAAAGACGCAGGGAAGAATGGCGGAGGATCACAAATGGCTGGAAATTATTTGACGCTGCATACCAACGACAGGGTTGTGGTGACGACTTCGCGCGGAAATCAGGAAAAATGGTTTGATGCACTTTTTTGAATCAGGACCGGCACCTGAACAACATTGCGCTGATCCGGGATAGATCCGGTTATAAGCCCTGCCCGATTTTTGACTGCGGAGATTCGTTCTTACTAGACTTTGCTTTGTACAGCCCTGAAATTGAAAGCCGAGCATATCTGACAAAGGCACAGTGCCTTCCGTTCAAATCCCGTTTTACGCAGACGGTGCATACGGCACAAACTCTTTACGGAAAGCAGCTTGCAGTAAACATTGATAAAACAGGTATTGATACGATCCTCGACAAATATCTGTGCTATTACCCAAAACAATTCCACTTTTTGCTGAAAGAGCGTATCGAAACCGTCCTGATGGAGCAGCAGAAAAAGCTTTTTGAAAAGTAAAAGCTCTTGCGTCCCGTGAAAAAAGAAGGTAATATAAATACAGAGCAAGACACAGAACGCAGGGAGGGATGAAAACCATGTTTTACGAGATCATGCACCGGGAAAGCTGTGTGGCACAACTCAGCACGACAGGGGAATGCAGGGTCTGCCTCGAGGATTTCATGCCCTATGATTTGGTTCTGGTGGAATCGGATGATTTTGACGAGCGCATCAATAATGTAACGAACTTTTACTATTGGTGCGCCTCCCGGATGTTGACGTTGGATCGCACCTATGCAAAGGAAATTCTGAACAGCATTGGTGCATCGCAGAGTGTGACAGACCGAGATCGCGCCCAGATTGCGCTTTCGTATCATTGTTTATCCCTTCTGGATGTGTTCTGGGTGAAAGAAGAAAACGAGAAGATTCGATTCGAGGATATCAACCTTTTTGCACACTCCTTAAGCAATGCGCTTGTGGATATTGCGCTGCGGGGGCACCAAATGACGGTGACAAACGCCCATCTTCTGGCAAATGACCTGTCTACGGGCGGCTTGTACCCCAAGGCGTGGGTGCGAAAAGAGGATGGCTTCTATCTTTACAAGGATGGTGGCAGGGAAGCGGTGGAACGTGAAGTGCTGGCAAGCAAAATCTGCCGGTGCTTTGACTGCCATCAGGTACTGTATGAGCAGGGGATGTTTGAAAATGAGCCGGTTTCCATCAGCAAAATCATGACATCCCAGCGATACAGTCTTGTGACCTATGCAGCCTATGACGTCTACTGCACGAACCATGATTGGAACACGCTGGATAAGATCTTAGAGTTGGATGCTCCCAGCTACTATATGATGAACATTCTGGATTATCTGGTGGGCAATACCGACCGTCATTGGGAAAATTGGGGTCTGCTGGTAGATAACGAAACCAATCAGCCCATCCGTCTGCATGACCTGATGGACTTCAACCGGGCGTTTCAGCAGTACGACACGCCAGAAGGCGCAAACTGTCTGACCGTGGGAAAACGCCATCTGAGCCAAAAAGATGCTGCAGTGGAAGCGGTGCGGAACGTCGGACTGAACCAAGTCCGTCAGGTGGAGCACACCGTATTCTCCGAGCATCCGGCATGGAAAGCAACGTTTGAAGAACGACTGCGTGTTTTACGGAACGCCATGTAAGTCAGAGCGAATATCAGAATAATTGAAACAGAATGATTCCATAACGAAAGCCCGTCTGCGCTGCCACATATCGTGGCTTGCAGACGAGCTTTTTCGTTTGGCCGGAGAAAAATTACCATACCTCACATGCGAAGCATAGATGGAAAATCGGAACCAAGGTTTTCCACCAGATGGCAAAAGCACTTCTGACTGATGGTCTTTTGTCCACTTTCCCAGCAGCGGATGCTTGTCCTGCTGACCTTTGCATGGTCGGCAAGCTGCTGACGGCTCCAGCCTTTTGCCTCCCGGTATCTGCGGAGGAAGTCTCCGCCGCCCCGGTGCAGAAACAGGGTGTAGTCGTCCAGAATGTCCTCCACCGGGATGCCGTAAAGGGCGGCGAGCTTGTCCGCAAGTTCCGGCGTAAAGCTGCGGTGAAATGTGCCGCTTTCCAGATCCCGATAGAGCCATTCCTCCATGCCAACCATGGCAGCAACCTCTTTTTGCAGCAGGTCAAGACCATAGCGGCACCAACGCAGACGGTCGGATGGATTGGTGATTTCGGAGTAGGAATGGTACATATGGAAGAACGCCTGTGCTTCCGAAGTGGTGTGCGGCCCGGCAAGCGGCACCTGCAGGATGTAGAGAGGGGCTAGACAGGATACCTCACATGATACCTTTTGAAGTAGAAAAAGGTGACCACTCTCTCGGCTCCAAAAAATCCATTTTGACGTAGATGCGTCATTGGCGAAAGAGGTGGATTCTCTTTTCCATCCCAAAGTGCGCTGGGGAGAGGATAGCATTTTCAATGCAGCGGCTGGCATAGGTTGAAAACCGCGCCTTGCGTGTGGCATCAAAGGTATCTACCGCTTTCATCAGTCCGATGGTGCCGATGGAAACAAGATCCTCTTGGTCGCCCGGCAGGGCGTAATATTTTTTTACGATGTGCGCCACCAGCCGCAGATTGTGGCGGATCAGCTTTTCCCGGGCGGCGGCATCCCCGGCGCGCAGGGCGCTGAAAGCGGCGGCTTCCTCCCGGGCTGTGAGCGGACGCGGAAAGCAGCCGCTTTCCAGATGAAGCGCCAGAAACAGAAATTTTGTGGCGAAAAATTGCAGTAAGGTCAGCAACACACGATATCCCTCCCGGTACATAGTTGTTAGATTGTATGAGCTGGGGCGCGGATAGTTGCAGGAGAAGCCTTTTGTGCACGGTATCTTTTCCGCAGGGAAAAAGCGTGGTATACTGAAGGGGATAACTCGGAAGTTGTGGAGGAAAATCAAATGGATATTTGGGAAAGAATGTATGAAAAGGCGAAAGAGCAATATCATCCAGAGGAAGTATCTCCCTTTATATATGCGCACAATGTAGTTTGTGCAATAGAAGCTGAAAACGGAGATATCTATACGGGATTCTGCATTGAAAGTTGCAGCGGAGTGATGAATATTTGTGCCGATAGACTTGCTGCACTGAATATGTATGCTAACAGTGGTCAGACAAAAATAAAAAGATTTATAGCATTCCGCGACAGCGCGCCAAACGGAGGCGGGAGCGGCATGCCATGTGGTGCTTGTCAGGAATTCTTTTATCAATTAAATGAAGCAAACGAAGATATGGAAATCATGGTTGATTATGAAAAACGAGAAACTGTAACATTAAAAGAACTTATGCCGAATTGGTGGGGAAAGGAACGTTACGCTGAGGCAAAGAGGAATTGACAACTTCGCGTTTGTGGAGCGAAGCGGAACAATGAAAGCCCCAGTGGGGCTTTTAAGCGACAGAACGGTCTTGCGCAGCAAGATGGAGGGGCCTCGCCCCGACAAGTTCGTATATGTTTTTCCTTGACAAACACCCCGGCATTGTGCTATCTTTACTGCATAGAGACCGTATCTCTGCTGACGGAACCTTGTGGAGCACCACAGTGCAGGGATGGCGGGAGAGTCAATGCCGACCGTCTGGGCAGCCTTGCGCAATTGCTGCGCAAAGCTGCCTTTTTTGTTGTCGGAAGTTGTTTCTATAAGCAGGGTGCGTTGAATGGCGGGATTTTTTGCCCGCAGACAAGGCGATTTTTCGCAGCAATCCTGACGGATTGCAAGGGAAAGCAACGCAGGATGCGAGCAAAAAGGCCGTTCAGGCGGCGTGCAATGCTTGTAAAAACGACTTCCAAAGGAGGATGTCTGATGAAAACCGATATCGAGATCGCACAGGAAGCCAAAATGAGACCCATCACCGAGATCGCCGCCCAGCTGGGCCTTTCCGATGAGCACGTGATCCCCTATGGCCGCTACAAGGCCAAGATCGATCACCGCCTGATCCACGATGCCAAAAAGCAGGGCAAGCTGATCCTTGTCACTGCCATCAGCCCCACCCCGGCGGGCGAGGGCAAAACCACC
>OGIV01001936.1_pt1 | contig 11164 bp, 9 predicted proteins | sample 1571861 | NCBI WGS metagenome assembly OGIV01 (sample SAMEA2582099, study PRJEB24529) | metagenome | biome: Human gut stool | place: China | collected 2011 | reverse complement strand
TGTCGTCAGCTCGTGTCGTGAGATGTTGGGTTAAGTCCCGCAACGAGCGCAACCCCTTTCGTATGTTGCCATCATTAAGTTGGGCACTCATGCGATACTGCCTGCGATGAGCAGGAGGAAGGTGGGGATGACGTCAAGTCATCATGCCCCTTATACGCTGGGCTACACACGTGCTACAATGGGTAGTACAGAGAGTCGCAAACCTGCGAGGGGGAGCTAATCTCAGAAAACTATTCTCAGTTCGGATTGTACTCTGCAACTCGAGTACATGAAGTTGGAATCGCTAGTAATCGCAAATCAGCTATGTTGCGGTGAATACGTTCTCGGGTCTTGTACACACCGCCCGTCACACCACGAGAGTTGGTTGCACCTGAAGTAGCAGGCCTAACCGCAAGGAGGGATGCTCCGAGGGTGTGATTAGCGATTGGGGTGAAGTCGTAACAAGGTATCCGTACGGGAACGTGCGGATGGATCACCTCCTTTCTAAGGAGCAATACTTTCTCTATTCTATTGATAATGTTCTTACATTATCTAATGGACATTGGAAACTATATAGTAAATCAGATAATACAATTTAACTCTAATTTTTTAATAGAGTTAGCTGTCAATCAATATTTAAAAACTAAAGGTTAAAATAATTAAGGGCACATAGGGAATGCCTAGGTAGTAAGAGCCGATGAAGGACGTGGTAAGCTGCGATAAGCTCAGGGTAGTTGCAATCGAACGTTGATCCTGAGATTTCCGAATGGAGCAATCCGCTAAGTTGAAGACTTAGCACGAAAGAGGGTACCGCGTGAACTGAAACATCTAAGTAACGCGAGGAAAAGAAAGTAAAAACGATTCCCCAAGTAGCGGCGAGCGAACGGGGATGAGCCCAAACCGCATAAATGCCAAGGATGCAGCCGTTGTTTATGCGGGGTTGTGGGAAGAACTACGAGGAACTGCAACGTACTCAACAATGTTAATGACTGAACTGGAACTAGTTGGAAAGCTAGATCGTAGAAGGTGATAATCCTGTACAGGTAAACTCGTTAACTTGTCCGTTCTCTCCCAAGTAACATGGAACACGAGGAATTCTGTGTGAATCTGCGAGGACCATATCTCGTAAGGCTAAATACTCTTACTAACCGATAGCGTATAGTACCGTGAGGGAAAGGTGAAAAGAACCCCGGGAGGGGAGTGAAATAGAACCTGAAACTATGTGCTTACAAGCGGTCAGAGCCCGCAAGGGTGATGGCGTGCCTTTTGGAGAATGATCCTGCGAGTTACGTTCAGTGGCAAGGTTAAGTTTAACGGAGCCGAAGGGAAACCGAGTCTGAACAGGGCGATTTTAGTCGCTGGGCGTAGACGCGAAACCTGGTGATCTAAGCCTGTCCAGGGTGAAGCTGTGGTAAGACACAGTGGAGGCCCGAACTCACCGCCGTTGAAAAGTTGGGAGATGAGGTAGGTTTAGGGGTGAAAAGCCAATCGAACTAGGAGATAGCTCGTTCTCTCCGAAATGCATTTAGGTGCAGCCTTGAGTGTTTAATTATGGGGGTAGAGCACTGAATGGACTAGGGGGCGCATTGCTTACTGAATCCAATCAAACTCCGAATACCATAATTCAAGAGCTCAGGAGTGAGACTATGGGAATTAACTTCCATTGTCAAAAGGGAAACAACCCAGACCACCAGCTAAGGTCCCTAATCATAACTAAGTGGGAAAGGAGGTGGAGATTCATAAACAACCAGGAGGTTGGCTTAGAAGCAGCCATACCTTTAAAGAGTGCGTAATAGCTCACTGGTCGAGAGTCTCTGCGCCGACAATGTAACGGGGCTAAGTTATGAACCGAAGCTGTGGAATTGCGCAAGCAATTGGTAGGAGAGCGTTCTGTAGGCCGTTGAAGGAGAAGCGTAAGCAACTCTGGAGGTATCAGAAGTGAGAATGCAGGAATAAGTAGCGAGAAGGGAGGCGAGAATCCTCCCCGCCGGAAGACCAAGGTTTTCAGGGTAAAGCTTGTCTTCCCTGAGTAAGCCGGGACCTAAGCCGAGGCTATAGTGCGTAGGCGAATGGAAAACAGATTAATATTTCTGTGCCAGTCATATTTTGTGATGGAGGGACGCAGAAGGGTATGTACGCGGAAGAACGGTAGTTTCCGTAAAAGCATGTAGAATGACTTGATAGGTAAATCCGTCAAGTTAGATTTGAGGTGTGATATATAGTCGTAAGATGAATGTACAAATCCCACGCTGCCGAGAAAAGCTTCTAACGTTAAGGTATGACTGCCCGTACCCGAAACCGACACAGGTGGTCAGGATGAGAAATCTAAGGCGGACAGGCTAACTCTCGTTAAGGAACTCTGCAAAATTGCCCCGTAACTTCGGGAGAAGGGGTGCCCCTGAGTGTGAGCATACACGCGATGTTAAGCGCTTGGGGGTCGCAGTGAAGAGGCTCAAGCAACTGTTTAACAAAAACACAGGTCTATGCTAAGCTGTAAGGCGATGTATATGGGCTGACACCTGCCCAGTGCCGGAAGGTTAAGAGGAGGAGTGAGAGCTCCGAATTGAAGCCCCGGTGAACGGCGGCCGTAACTATAACGGTCCTAAGGTAGCGAAATTCCTTGTCGGGTAAGTTCCGACCTGCACGAATGGTGTAATGATTTGAGCGCTGTCTTGACGGGAGGCCTGGTGAAATTGTATTACCGGTGAAGATACCGGTTACCTACAGTAGGACGGAAAGACCCCATGGAGCTTTACTGTAGCTTGGTATTGGGTTTTGGCATTGCATGTATAGGATAGTTGGGAAACTATGATGGTATGGCGCTAGCTATATCGGAGTTGTCGGTGGAATACCAACCATTCAATGTTGAAATTCTAATCTGTGGTTTGGAGCCACGGAGACAGTGCTAGGTGGGCAGTTTGACTGGGGCGGTCGCCTCCGAAAGAGTAACGGAGGCGTTCAAAGGTTCTCTCAGGTTGGATGGAAATCAACCGCAGAGTGCAATGGCATAAGAGAGCTTGACTGCGAGACTGACGGGTCGAGCAGGTGCGAAAGCAGGACATAGTGATCCGGCGATTCCGAATGGAAGGATCGTCGCTCAACGGATAAAAGCTACCCTGGGGATAACAGGCTGATCCTACCCGAGAGTCCATATCGACGGTAGGGTTTGGCACCTCGATGTCGGCTCATCGCATCCTGGGGCTGGAGAAGGTCCCAAGGGTTGGGCTGTTCGCCCATTAAAGCGGTACGTGAGCTGGGTTCAGAACGTCGTGAGACAGTTCGGTCCCTATCCACTGTAGGCGTTAGAATATTGAGAAGATCTGTCCTTAGTACGAGAGGACCGGGATGGACAAACCTCTGATGTACCAGTTGTCACGCCAGTGGCACAGCTGGGTAGTCACGTTTGGAACAGATAACCGCTGAAAGCATCTAAGCGGGAAACTGACTTCAAGATAAGTATTCTTTAAGACTCCTTCGAGCCTAGGAGGTAGATAGGTTGGGGGTGTAAGGGCTGTGAGGCCTTTAGCTGACCAATACTAATAAGTCGAAGTTTTAACCTTGAATTTACTATATAGTTTTGAATGTTCCATTAAATAAAGAGTAACAAAGTTACGATTATATTAAATGAGACACAGATGAGTGAAAGAAATCTGTGCTACATTAAAAGAAGTTAATAATGCTTGGTGAGAAGAGCTACGGGGGTACACCCAGAAACATTCCGAACCTGGAAGTTAAGCCCGTAAACGCTGAAAGTACTTGGAGGGAAGCCTCCTGGGAGGATAGGAACTTGCCAAGCTTTTTTTATTTTTTGTAAATTTTACTGTGTTTTATTGTTTAATAAACTATGGTATAATAAAAGCTAACTAGAATTTAAAAATATAGAGAAAAAAGAGGTAAAAATGAATAAAGCTATTATTTTAGATAGAGATGGAACTATAAATATAGAAAAAGATTATTTACATAAAATAGAAGATTTTGAATTTGAAGAGGGAGTAGTAGAAGGATTAAAAATTCTAGCAGATTTAGGGTATATTTTTGTAGTGGTTACTAACCAATCAGGTATAGCAAGAGGATATTATACTGAAAAGGATTTAGAAATTTTAAATAATTATATTGGAAAGATATTAGAAAAAGAAGGAGTAAAAATAGAAAAATTTTACTTTTGTCCACATCATCCAGAAAAAGGAGTTGGAAAATATAAGGTATATTGTAACTGTAGAAAACCTAATCCTGGGATGTTAGAAGAAGCTATAAAAGAGTTTAATATAGATAGAGAAAAATCTTTTATGATAGGAGATAATATAAGTGATATTGAGGCTGGAATAAATGCCAAAGTTACTCCTGTATTAGTAAAAACAGGTCATGGAATAGAGCATATAGAAAAAGTAAAAAAACTAGGAGTTGCTAACTTTGATAATATTTTACAATTTGCGAAAAGTTTAAGTTAAATTTATAAGAAATTATAACAAGTAGGATTTTTATATTGTATTCTACAAGCATTAATGATACAATAAAATGTTGGTATTAAATACAAAGAAAGGTATGTTAATTTTTAAATTAATTTGGTAATATTTATGAAAATTCTTACAAAATTATTAAAAGAAAAATTTAAATTAGATAAGTTAGATGAAATTTTAAAAGTTGTGATGGATAGTAGAAAAATAGAGAAGGATTCTCTTTTTTTTGCTATCAATAATGGAAATAAATATATAGATGAAGTATTGGAAAGGGGAGCTACTTTAGTTATAGCAGATGATTATTCTGGAGATGATAGTAGAGTAATTGTTGTAGAGGATACCATAAAAGCTATGCAAGATTTAGCTCAAGAGTATAGAAAAGCTTTAGGAGTAAAAGTTATAGCTATAACAGGAAGCAATGGAAAGACAACTACAAAAGATATGATATATTCTGTCTTATCACAAAAATATAGGTGTAAAAAAACAGAGGGAAATTATAATAATCACATAGGATTACCATTTACAATTTTACAATTAGATGATACTGATGAGGTATCAGTTCTTGAAATGGGTATGAGTGGCTTTGGAGAGATAGATAGATTATGTGAGATAGCTAAACCAGACTATGCTCTTATAACTAATATAGGAGATTCTCATTTAGAGTTTTTAAAGACAAGGGAGAATGTTTTTAAAGCTAAAGGAGAGATAATAAAATATGTAGTTTCTGAAAATTTAATTATTTTTGGAGATGACTACTATTTAAAAAATCTTTCTGGGATTACAGTGGGATATGAAAAAAATTGTAAAAAAAGAATAGAAAATTTTAAAGATACAGATGAAGGAATAGAATTTTCTTTAGAAGGAAATAACTATAAAATAAATCTTAATGGAAAACATAATTGTATAAATGGAGCTATGGCAGTAGTAGTTGGAATGAGTTTAGATTTAACTTCTGAGGAGATTCAAAAAGGGTTTGATAACTTAAATTTAACTCCAATGAGATTTCAAAAAATTGTAAAAGGTGAAACTCTCTATATAAACGATGCTTATAATGCTAGTCCAATATCTATGAGATACTCATTAGAAACTTTTGATAAATTATATAATGATAGAACTAAGATAGCTGTTTTAGGAGATATGTTAGAATTAGGTGATAAAGAGATTGAGTTTCATAGAGAGATTATAAAAAAAGCTTTAGATATAAAAGTAGATAGAATATATATCTATGGAGAGAGAATGCAAAAGGCTTATGAGCTTATGAAGCAAAATAAAAAAATAATAACTAGCCTAGATAAAAATTTTATAAGAGAGAGCATAAAAGAGAGTATTAAAGGCTCAAAAGCGATTTTATTAAAAGGTTCTAGGGGAATGAAAATGGAAGAGATAATAGAAGGATAGGGAGATAGATGTTTTATTTAATAGGAGAGTACGTACACAGTTTACAATTTTTAAAATCAATTTATTTAAGAAGTTTTATGGCTTTTATGGTAGCCTTTATAATAGTATTAATAGCAGGAAAACCTTTTATTAATTATTTAAAGATAAAGAAGTTTGGAGAAAAAATAAGAGAAGAGGGACCAGCAACTCATATGTCTAAGAAGGGCACTCCTACTATGGGAGGGGTACTAATAATTTTGACAATATTAGTTACTAGCCTGTTGATTTCAGATATAAGTAATAAGATAATAATATTACTACTTATAAGTATGATGGGATTTGCTGGGATAGGATTTATAGATGACTATAAAAAATTTACTGTAAATAAAAAAGGGCTTTCAGGAAAGAAAAAGCTGTTAGGTCAAGGGATAATAGCAGTTTTAGTGTGGGCATTTGTAAATTTCTTTGGACTTACAGGAAATAGAGCAGTAGATTTATCTATAATAAATCCAATATATGCAGAGAATATGCTGTATATTGGTGGAATAGGAATGTTGATATTTGTTTTGATAATATTGATGGGAACTTCTAATGCTGTAAATATAACAGATGGACTTGATGGACTAGCTATTATGCCAATGGTAATATGTTCAGCAATATTAGGTGTAGTAGCATACTTCACTGGACATATGGAGTTAAGTAGACATTTAAACCTTTTTTACATAGAGGGTTCAGGAGAGATAACTGTATTTTTATCAGCAGTGTGTGGAGCTGGATTAGGATTTTTATGGTATAACTTTTATCCAGCACAGATATTTATGGGGGATACAGGTTCATTGACACTAGGAGGAATCTTAGGAGTAGTGGCAATACTTTTAAAACAAGAGCTTATTCTACCTATTATTGGTGGAATTTTTGTAATGGAAGCATTATCAGTAATAATTCAAGTAGGTTCTTTTAAATTAAGAGGAAAAAGAGTATTTAAAATGGCACCAATTCATCATCACTTTGAATTGTGTGGACTTGCTGAAACTAAAGTAACAATGAGATTCTGGATAGCTACATTGATGTTTGGAATAATAGCTTTAGGAATAATAAGAATGAGAGGAATACTTTAAAAATAATATAACCACGGTAGATAAGCCGTGGTTATAAACATATCTAGGAGAGAAAATAAAGCGAGGTAATTTTTTATGAAAAAAGCAATGGTTTTTGGAGCTGGAATAAGTGGAGTTGGAGCAAAAAAACTTTTAGAACACTTAAATTATAATGTAATTTTAGTAGATGATAAATTGGGAGTAAGTTCAGAGGACGGGAAAAAATTATTAGGAGATATAGAACTTTTTATAAAAAGTCCAGGGGTTCCATATAATGAATTAGTATTAGAAGCTAAAAAAAATCAAATAAAAGTAATAGATGAAATTGAATTATGCTATGAATATATGGTACAATATAATGTTAATTCAAAAATTGTAGCTATAACAGGAACTAATGGGAAGACAACAACTACAACAAAGATAACTGAACTACTACAATATTGTGGGTATAGAGCTGAGTATGCTGGAAATATTGGAAAAAGTTTTGCTGAGCTATTACTAGAACAAAAAGAGTTAGACTATATTGTTTTAGAGTTAAGTTCATTTCAATTAGAAAATTTAATAGAGTTTAAACCTTTTATCTCTATGGTAATAAATCTTACTCCAGACCATTTAGTTAGATATAACAGTGTAGATGAATACTATGATACAAAATTTAATATCTGTAAAAATCAAGGTAAGAAAGAGTATTTTATATTAAATACTGATTGTGAAGAGGTAGTAAAAAGACTAGATTTAATTCCTACCAATAAAATAGAGATATCAGTAAATTCTAAAAAAGATTGTTATGTGGAGAATGGAAAATTATATTGGAGAGAAGAGGAGATTTTAGAAACTGATAAACTCTCTTTAAAGGGAAGACATAATCTAGAGAATATACTTTTTATAGTATCGACAGGAAAACTTTGTGGTATAGAGAGTGAAAAGATAAGAGAGTTTTTATATCATACAAAGACTCTAGAGCATAGAATGGAGGATTTTTATAACTATGGAAAAATAAAGTTTATAAATGACTCGAAGGCAACAAATATAGACTCTACAAGTTTTGCAGTAGAAGCATATAAAGATTGTACTTTAATATGTGGAGGTTATGATAAAAAATTAGATTGGGCACCATTGGTAGAGCTTATAAAAGAACATGCTAGTTGTGTTTATTTGATTGGAGATATAGCAGATGAATTAAATAGAAGGTTGTTAGATATTGGATATAGCAAAGATAAAATATTTCTTTTGAGAGAATTAAAAATTTGTTTAGAAGATATGAAACAAAGGTTTTCAAAAGAGGAAGAAAGAGTGGTATTATTTTCTCCATCTACATCTAGTTATGACCAATTTAAAAACTTTGAACATAGAGGAAAAGTATTTAAGGAATTAGTAAGAGAGATTTTTGGTAGGTGAGATATTTGAAAAAAGTAATCTTAACAACAGGGGGAACAGGAGGACATATATATCCAGCTCTTTCAGTAGCTGAAGGTTTGAGAAAAAAAGGTGTAGATGTACTTTTTGTTGGAACAAGCCTAAGAATGGAGAAGGATATAGTACCTAAATTTGGATTTAAATTTGTAGGTTTAAATATAGCTCCTCCTAGAACATTAAAAAATATATTTGGTTATATTAGAGGAGTACTTCAAGGAGTAGCTTTAGTATTTAAAGAGAAACCAGATGCTATTATTGGATTTGGTAACTATATATCAATACCAGTATTAGTAGGTGGAGTGTTATCTGGGAAAAAAATATATTTACAGGAGCAAAATGCAAATTTAGGTGGAACAAATAAGTTGTTTTATAGATTTGCAAAGAAGATATTTCTAGCTTTTGAGAAAACTTATGATGATATTCCAATGAAATATCAAGGCAAATGTATAGTAACAGGAAATCCTCTGAGAGAAGAGATTTATAGTATAAAAAGCTATAAAGAGAGAGAAAAACTAAAGGTAGAAGCTGATGAAAAAATTCTTTTAGTAACAGGTGGAAGTCTTGGAGCTAAAGAGATAAATGATGCTGTTCTAAAAAATTGGGAAAGAATTTTAGAGGATAAAAATATAAGACTTTATTGGGCTACTGGAGAGAAAAACTATGATGAGATAGTAAAAAATATAAATAGAACTAAGATTCAAGATACTGTAAGACCATATTTTGAAAATATGATAAATATAATGGCAGCAGCAGACTTGGTAGTATGTAGAGCAGGAGCACTTACTATTTCAGAGATAATACAATTAGGGAAACCATCTGTTATAATACCTTATAACTCTATAAAAGTAGGACAATATGCAAATGGTAAATTATTAGAAGAGGTAGGAGCAGCTCTTATGTATAAAAATTCAGAGGCAACTCTTGCTATAGAAAAAGCTTTTGAATTATTAGAAAATAAAAATGAGCTAGACTTGATGAAAATAAATATTAGAAATTTAAAGAAAGAGAATGCTGTGGAAAAGATAATAGAATCTCTTGATATTTGGAGGAATTAAAGTGAAAAAAATTTATTTTATAGGAATAAATGGTATAGGAATGAGTGGACTTGCTAAGATAATGAAATGCAAGGGTTTTAATATGCTACCATATTAGCATACTAAAGCGTCTTTGTAAAGCACTTATTTTTGAAATTTGTCTTTTTGTGTAATAGGGAATTCCATGGAATTTCCTATTATACAAAAAGGGATCCCACATGATCTCTCACATGGAATCCCAATCATTTTTATCCTCAATAATTGAGTGAAATTTGAGTAAAAATCTTCTTTTACCCTTAAAAAAACCTTATTTTACAAGGATTACTCGCAAACATACGGCATCAGGGACAGATGTCTTGCTCTCTTGATAGCAGTAGTAAGCTCTCTTTGATGCTTTGCGCAAGTACCTGTTACACGGCGAGGAAGAATCTTTGATCTTTCAGATACAAATCTCTTAAGTCTTGTAACATCTTTGTAGTCGATTTCATCAACCTTTTCTACACAAAAAACGCAAACCTTCTTGCGGCCCTTACGTGGACCACCGGCTCTGTTATATGCCATAATTAGTTTCCTCCTTTAAAATGGTAAGTCGTCGTCATCATCAACGATTTCTTCAAAATCTGAATTATCAGCTGTTGAGTAGCTCGGTGCCGGCTGTGAAAAAGCAGGATTTGCACCCTGAGTTTCTGCCTTTGAGCCACAAAAAGAAACCTGATTAGCAACAACCTCTACGGATTTTCTCTTATTACCGTCACGGTCTGTGAAATTATTTGTCTGGATTGAACCCTCGACAGCAATCATTGAACCCTTGTGGAAATAACGAGAAATAAATTCAGCAGTTTGGCGCCAAGCAACTACGTCAATAAAGTCAGCCTGTCTTTCCTGTCCCTGTGACTGATAATTTCTGTCAACAGCCATTTGGAAACGAATAACCGAAAGACCGCTTGTTGTAGTCTTAAGCTCCGGCTCATAAGTTAATCTGCCCATAAGAACAACAGAATTGATCATTATAACCCCTCCTATTATTCGCCCTTAGCAACGATTAATGAACGAAGTACGCCGTCTGTAATGTTGATAACACGGTCAAGCTCCTGTGGGAATGCTTCATCACTTGTGAAATCGATAACAATATAATAGCCATCGTTTTCATAGTTGATTGGGTATGCAAGCTTGCGCTTACCCCATTCCTCAACATTGCCAAGAGTGCCATGCTTTGCGATGAGATCAGTAAACTTCTGCTTTAAAACCTCAACTGCTTCTTCTCCGTTTGCAAGAGAGAAAACCATTACGATTTCATAATTTTTTAATGCCATTCTTCAGCACCTCCTTTTGGTCTTTTGGCCTGCGCATTTTGCGCAAGCAAGGATTGCTTTGTTTTCCAAAGCTGTGTTATTATATCAAAAATATATTTATATGTCAAGCATTATTTTAATATTACGGTTACAAGCGACTTAGGCTTAATAACAAGTTTTTTAACATTTTGCATTTCGCTTTTATCAAACTCATAGGCCTGTGTTGTTTCGATAAACAAGCATTCGCCAAAAGCCTTGTCAAATTCAATCATTCTTTTTGCTTTACTGTTATTTACCGCTATAATCACTTTTTTGCCGTCTGCTCTTTCAAATGCAAAAACCGAAAAGCCACGAGAAGTATTAAAGCCGATATCAAGGCTTTTTGAACCTTTAGGAATACATTTTGAGTAATGAGCCATTGCATAGTAACGCTTTGCAACATAATAATCGGAAAAATCGTCCTTAGCAACTATAAAACCGTCACTAAAGCATTTGCCGTCACGCACAGCGTA
>OGIV01001930.1_pt1 | contig 11187 bp, 11 predicted proteins | sample 1571861 | NCBI WGS metagenome assembly OGIV01 (sample SAMEA2582099, study PRJEB24529) | metagenome | biome: Human gut stool | place: China | collected 2011 | reverse complement strand
GCTTCCAGCCCGCGATCCACCAGTTTTATTATCTATTATCTTTTATCTATTATCTACAAAAGGTTTCTCCTGCGCACATCCGCCCTTCACATAAACAATTTTCCCGTTGGTGCGTGCAAATGCCGCAGTGTCGCAGGTGGTCACGATCGTTTGATGCTCCCCCATGCGGGTCAAAAGATAGGTCTGGCGCTCATCGTCCAGCTCGCTCAATACATCGTCCAGCAAAAGCACCGGATGCTCGCCGAAAAGCTCACCGACCACGGTGGCCTCGGCCAGCTTGAGGGCCAGCACACAGCTGCGCTGCTGCCCCTGACTGCCAAACACCCGGGCGGGCTGGCCGTCCAGCAGGATTTCTAAGTCCTCCCGGTGCGGTCCTGTCAGGCAGAACCCGGCGCGCAGCTCTGCGGTGCGCATGGTATGCATCTTTGCGGCCAGCGCCTCGGCGGTGGGGGCATCGGTACACATCTGGTAGCGCACCTCCAGCACCTCGGCGCCGTGGGATATATCGCGGTAATTCTGCGCCGCAATCGGGGCAGCCTGTTCCAGAAACTTGCAGCGGTGCTGCATGATCAGTGCGCCGTACTCCGCCAGCTGCTCCTCGTAGGTGTCCAGCAGTATTGCACCGTTTGGCGTAATATCGTAGCTTTTCAGCAGCGCGTTCTTCTGGGCCGTCAGCCGCATGTAGCGCCGCAGCGCCACAAGGTAGGGCCTGTATACCTGACACAGCGCCGAATCCAGAAACCGGCGGCGTCCCTCGGGGCCGCCCTTAACCAGCCCCAGCAGGTCCGGCTCAAACACAACGGCCTGAAAGTTCCCCGCCAGCGCAGCAGCGCGGCCCATGTCCGCGCCGTTCAGCCTGCCGGTGCGGCCGGGCCGCTGGCTCGTCTTGCTGCCCACCGTCAGGCGAATCTCTTTTTCGATGTCCTGTGTCTCAAACACGCCCTCTATGACCGAAAAGTCACAGCCGCGGCGGATCAGCTCGGCATCCTTGGAGCCGCGGAAGCTCTTGCCGCCGGTCAGCAGCCAGATCGCCTCCAGCAGGTTCGTCTTGCCCTGCCCGTTGGGGCCGCACAGCACGGTCAGGTGCGGGTCGGGGTCCAGCACGGCATGGGCAAGGTTGCGGTGGTCAGTCAGTGCAAGGTGGGTCAGGCGCATTACGCACCCGCCGCGACCTGCACGGTCTGGCCCTCCAGCTCGACCGTATCACCGGCGCGGCACTTTTTGCCGCGCATCGTGCAGACCTCGCCGTTGACCTTGACGGCCCCGCCCTGGATCAGCTCCTTGGCCTCGCCGCCCGTCTCACACAGCCCTGCGAACTTCAAAAGAGCGTCAAGCTTAATAAAATCGGTGTTAATACGAATTTTTTCCATACACTATCCTTCTATCTTATCGGTGCATCCGTAGGGGCCGGATATGTCCGGCCCTCAACCTTGCTGCAGCAGCCTTTAACCGGGCGGCTGTTTTTATCTGCAGGGCCGGGCATGCCCGGCCCCTACAACTCAGCCCTCGTTCTTAAAGCGTACCGGCAAAACCAGATAGATAAAGTCCTTGCCGTCCTCGGGCAGCAGCTTGACCGGGCTCAGGGGGCCGTTGATTTCCAGCACCATCCGCTCGCACTTGGAATAGCGCAGCGCATCGAGCAGATACCGGTTGTTAAAGCCGATTTCGACCGGATCGCCGGTCATCTCCACGGGGGAGAACTCGTCCACGACCTTGCCAAGCGGGGTCTGGCAGCGCACAGTCACCCGCTCCTCACCGAAATTGATGCGCAGCGGGTTCTTCAAACGCTCGGTAATAATAAGGGAGGCGCGCTCGATCGTGTCGATGAAGGTCTTGCAATCCACGACAACGCGCGTTTTTTTGTCCTTCGGGATGACGCTCTCATAGTTGAGGAAGTCACCCTCGATCAAACGGCTCATGATCGTATAACCGTTGGAGGTGAACACGACATAGCGGCGGTTTGCGTCGATCTTGACATCATCGTCCGCGCCGCCCATGATCTTGAGCAGCTCCTGCAGCGTCTTGGCCGGGATGATAATGCGGATGTCGCGGGTACACTCGACTGCGCGCTGGATAATAGCCAGCCGGTAGCCGTCCAGTGCCACGATGGTCAGACTGCCCGGCTCAATGACGAACAGCTCGCCGGTGTGGGCGGGTTTTTTCTCGTCCTGACTGACCGCGTAGATCGTTTTTTCGATCATCTCGCGCAGCATACCGCATTTCACGGTCATTGTGTTGTCAGCGCCGGTCACCGGCAGGCTGGGATAATCGCTGGCGTTCAGCGCGGGAATCTCAAACTCAGCCACGCCGCCGCTGATCTTGGCCTGCCCCTCATCGGTCAGCTCGATGCAGATGTCACCGGCCGGCATACGGCTGACCATTGAGCCGAGCAGTTTCGCATCAAGTACCGTTTCACCCGGTACAAGTACGTTGCATTCGATGGTGGTCGTGATGCCCATTTCCATATCATAGCCGGTCAGCGTCAGGGTAAAGCCCTCGGCCTTGAGGTAGATGCCCTCCAGCACAGGGATGGCTGCGCGGTTGGTGATTGCGCGGGAAACGCCGTCGATGGCGTTGGCCAGCAGGGTCTTTTCACATTCAAATTTCATACTCTGTTCTCCCGCCCGCTTGTTCAAAGCGGGGCAAAAAGCGTCTGTTTTTTTCTTTATGTTTTCTCTGGGTTTTCTCCGGTTTGGGTTTTCCACCATCGGGGCAGGTATTTTCCGGGGTAAGATGCTCTTTCAGAGCGTCCCTGTTCGCAGAAACTATTAACTATGGTAGTAGTCGTAGTAGGGGCTGTTAGTTCTGTGGAAAACTTCGCCGCACCCGATAGCGATGCGGAAAATCGTCCGCACAGACTTTTGAACAGTCTGTGGAGATTCTTGTTGAAAACCCGGAAACCGCCGTTTTTCAACACGCGCTGTGGAATACCGTCTGTTGAAAACTAAAAACCTTGTGGATAAGTTACTTTCTTTGCAAAGAAAGTAACCAAAGAAACTCCAATCCTATAACCCGTAGAATAGTTGCTGGTATATCGTTAATTTCTGCGCATTCCATCCACGGGTCAACACATTGAAAGTTCTTTGCCTACTTTCTTTCAAGAAAGTAGGTCAGGTGCGGACATTCTTCATGATGTCGCTGCACATCTCCTTGAGGTGCTGGTCGCGGTTGATGTTTTCCTCCATCGTCTTGATGGAATAGACAACGGTGGAATGATCGCGCTGGAACTCCTGCCCGATCGCCTCCATGCTCATGCCGGTCACCTCGCGGATAATGTACATCGTCATCTGCCGCGCGGCGCTCACATTCGCATTGCGTTTTTTGCCGCGAATATCCGAGGGCATCACATTGTAGGTGCGGGCTACCTCATTCAGGATCTTTTCAATCGTGACGGGGATCGGCTGGCTGTCGTTCAGCGTATCCTTGATCGCGGTGGTCGTCACGCCGATGCAGGGCTCGATGCCCTCCAGCATATAGTAGGCGTTCAGCTTTTTCACTGCGCCTTCCAGCTGGCGGATGTTGTTTTTCAGGTGGTTGGCAATGAACTCGGCCACGTCCTCGGGCAGGTCCAGATGCAGCAGCTCTGCCTTGCGCTTCACGATGGCCACGCGGGTCTCAAAGTCCGGCGGCTGCACGTCGGCGGTCAGACCCCACTCAAAGCGGGTACGCAGACGCTCCTCCAGGCTCTTGATCTCCTTGGCGGGGCGATCAGAGGCGATAACGATCTGCTTGTGGGCGTCGTGCAGGGAGTTGAAGGTGTGGAAGAACTCCTCCTGCGTGGACTCCTTGCCCGCGATGAACTGGATATCGTCCACCAGCAAAAGGTCTGCCACGCGGTACTTCATGCGGAAGTCCTCGGTGCTGCCGGCGCGGATGGCGGCGATCAGCTCATTGGTGAACTGCTCGCAGGTAACGTACATGATGACGAAATCGGGGTGGGTGCGCTTGATCTCGGTTTGGATGGCCGTGAGCAGATGGGTCTTGCCAAGGCCGGAGCCGCCGTAGATAAACAGCGGGTTGTATGCGCCGGAGGGATTGGCCGCAACCGCCTGTGCAGCAGCAAACGCAAACTGGTTGGAAGGGCCTTTGATGAAGTTTTCAAATGTGAACTCGTAGTTGCCCTGCGGGGAGGCGGGGTTCGCCTCGTACTGCTGGGCCAGCACCACCTCGTGCGGCGGCGTGCTGGGCACCACCAGCGTGATGTCCACGTCGAAGCCCAGCACGGTCTTGAAGGCTTCCTTGAGCAGGCCAAGGTAGCGGTCCGTCACGATCTTGCAGATGAAGTCGTTGCGCACCGAAAGGGTGATGTGGCTGGAATCCTCAAAGCTGATCGGCTCCAGTCCGTCGATATAGAGATTATAGGTCGGCTCGGCCATCTGCGTTTTGCAGTACGCCTGGGCGGCCTCTAAAACGTCCTTAAAAGAATCCATAAAACATCCACTCCGTTAAAGTTTTCAACAATGCTGCTGATACTAGGTTAGTATACCACAAAAAACGCTGTGCGTCCATATTTCTATAATGTAATTTATAATACATAAGAAAAGCCCCTGCACGGCCGTTGTGGCATGGGCAAAACAGGGCCACAATATCTTGTGGCAAAAGAGTTTTCCACGGCAGAATGGTGAAAAAGTTGAAAATCTTTTCACAAAAAAGTTTGAAGGAAAGCGAAAAAAATGCTTGACAGAACGCCATACTATGCGATATACTGTTGAATTGCAAGCCTGTCCCCAATCTGGGACCACATCAGACCCCATACCGGGGATAAGTTTTTACGGAGGATACAACCATGAAGAGAACTTTTCAGCCCAAGAAGCGTCAGCGCAAGGAAGTTCATGGCTTTCTGACCCGCATGAGCACCAAGAACGGCCGTAAGGTCATCAATGCTCGCCGTGCAAAGGGCCGCAAGAGCCTGACTGTCTGATCCGGCCTTTTATGACGGGATCCGGCGCAGAAATGAATATGCGCACAAAAGACCGCTGATATTGGATTAGCGGTCTTATTTTTTTTTGAAAATTGAAAGAATTTTCGTAAAAATGCCCGCATGGGCTTTCAAAGTCGAAAAATTTTTGATATACTGGCTGAAGAATGCACCCTTCGGGGCGTGTTCTCAGCCACAGAAAGGAGGCGCGGAATCATGCGCTATCGTCCCATCCGCCGCAACAGCGAGTTTGGCAGAGTGTATGCCCGCGGCAAATCCTATGTGAACCCCGGTCTTGTGATGTATGTGCTCAAGACCCGCAGCAAAAAGACCCGCGTGGGTCTGACCGCCACCAAAAAGATCGGCCACGCCGTGCAGCGCAACCGCGCCCGCCGTGTGATGAAGGCGGCCATCGACGAGCATCTGGACTACAACATCGGCGGCTACGATCTGATCTTTGTAGCCCGCGGTATGACCCCGCGGCTGAAGAGCTGGCAGCTGAGCAGCGTTGTGGCAAAGCTGTTTGCACAGGCCGGTCTGCCCGATAAGGCCAAACGGCCGGATGCGCCGCCCCCTGCCACCGTGCCCCCGGCACGCAGGGCACAGGCGGAAAAGCCGGACGCATGAACCGCCTGCAGTACATCTGCCGCCGCGCGCTGTGCGTGCCCATCCGGGCCTACCAGTACACTCTTAGCCCATGGATCGGCCGCAGCTGCCGTTTTACGCCCAGCTGCAGCAACTACACCATGCAGGCCATCATGACCCATGGGTGCGTAAAGGGCATCCTGCTGGGGGCATGGCGCATCGCCCGGTGCAATCCCTTCGGCAAATGGGGCTTTGACCCGGTGCCGGAGCCGGGCCGCTGGCAGAACCCTGCCCGCCGGCTGCAGCCCGCAAATCTGTTTTCCACACGGCACAAGCAAAAGGTGGAAAAGTAAATATGCTTCTTGTGACGCGGTGCACTGTGGGCAGCGTGTCCTACGATAAAAATAACAAGTCCCGTGCCACAGACGGGGCAGAATGGACAAAGGTATGAACTTCTTTTACATCCTGAGCGGTCCTCTCGGCTATGTCATGGAGTGGATCTACAAGCTGCTGCCGAACTACGGCTGGGACATCATCCTCTTCACCCTGCTCATCAACATCGTCAAGATCCCCCTGCAGACCAGCCAGCAGAAGAGCATGGCAAAAATGTCTGCTTTCCAGCCCATGATCGCGGAGATCCAGACCAAGTACAAGGATAAGCCCGAAAAGCAGCAGGAAGAACTGATGAAATTGCAGCAGGACTTTGGCTATAAGCCCACGGCCGGCTGCGTGCCCATGCTGCTGAATTTCCTTGTCATGTTCGGTGTTATCGGCGTGGTGTATAACCCGCTGGAGCGTATTTTCCACATCAGCGCTGCTGCACTGGCCAGCGCAGGCGAGGCCATGACCGCCGCCGGCATCTCCTTTACCGCCATTACCCGCGATACCAACATCATCGCCGAGGTACTGGCAGGCAACAGCGGCGTGCTGGGCTGCTTCAGCGTCGAGCAGATCGCTACCATCACCGAGTTCGGCCAGCACATGAACTTCCTTGGCATCGACCTGACCCGCATCCCGCAGATCGGTCTGTCTCTGGATATCGTGCTGCCGCTGCTGTCGGTCATCACTATGTTCCTGTCCACCCACATCAGCATGAAGGCTTCCGGCCAGCAGATGCAGGGCAGCATGAAGCTGACCATGTACATGATGCCGCTGATGTACCTGTTCTTCTGCTTTACCTTCCCTCTGGCATTCTCTCTGTACTACGTCATTTCCAACATCGTTATGACCGTACAGACTCAGGTCATGCGCAAGTTCTACGACCCCGAGAAGATGCGCAAGGAAGTGGAAGCGGAGATCGCCGCCAAGCGCAAGCAGGAAAAGCGCGGTGTGAAGAACACCACCATTCAGGTCACCGACCCCAAGACCGGCAAGACCGTGGAGAAGAACCTTTCCGCCAGCGAGATGAACAAGCGCCGGCTGGAGTATGCCCGTCAGCTGGACGCCGAGCGCTACAAGGACGAGCGCACCGTGCCGCTGAGCGAGCTTGACAAGCAGGATAATCAGTAACAAGGGAGGTAAACGGTTATGATCCGTACACAGGAATCCACCGGCAAGACGGTGGACGAAGCCCGCGCCAAAGCCTGCGCCCTGCTGGGCGTGCAGGCCGATGATCTGAATGTCAGCTATGAAGTGCTGGAAATGCCCCAAAAGACCGGTTTTCTGGGCTTAAAGACCACCCCCGCCAAGGTGCGCGTGAGCGTGGAACTGCCGGATGCCCCCGCCGCTGCACCCGCAAAGCCGGTGGAGCCGGTGGCAGAACAGCCTGTTGAGACTGCCGCCCCCGTGCAGGAGACTGCCCCCGTGGCAGAGGAAGTTCCCGCTGCTGTGGCAGAGCCTGCCGCTCCCGCCGCAGAGCAGACCCCCGCTGCCGAGCAGCCCGCCGAAGCTGCCGAGGAGGCAGAAGAGGTGGAAGTGCCCATCGTCATCGAGGAGAACGCCAAGGTGAAGGCCGCTGTGGACTATCTGCGGGAGGTCATCACCCTGATGGGCGTGGAGAACGTGACCTTCAGCGCCGTGCAGAAGGGCGAAGCCACCATCATCCGTCTGGATGGTGAGAAGCTGGGTGCCCTCATCGGCCGCCGCGGCGAGACCATGGAGAGCCTGTCTTATCTGGCAAGCCTTGTGGCAAACCGTCTGGAGGGCGATTACATCAAGCTGGGTCTGGATGTGGCCGGCTACCGCGATAAGCGCGAGAGCGACCTGACCGCACTGGCACAGCGCATTGGTGCCAAGGTGCGCAAGACCGGCCGCAGCTTTGCCATGGAACCCATGAACCCCTACGAGCGCCGTATCATCCACTCTGCCATCAGCAAGATGGAGGGCGTGCGCAGCGAGAGCAAGGGCGAAGGCCGTGACCGCCGTGTGGTCATCTACTCCACCGACCCCAACGCTGTGGCTGAGAGCGCAAATGCACGTCCCCGCGGACCCCGCGGCGGCCGTGACCGCAACGGCAATGGCCGCAGCGGCGGCTATCATCGCGGCGGCGAGCGCCATGGTGACCGGAATGGCCGCGGCCCGCGCAATGGCAATGGCGGCCGGGGCGGTTACCGCTCCAATGTGCCTGAGCGCACCTACACCCCGCGCGATGCCGAGAATGCTGCCCCTGTGGCACCCAAGCGCACCGAGCGTGTGGATGACTTCGCTGATCTGAGCTTCGGCAAGATCGAGCTGTAAAAGCTGAATGATAAGACCCTCTCCCGCATGGCGGAAGCCGTGCAGGGGAGGGTCTTTTTGTGTATGAGGAACACTATAAATTTACACATCTTTTGCATGAAGATGGTTTACGATGAAAAGCGAATCTGAAAGAATAATTTCGAAAGAAAAGTCGTTCTTATCGGAAATTTGGAGAATATGTCCAATTCCGGAAGAAATTTTTCTCCTACTTGTACATTGTAAAACAATGTCGGCAAGCCTTATACTAGAGCTACAAATGCTTCGGAGTGTATACCAAGCAAAAAAGAGAGGAATTATTATGGAACAGAATAAGATTTCCCGCCGTAATTTCCTGCGCGTGGCCGGTGCATCGGCTACCGCCGCCGCAATGAGCGGTCTGGTCCCGGCTGCTTCCGCTGCCGGCATCAAAGACCTGTGGAGCATGGACCTGCAGATCCTTGCCACCAGCGATACCCACGGTAAGTTTGACCCCTGGGATTACGCCGCCAACAAGGCTGACGCCTCCGGCAGCGTGGCCCAGCAGGCAACTGCCATCAAGGAGAACCGCACCAAGACCACGCTGGTCGTGGATGCAGGCGACACCATTCAGGCAAACTCCGCTGAGCTGTTCCTGAACGACGATGTCCACCCCATGATCGCTGCTCAGAACGCCATCGGCTACGATGTCTACGTCACCGGCAACCATGAGTACAACTATGGCATGGCCACGCTGGAAAAGGTGCTCTCCCAGCAGAAGGCCAAGGTGCTGACCGGCAACGTCTACAGCCCCGAAGGCAAGCCTCTGGCTGACGGCTACACCATCATCAAAAAGGGCGGCGTCAAGATCGGCGTCATCGGTATGGTCACTCCCAACATCACCCGCTGGGACGCCAAGAACCTCGAGGGCTGGACTGTTACCAACCCGGTGGACGAGAGCCGCAAGATCATTGATAAGATCAAGAACGATGTGGATGTCATCATCGGCGTTATGCATATGGATGTTGACAATGAGTACGGCGTCTATGGCTCCGGCGTCACCGACCTGGCAAATGCCTGCCCTGAGTTCGACGTCATCGTCGCTGCTCACGGCCACAAGAGCATCCCCAACAAGATGATCAACGGCGTGCTGGTGGTCGAGAACAAGAATGCAGGCGCCACTGTCTCCGACATCCACGTCTATCTCGAGCGCGGCCTGAACGGCAAGTGGAAGGTGAAGGACCGTACCTCTGAGAACCTGACCATCAAGGACTACGCTCCCGACCCCGAGCTGACTGCTCTGTTGGCAGAGTACGACCAGCGCGCCAAGGACGACGCTGTCACCCCCATCGGCCAGCTGGTCGGCGGTGATCTGGCCCCCGAAAACGAGATCGACTGCCTGCCGCAGGCCATGGTGCAGGATACCGCGCTGCTGGACTTCATCAACGAAGTGCAGATGTACTACACCGGTGCGCAGGTCTCCGCAACGGCCCTGACCTCTATGACCTCCCAGATGCGCGCGGGCACCATCCGCAAGTGCGATATGGCCAGCATCTACACCTACCAGAACACCCTGTACAAGCTGCAGATGACCGGCGAGCAGCTGCGCCGCTTCATGGAGTGGTCTGCTGCCTTCTTCAAGACATGGAAGCCGGATGAAGTGACCATCGCTTTTGACCCCTCGGTGCGCTACTACCTGTATGATGCTTTTGAGGGTGTCAACTACGAGCTGGACGTCTCCAAGGAGCCGGGCCACCGCATCAAGAACCTCAAGTGGCCGAACGGCAAGGCCGTGAAGGACACCGACACCTTTGTGGTGGCAGTGAACAACTACCGCGCCACCACCCAGCTGCTGACGGCTGCAGACATCTTCCTGCCGGGCGAAGAGCTGCCCAAGCTGTTGGAGATCGATGTGCGCGGCGACGTGGGCGGCATCCGCGAGCTGCTGGGCGAGTACATCCGCACCGTGAAGGGCGGCACCATTGAGCCGCACGTGAACAACAACTGGAAGATCGTGGGCAACAACTGGAAGGCTGCCGATCACCAGAAGGCTGTGCAGCTGCTGCGCGAGGGCAAGCTGGCCCTGAATGAGAATGCCGATGCACGCACACTGCCCGGCAAGGCCATCACCACGGCAGATATCGCCAAGTTCTAAAAAACAGATCTCTGTAAAAACGGGGGCTTTCCGGTTTGGGCCGGAAGGCCCCTTTTGCGTAATAGAAGACGCTTTTTTCAACCTTTTCCCGGGAAATGGTTGAAAAACAGTATCATTCTGTGAATTTTCGTGGTACAATAAAAAAGTATTGGTATCTTTTTTGAAAGAAAAAGGATCACAGGGATCTTGCAGAAAGAAGGCAGACAGCATTGAACCAGATCCAAAAGCTCCTGTGTTATAGCGGGCTGGAAGTGCAGGATTACAGGGACTGTCAGCCGGAGATCGAGGAAGAGAACCGCAGAAAGATGCATGTGTACCTGAACATGGCGTGCGGCCTGTTGTTTGCAATCACCTGCCTGTCGGGAGGGATCGGTGTTCTGCGAGAGCACAGCCTGCTCTATTGCATCGCCCTTGTGGTGTGCGCGGGCCTGCGTGTTGTGGATCTGATGTTCCCGGATCAAAACGGCCTGCTTCTGCGGTGGCTGATGTATGCCTTTGCAGCTATGTTGTATGCGCTGGGCATTGCGGAAGCGGTGCACGCGCCGGAAGAGCTTTCTGTCACCTTCATTGCATTTTTGCTGGCGGTGCCACTGCTGTTCATGATGCCGCCCATCCAGCACATTGCCAATGTGCTTCTGTTTGACGGCATCTTTATCGGGATGGTGGTCGTGTTTGAAAGCGGCCGCACCGTGACGGTGGATATCGTCAATGCGGTGTTTTTTGGGGTGATCTCCTGCATCATTTCCACATTTACCATGATCACCATGTACCAGAACGCACTCTCCCGCAAAAGGATGCGCGAGATCGCCAGTTTTGATATCCTTACTGGCATGAAGAACCGCAATGCTTACGAACGGGAGCGGGAGGACTGGGCTTCCCGCTGCTCGGTGTCGCTGAG
>OGIV01001928.1_pt1 | contig 11205 bp, 7 predicted proteins | sample 1571861 | NCBI WGS metagenome assembly OGIV01 (sample SAMEA2582099, study PRJEB24529) | metagenome | biome: Human gut stool | place: China | collected 2011 | reverse complement strand
AAGCCGATAAACTGGCGCGTCCTGATGTTCAGGTGCTGATTGGTTCGGTTAAGTTGCGTCACGACAGCATGTATATGTATTGTGACAGTGCCCTGATTTACGAAAAAACGAATTCATTCGAAGCATTTAGCAATGTGCGTATGGAGCAGGGAGATACTCTTTTCATCTATGGTGACTATTTGTTTTATGACGGCATGACTCAGATAGCGCAACTGCGCGAGAATGTGAAAATGATCAACCGGAATACTACCTTGTTGACAGACAGCCTGAATTATGACCGTCTGTACAATTTGGGTTACTATTTTGATGGGGGTACGTTGATGGATGAAGAAAATGTGTTGACTTCCGACTGGGGTGAGTACAGTCCTGCCACTAAACTTTCTGTTTTCAACCATGATGTCAAGCTCGTGAACCCCCGTTTCGTGCTTACTTCCGACACCCTGAAGTATAGTACGAATACTAAGATTGCCACCATTCTGGGACCCTCCAATATTGTCAGCGATCAGAACCATATCTATTCCGAGCGGGGCATTTACAATACCGTTTCCGGACAAGCCGAACTGCTCGACCGTTCGGTTTTGACCAATGAAGGTAAGAAGTTGACCGGTGACAGCCTTTTCTATGACCGTAAAGCGGGTTATGGTGAGGCGTTCGATAATGTCCAGATGAACGACACTGTCAATAAGAACATGCTTACCGGTGATTATTGTTATTATGACGAGTTGAAGCAGAATGCTCTTGCCACCAAGCGAGCTGTTGCCGTGGATTATTCACGGGGTGACAGCCTCTTTATGCATGCCGATACGTTACTGATGAATAGTTATAATCTCGACACCGACTCCCTTTTCCGTGAGATGCGCGCTTTTCATAAGGTACGTATGTATAGCATTGATCTGCAAGGCGTTTGCGATTCATTGGTCTTTAATACGAAAGACTCTTGCCTCACCATGTATCGCGATCCTATTATTTGGAACGAAGGGCAACAACTGCTGGGAGAAGAGGTTAAGATATATATGAACGACAGTACGATTGATTGGGCTCATATCATCAATCAGGCGCTCACGGTGGAACAGAAAGACTCCATTCATTTTAATCAGATCTCAGGAAAAGAGATCAAAGCCTACTTTGCCGAGGGTGAGGCACGCAAAATAGATGTGATAGGGAATGTACTATTAATTTATTATCCCGAGGAAAAGGACAGTACGATGATTGGTATGAATACCTCTGAAACAAGTTTGCTTAACTTGTTTCTTAGAGATAGGAAAATGAAAAAAATGATTATGAGTCCTCAGTCTAATTGCGTGCTTTATCCAATGGATCAGATTCCGCCCGACAAAATGAAATTGCCCACCTTCAGTTGGTTTGATTACGTCCGTCCTTTGAATAAGGAAGACATTTTCAACTGGAGAGGGAAAAAGGCAGGTGAGGCTTTACGTAAAACAGAGCGCAAGGTCATCAGTGGTCCTAAACGTGAAATAATTAATATGAAATAGCTATGGGAATGTTCAATGTACGAAAGCCGCGTGGATTCAATCATCAATATATCTATGTGGACGAGCGGAAAGAAAAATTGACGAAAATGGAAGAAGATGCCAAGCGTGATTTGGGAATGTTACCCGAAAAAGAATTTTCTCCGGAAGATATTCGAGGAAAGTTCATCGAAGGCACCACACATCTGAAGCGTCGTAAGGAGAGTGGGCGTAAGCCTGCTCATTTGGGTGTCATTCTGGCTATCATTGCCCTGCTTATTTTTCTATGGCATTATTTGCAGACCGGTAGCTGGTCTTTCTAAGTCCTATAAATTAATCAGTCAAAGCTAAATCTATTATGAGCGATATCATTCATTTATTACCCGATTCGGTTGCCAATCAGATAGCTGCCGGAGAGGTGATACAACGTCCGGCATCTGTCATCAAAGAGTTAGTCGAGAATGCCATCGATGCTGAGGCACAAAATATTCATGTATTGGTTACCGATGCGGGTAAGACCTGTATACAGGTGATTGATGACGGTAAGGGAATGTCCGAAACCGATGCACGCCTCTCCTTCGAGCGGCATGCCACCTCAAAGATCCGCGAGGCATCCGATCTGTTTGCCCTTCGCACGATGGGTTTTCGTGGTGAAGCGCTGGCTTCCATTGCCGCCGTTGCTCAGGTTGAGCTGAAGACACGTCCCGAATCCGAAGAGTTAGGGACCAGGATTATCATTGCGGGCTCCAAAGTGGAGAGTCAGGAAGCAGTGTCTTGTCCCAAAGGAAGCAACTTTTCCATTAAGAACCTTTTTTTCAATATTCCTGCCCGGCGTAAGTTCCTGAAGGCCAACTCCACCGAGTTGAGTAATATTCTGGCCGAATTTGAACGTATTGCCCTGGTACATCCTGAGGTTGCTTTCTCATTGTATAGCAATGACTCCGAACTGTTCAATCTTCCCGCCTGCCATTTGCGGCAACGTATTCTTTCTATTTTTGGCAAGAAGCTCAATCAGCAATTGCTCAGTGTGGAAGTGAACACTACGATGGTGAAGGTTTCAGGCTATGTGGCCAAGCCCGAAACAGCTCGTAAGAAAGGTGCCCATCAGTATTTCTTTGTGAATGGCCGTTACATGCGCCATCCTTACTTTCATAAAGCGGTGATGGATGCTTACGAACAGTTGATCCCTGCAGGCGAACAGATTTCTTATTTCATCTATTTTGAAGTCGATCCTGCCAACATCGATGTCAATATCCATCCTACCAAAACAGAGATCAAATTTGAGAACGAACAGGCTATCTGGCAGATTCTTTCTGCTTCAGTAAAAGAGTCGTTGGGCAAGTTCAATGCCGTCCCTTCTATCGATTTCGATACGGAAGACATGCCTGATATCCCTGCATTTGAACAGAACTTGCCTCCTGCGCCGCCTAAGGTACATTTCAATTCCGATTTCAATCCGTTTAAGCCCTCCTCTTCTTCCGGTGGAGGCAATTACTCCCGTCCGAAAGTGGACTGGGAAGATTTGTATGGCGGCCTTGAGAAAGCCAGTAAGATGAATCAGCCTTTCCCCGACTCCGATCCCGAATCGGAAGAGTTTGCAGTGATTGAAGAAGAGAGTATTGCTACAGCGGCTCCCGAAACTCTTTATGCCGGTGAGCCGGCCATAATGGAGAAGGGGACCCAGCACTTGCAGTTCAAGGGACGTTTCATTCTTACTTCTGTAAAGTCCGGATTGATGCTGATCGATCAGCACCGCGCCCATGTTCGGGTGCTCTTTGACCGGTATCGTGCCCAGATTCAGCAGAAACAAGGTTTCTCACAAGGCGTTCTCTTCCCCGAAATTCTGCAACTTCCGGCTTCTGAGGCAGCTGTGTTGCAAAGTATCATGGACGATTTATCCGCAGTGGGCTTTGATCTCAGCGATCTTGGCGGAGGCAGCTATGCCATTAACGGAGTACCTTCAGGCATCGACGGGTTGAATCCGGTCGATTTGGTACGTAGCATGCTGCACACCGCTATGGAGAAAGGCAACGATGTTAAAGAAGAAATTCAGGATATCCTTGCGTTGACTCTTGCCCGTGCGGCTGCCATTGTCTATGGGCAGGTGCTGAGCAACGAAGAGATGGTCAGTTTGGTCGATAATCTGTTTGCCTGTCCTTCACCCAACTATACGCCGGATGGACGCGTGGTGCTGACTACCATAAAAGAAGAAGAGATCGATAAGCTTTTCCGGTAATTATCATTCTTCTGTACTTATCAGAATAAGTATTATGCCAGTTCCATTCTGTCTCACACGATCGACAGATTTATGTCTGTTTATTGCATCCCTTTTCTAATAGGTTAATAACCAGCAGAATATGCTACTAATATCCTCCCCGTACGAAGTTAACTTTAACACAATGTTAAAGTTAACTTCGTACGGGGAGGATATTGACTTCGTACATCCGGGAAGTTAAGAACCTGTTCATCCCTTGTTTATCACTTGAAAATATGGTTAATAGTGTTAATAAACATATTCCTAAAAAATGATATTCTACGAATTATTCGTATATTTCGGCATGTTTTTAGGACTGTATGCTTTTGTTTTAAACTAAAACCTATTTCATATGAAGGCAAGACACTTTTTCTACCCGTTTCTCTTTCTTTTTTCGGTTGCAATGTTTGCTTCCTGCTCTTCATCTGTACCCAAGTCTCCGGAACAGAGAGTGGAGTATAATGAAGATTTCTTTTCTATTGCCGTATCGGATGTGAAAGATACCATTAAGGTGTATATCGAAGATTTGGTAGACTCTTTGGTTATTCTCCCCTTGGATAATGATAAAAAGGCACTGTGTGCTCCATTAACAGTGTATATAACCGAACAACATATTGGCCTGACCCCCTCTGAAAGAGGAGGTACCTATAAGCTGTTTTCCCGAGACGGGAGCTTTTTATGTAATGTAGGAGGCTTTGGACAGGGGCCGGGCGAATACACTGCTTTGCTGTATCACCAAATTGACGAAAAGGCAAAGCGCATTTATCTGAATACCTTTGAAGCTTCCCAAATTATGGTTTATGACTTTAAGGGTAAATATTTGCATGATATTCCTTTGGCTTCTATTTTGCACAAAGGCAGTTTTAAAGTAGATAGTGAGCATAAGATGGTTTACTGCTTTGATGTTCCTGCCGGACAAAACCCATTTGTTTGGAAACAGGATTTTGAGGGAAATATTAAAGGGAAAATACATTTTTATCCATACACGCTAAAGCCCGATTTTGGGAATGATGTTCAGACCATGTTTAATACAGAAGCTTTTTATACAAGTGTTTCTGCAGGATTTGAGCAGTTGGAAGGTATGAATGATACCTTGTATCATTATTATCCGGAAACCGATGTATTGACACCGGTCTTTTATGCCGATTTTGGTAAAGAAGGACATCAACATCGTTATCTGAACACCCCGTTGAACTATTATGTTGGCTTATCGTCGGGCTACACAAATGATAGGGGGCCCTTTACAACCTTAGATTATACAGTAATCAAAGTCGATAAGAAAACCCACGAAGCGTCTTATATAAAACTTTTTTCCAGAGGCTATGCTGGGCTTTCATTAGATTTATATTATGCCCAGTTTAGATTCGGATACTTTTATCTCTGGATGGAGCCTGTTGAATTGAAAGAGCAGCTATCGCAGATATTGAAACTTTCCGAAATGGATACGGCGATGAGGGGTAAAGTTGAAAAGCTTTATAATGGATTGTCGGAAAATGGCAATAGTGTTCTTCTTTTTGGTAGGTTAAAACAAAAATGAATTCATTTAGAGGTTGAATGGCTAAAGAATCTTGAAGGAGATACTAATCAATATATTCCTAAAAGAATGATGATTTACGAATAATTCGTATGTTTCGGCACGCTTTTGAACAGTATGGATTTTGCTTTAAACTAAAATCTATTTTATATGAAGATAAGATATAGTTTTATTTTCTATTTTTTTCTTCTACTTTCCTGTTCTTCTCCTAAAAGACAAGAAATTGTTTTTAATGGAGAAATAACTTCCTCTGAAGAAGTAGACTATCCGCTTACTATTGATCTGGAGGCCTGTATGCGTAACCAGTCATTAAGCATAAAATTGAGTTCCTTTGTGGAAGATGTTTTCTATATTCCTATAAAAAATCAAAGCGAAGATATCTATATACGCTATTTAAGTGGCTTGGAGTACGATGAACAAAGTTGCTTATTTATTCTGAATGATCCCTTTTATGCGTTTACAGTAGATACGTTAGGCCATTTTGTGAATCAGATCGGGCGAATAGGGCAGGGTCCCGGAGAGTACAAACAGATTGCCAATATTAGTGTAAACAGCGAGGATAAGCTGATTTATATTAAGACAGCTTATAAACACAATGCAATTACGTATGATTACAATGGACATGTGATTCGTGAATCTTCTCCTATGGGTATCGATTTGTTTACCGGGACTGTTTTTTATTATGATCATGCTCTTTGGGGGATAGGGATACCATATACATCCCGTGCATTGCGAGTGAGAAAGGAAAAGCGTTTATTCTATGGATATGTACTTTTAGACAGCCTTTGTCGACGTACTTCCTTGCAAACAGCTAACCCGATAGAACCGTATGGAGATTTGGAAGGACTTGAATCCGGTATTTCACAACCCGGTATAAGTATCTATAAGGATGTAGTTTTATTAACTCACAGTGGAGGTGCCCCCTCGGATACAGTTTATACTATTCGGAATAAGCAATTCGTTCCACGTTATTTCTTGAACTATGGCTCTCATCGTCCTGATATAAGTAAAATTTGGTCGCAAGGTGGTGGAAGTAGTTTTGATCATTCATATGTTTCTATGAACCAGGCTTTTGAGACAGAACGTTTCTTTTTTATTGAAATTCGTTTCCAGGGAAAGTGTTACATTATTTGCTATGACAAGTACATAGGTAAGGGGTTTTCAATACCAATGACTATCTGTTTGAATGAAAGAGGGACTCCGTTAGCCCAAGGTTTTGAGAATGATATTGATGGGGGACTTCCTTTTTATCCCCAATCTGTGAGTAGTAGCGGAACTTATTGGCTTGCATACATGAATCCTTCCGATATGAAAGAGATTCTGACAGAAGAATATTTTGCTGCCCACCCTGATATTCAGAACAAAAAAAAGCAAGATAAGCTGAGAGCAATTGTAGCAAATGCTGATGAAGAAGATAATCCCATATTAGTATTACTTAAATTGAGAAAATAATATTGGTGATGAAAAAAACATTTTAAAGGTAGAATCATAGTTTTAGTCAATGAATGGACGCGAAGTTTTTCTGAATATGCAACTATGCCCTACAGATGAATCCACGAACGATAACTGTGGGTAATTCCACTTCAGGGGCAGATGGGAATATTTCACTTTTTACATTTCCCGGAGAAGTCAGGACAATCTATTCTGGAATAGGAATCTATTATCTTGATTTTACTTCTACCCAACGAGTAGGGGTGCGTGTAGATTATACCGTGGAACCTAAAATTAATGATATAAAGAAAAAAATAGATACCGCATATGAGGAGGCAATTATCATTGCGAAACAAGAAAAGTAGATTTCGTTGTATTGATGACTGGTACATTTATAACGTGAACATATTTATTACTTTTGAGTGATTCTTATGAAAGTGAGAAATAGTTTAGTATTGTGTTTGTATTTTCTATAAATATAGGTGATAGATAGAATCTCTTATATATGGAAATAAGATATTCTTGATAATGCTGATTGAAAAGATTCCTCAATGTAAGCATTATAATTGATTACTAATACTTCTGAAGAACCATTTGCTTTTTGGTAATTTTGTTAATAGTGCTAATAAACATATCCCTGAAAGAATGATATTCTACGAATAATTCGTATCTTGCAGTATGCTTTATGAAAAGTAGTTTTTTATTTTCAGCCAAAATCTATTTTTATATGAAGACAAGATACCTTTTATATCCGCTTCTCTTTCTTTTATCGGTTGTGATGTCTGCTTCCTGCTTTTCATCTGTACCCAAAGAGGGGGATATAATAGAAGATCCCGCCTTTCGTTCTGTTGATTTGCGTATAATAGAGAAGACAAAAGGGACAGTGATGTCTTTGGGTGATTTAATGGAGACATACGAAATTATTAAGTTGGAGAATAAGGATGAGGCACTTATTAAAACCTATTCATTTGGTATCTTTGTGACGGACAATTATATTTTGTTAAAGCCTGATGCTATATCCCCTGTTAAATTATTTACGCGTAAAGGTCAATACGTGGCGGATATTGGTGGTATAGGACAGGGTCCTGGAGAGTACAAAACGATACATTCCTGTATGATAGATGAAAAGCAAAAACGTATTTACTTAGGTGCAGGAAGAGCAAATAAAATACTTACTTATGACCTGAAGGGGAATTATCTGTCAGATGAAGCTATCCATTTCAAGGAAATAGTACATAAGCCTTGTATTTGGATGGACCATGATAAAAAGCATGTAACTGTAGTGGGGTTGCCATTTTCTGAGAATGAGAACTCCAATTTTGAAATTAGTAACAATGTGTGCTGGGTGCAAAATAGGGAGGGTGATATCGTGCATCGGATTCCTGTAAATCATTACGGTTTAATTGGAGATTACAGTAATGGCTTAGTGGCATGTCGGAATGTGGATGCGATTTCTTTTTCTATTTTTGAAGACCCCATGTTGCGTACTCGTCCTGATACTTTGTATCACTATGATGCAGTAAAGAATATAATAACTCCATGCTTTACAATAGATCATGTTGTTTCTGAAAATCAAAGTGCTTGCACTGTTTTATATGAAACTTCAAGGAGTTATTGGGCGCAAGTCACTTTATATCCTAATAATCTTTCCTCAAGTGTTTATTCTGTTCGTTTACCAGCCTTTAATGTTTGCGTTTCGAAAAAAGATGGCAATGTACGGCGCATTGATCGCTTTACTGATCCTCTTTTAGGTTTATCTTATCCTTATTTGGTAATGCAGAACGGTTATGTCTGTATCTCTTACGAACCTCTTGAACTGATGGATGCTTTAGATAAAGTTCTTGCCCAAACAGATTGGGAGCCTGACGTACGTAAACGGGCCACCGATTTACGAAATAGTCTGCACGAAAATGATAATGACATTCTTATCATTGGAAAACTGAAACAATAACTATTAGTGACCTATAAATTATCATCATCTGAAGTTTGATTCTATCGTATAGTCTTTCACGATGTTATCTTTTTGAATGAAAATACTGAGCGGAAATAAATATTTCGTATATTGCAAAATACTTTCTTATTATAAAAATACTGAATGTAGTATCTTATAATAATCGGTTAGTTAAAACTAAATCTATTGGTATGATGATTAAAATCGTGTTCATATTGGGCTTTTTCATTCTATTCGGGTGTTCCTCAAAAACCTCAGGAGATTTGCGTTCTCTCAAAGAAGGTTCAGATAGTGTAGCAAAAGAAATCCCAACGGTCTTTTATATTGATAAAAATCAGTCTTACGAAAAGAAGAGTATTGATGTGCATACTCTTGCTGAAGTTGTAGATTACATTCCTTTAGAGACACCGGACGATGGTCTGATACCCAAATCAGATACTCGTGTAGAGTCCATCCTTGCAACTGCCACTGAGGTTTTCATAGTTTCATTAAACAAGATATTTCGTTTTGGACGAAATGGAAAATTTCTAAATACTATCGGACGGATTGGTGAGGGACCGCAAGAGTATGTGACATTGATAGATATGGTTCTGAATCGTACAAAGAAAGAAGTTATAATTTATGATGGTGGTAAACAGTCGTTGATGATTTATGCTTATGATGGTAGCTTTTTGCGTAGTATACCTTTGAATCCTAATTGGGCTGTGCGGATCGGATTATTGGACGAGAAGACAATTTGTGCAGTTAATGTGCCGAATAAGAATGTTCCTGGCTTCTTCTTGATTTCTTTGGAGAATGGGAAAATGATAGAAGCCCTTTCCAAGCCCTATCCGGCACGTAGTGGAATCAGTAGTCTGATATTAGGAATTATGTCCACTCCCAGATCGGATGGAAGTTCTGTTTTTTTTAACTCTATGTTGACTGATACACTTTTTGCTATTAATACTCATTCACGTGACCCCCGTTATATTCAGTTGCCGCCTAACAATGTTGTAGGTTCTGGCAAGTGCGGAGACTGTTCGAGTCCACATTTAATATTCGAAACAGATGCCTATGCTAATGTTGTAATTTTCGAGAATACTCCCCCCGCCAAGTCTTATTTTATTGATAAGAAAAAGCAAAAGATATATAGAGGAGTTATGTGTGACGGACAGTCAGGCGGAAAGCTTATACAATTGATAAATACCGGTGGAAAGAATGAAATTGCCACTTTATATCAACCTTTTTGGTTGAAAGAGCAATTAGGGGCCGGACTACTTTCCGGAAGATTAAAAGAAATAGCACAAAATGTCCACGAGGATGATAATCCGATTATTGCCATTTACAAATTGAAAGACTGAAAAATTTTGAATGAGATGCTTTTTAACATATCCTTAATAGAATAACATTCTACGAATAATTCGTATCTTGCAGTATGCTTTATGAAAAGTAGTTTTTTTACTTTCAGCCAAAATCTATTTTTATATGAAGACAAGATACCTTTTATATCCGCTTTTCTTTCTTTTATTGGTTGCAATGTCTGCTTCCTCATGTTCTTTGTTTGTACCCCAAGAGAGGGATATAAAAGAAGGTTCCGCCTTTTACGCTGTCGATTTACTGGAGATAGAGAAAATAAAGGGTGAGGAAATGTTGTTTTCTGATTTGATAGAATCATTGGAAATTATTAAGTTGGATGGCAGAGAAGAGGCATTGGTTGCCACTTATCCTTTTGGTATCGATGTTTCAAGCAATTATATCTTAATAGAGCCGGATGGCGTTTCTGCTTTAAAATTATTTACTCGTAAGGGACGATATGTGGCTGATATAGGTGGAGTTGGTCAAGGCCCCGGAGAGTACAAATATGCTGTGAATAGATTTCTTGATGAAAAGCAGGGACGTATAGCTATTGCCGAGAATCAAAAAATGTTATTTTTTGATCTTAAAGGCCGATTTTTATCGAAAGAGAGTATTTCATTGCCGGAAACGATAACGAAGAGTTCCATTTGGATAGATTTGGAAAATGAAAAAGCTGTAGTGGTCGTTCTTCCCTTTGCTGATATAGGAAATTCAAAAGCACCGATCAGTAAGAATCTATGTTGGGTACAAGATTTTAAGGGGAATATCTTGCAAAAAATATTTGCTGTAAATTATGCGATTGTGCCGGATTATAGCAATGAAGTATTGGCTCCCCGGAATGTTGATGGCTATTCTTTTTCCCTTTGTCAGGTTGTCGGGCGTACACGCCCTGATACTCTATATCACTATGATATTGCTAATAATGTATTGAAACCTTGTTTTACTTTGGATAATGTAATGCAGGAGGATAAATATATTGTAACGTCATTGTATGAGACTCCGGAATATTATTGGAGTAGAGTAACTATTGGACCGGCTAAAGTGCCATCAGATGGTTCTCCCGTTCGTATGACTGTATTTAATATTCGTGTTTCTAAAAAAGATGGTAGTGTGAAGCGCATTGATCGTTTTACAAATGACTTTTTGGGACTTTCTTATCCTTTCTTGACTATGCGCAACGGTTATGTCTGTATCTCTTACGAACCTCTTGAACTGATGGATGCTTTAGATA
>OGIV01001927.1_pt1 | contig 11208 bp, 8 predicted proteins | sample 1571861 | NCBI WGS metagenome assembly OGIV01 (sample SAMEA2582099, study PRJEB24529) | metagenome | biome: Human gut stool | place: China | collected 2011 | reverse complement strand
TACAACCCGCCAACCTGGAATTCAACGCTGAGGGTACACCTGTTTCCCGAGATTTTGACGACGTTTATTTTTCTAATGACAACGGTCTGGAAGAGACGCGCTACGTTTTTCTCAACGGCAACCGGCTTGATAGCCGTTTTCCAACCCACCCGCGCCCGCTGTTTATCGTCGCGGAGAGCGGCTTCGGCACCGGGCTCAATTTCCTGACGCTGTGGCAGGCGTTTGCTGTTTTTCGTCGCGATAATCCGCAGGCTACGCTGCAAAGATTACATTTCATCAGTTTTGAAAAATTTCCCCTGAAGGCCGACGACCTGCGCCTGGCGCACCAGCACTGGCCGGAACTGGCGCCATGGGCTGAACAGCTACAGGCGCAGTGGCCGCTGCCAGTCGCGGGCTGCCACCGCCTGCTGCTCGACGATGGCCGCGTTACGCTGGACTTATGGTTTGGCGATATCAACACGCTCACCGACCAGCTTGATGATTCGCTCAACCACCAGGTCGACGCCTGGTTCCTCGACGGCTTCGCGCCGGCGAAAAACCCGGATATGTGGACGCCGGGGCTGTTTTCCGCCATGGCGCGTCTGGCCCGCCCTGGCGGTACGCTGGCGACTTTCACCTCCGCTGGCTTCGTGCGCCGCGGGCTGCAGGAGGCCGGCTTTAGCATGCAAAAACGCAAAGGCTTTGGTCGCAAGCGCGAAATGCTAATCGGTGAATTGACCGCCGACGTTCCGACATTCGCGCGGACGCCATGGTTTGCCCGCAGCGGTAGTCAATCGCGCGAAGCGGCGGTGATCGGCGGCGGTATCGCCAGCGCCCTGCTCTCGCTGGCGCTGCTGCGTCGCGGCTGGCAGGTGACGTTGTACTGCGCTGACGATGCGCCCGCCAGCGGCGCATCCGGCAATCGTCAGGGCGCGCTGTATCCGCTATTAAGCCAGCACGACCCTTCGCTGGCGCGCTTTTTCCCGGCGGCGTTTACTTTCGCGCGCCGCCTCTACGACGCCCTGCCAGTGGAATTTGATCATCAATGGTGCGGCGTAACCCAACTCGCCTGGGATGAAAAAAGCACGCAGAAAATCGCCCAAATGCTGGCTTCAGATTTACCGGCGGAAATCGCCTGCGCGGTGACGGCGGAACAGGTTGCCGGGCTGGCCGGCGTCGATACCGGCTGCGGGGGGATCACCTATCCGGCCGGCGGCTGGCTGTGCCCGCAGCAGCTCACCGCCGAGCTGCTGGCGCTGGCGGCCACGCGCGGACTGCACGTGCACTATGGTTATCCCGTCGAAACGCTCAGCGCGGAGGGCGATGGCTGGCTGCTCAATCAGCAGCGCTATCATCAGACGGTGGTTCTGGCGAACGGCCACCGCATCACTGGTTTTGCGCAAACAGCCCAACTGCCGGTCTACCCGGTTGGCGGCCAGGTCAGCCATATTCCCACCACCCCGCGGCTTGCCGCCCTGCGCCAGGTGCTGTGCTACGACGGCTACCTGACGCCACAGAATCCGCAAAATCATCAGCACTGCATTGGCGCCAGCTACCACCGCGGGAAAACCGACACCACCTTCAGCGAAGAAGATCAGCAGCACAACCGGCAACGGCTGATCGACTGCTTCCCGGGCGCGGAGTGGCCGCAGGACGTGGATATCAGCGCCAACGACGCTCGCTGCGGCGTGCGCTGCGCCACCCGCGATCATCTACCGATGGTCGGCAACGTGCCGGACTACGCGGCAACATTGACGCAATACGCCAGCCTCCACGAACAACCGGATATCGCCGATAGCGCGCCGGTCTGTCGTAACCTGTTTATGCTTGGCGCGCTCGGGTCGCGCGGACTTTGCACCGCGCCGTTAAGCGCTGAGCTGCTGGCGGCGCAAATGAGCGCGGAACCGCTGCCGCTGGATAGCGACACCCTGGCGGCGCTGAATCCGAATCGGCTGTGGGTGAGAAAACTGCTGAAGGGAAAAGCGGTGAAATAAAACCATGAGGGCAGGCAATTTCCCGGGTACGGCTGACGCCTGACCCGGGCTACAACATGGCTCAGGCCTGATTTTTCGCCTGTTGATACAGGTTATGCCACATCCCCTGCACCAGAATTTGGTCCGGCGGCGACAGTTCGCCAGCGCTGATGGCCTTCTCCAGGCTCTGGCTAACTCTGCTGTGTACCGCGTCAGCAGAATGCTCGCCCTCACCTTCCAGCTCAGCCACCGCCAGCGTCAGGTGGCCGCGCAGATAACCGCCGGCAAACAGTTCATCATCACTGGCGTGGTCTACCATGTTGTCAATCAGCGCCAGAATGCGTGATTCAAACTCCGCGATCATCATCTTACCTCTTGTCATGTAATGTGCGGCCTTAGTGCAGGTCTTCCGGCCACGGAAAGTGTTCCGCCGTCAATGGCGGCGTTTGATAATAGTGTTGTAACGCGCGAATAAAGCGCGCCGGACGTTCGGGGATCCCTTGTTCAAGTAAAGTCATCACCCGAGCATGCACCCGGCGCTGGAAGGCGATGCGATCGGGCTCAACGTCCCCTTCCAGATTGTCACAGCTGACGTTAAACGGAAATCCCGCCGCCGTGCAGAACAACCAGTCAAAAGCTTGTGGCTTGACCTCGACGTCTTCGAACTTGCTTTGCGTCATCGCATCGCGGCCGTCCGGGCAGTACCAGTAACCAAAATCTACCTGCTCGCGCCGCGCCTTGCCGGCGATACACCAGTGGGAAATTTCGTGCAGCGCGCTGGCGTAAAAGCCGTGAGCAAACACGATCCGGTTGTATGGCACTTCGCTATCTGCAGGAAGATAGATCGGTTCGTCGTCGCCTTTAATCAGACGGGTATTAAAATCATCGGCAAAGCACTTGTCGAAGATCTCGACCAACTGCTGATAATGGTGTTGCTGTTGCATTAGTGAATTCCCAACCACTGCAAAATCTCAGCCCCGTGGCTGTCATAAAGAAGTTTCGCGCTCATCACCGCCGAGACGATAACGATCATCGGCCGGATCAGCGACTGCCCTTTACTCAGCACCAGCCGGGACCCGGCACGGGCGCCAATAAACTGGCCGGCCATCATCACAAAGCCGGTGGCCCAGATAACCTTTCCACCGATGATAAACAGCAGCAGGCCGCCGACGTTTGAGGTGGCGTTCAGCAGCTTGGCATGGGCCGTCGACTTGGCAAGGTTAAACCCGGCCAGAGTGACAAAAGCCAGGGCGTAAAACGAACCGGCGCCGGGGCCGAAAAAGCCATCGTAAAACCCTACGCTACCGCCGGCGACCAGCGCAAACGGCAGACCGTAAAGCCGACGCTGCCGGTCGGCTTCGCCCAGTTTCGGCATCAGCAGGAAATAAAGGCCGATGCCAATCACCAGCAACGGCAGGATCTGCTTCAGAATATCGGATTGCACGTGCTGCACCAGCAGCGCTCCGGCGGTTGAGCCGATAAAGGTCATCAGAATATTCAGCTTCTGATCGGCCAGATTAACCACCTTGCGGCGGACAAAATAGAGGGTCGCCGATAGCGACCCGCCGCAGGCCTGCAGCTTATTGGTCGCCAGCGCCTGGGCTGGCGGCATGCCGGCCGCCATCAGCGCAGGGACAGTCAATAAGCCCCCGCCCCCCGCCAGTGAGTCAATAAAACCGGCCAGGATGGCGACAAAGAAGAGTACCACCAGCACCAGCGGCGATACGGCAAACAACTCGATAAAACTATCCATTACAGCACATGCTCATCCAGTAGCGCCTGGCAGGAAGGCGGCAGCGGCGGCGGCGTCTTCTTCACAGGGGGGGTAGACCCGGGTTTAGGTGGTTCGAACCAGCTCTGCAGCTCCGCTCCGCAGCCATCGCCGGGCGGCGGCGGCGCCTGATCCTCGCACTCCAGACTTCCCGCCGGGCAACGCAGTCGGACGTGCATATGAGCGCGATGCTGGAACCAGGGACGGCCTTTACGCAGCCACTGGCGGTCGCTGCCCGCGTCCAGGCACAGCTGCTGTTTAATCGCCGGGTTGACGAAGATGCGGGTAACTTCGCTATCTTCCGCCGCCAGCTTGATAAGCTGGCTGATTTGCGGGCTCCATAGCGACGGCACCACATGCTTGCCATCGCTGGCGACCAGGTCCAGCGCCTGCGGCTTCAACAGCTGGGACGATGTCCAGCGCGTTTGCGGCAGCTGAAGGAAGATATCGACATCGAGGCCCGTCTGGTGGCTGGCGTGCCCGCCGTTAAAGCGCCCGCCCGCCGGCATCCCCATGTCGCCAATCAGCACGGTTCCCATACCTTTATTGTGCACCTGATTACTCAGGCGCTGAATAAACTGAACCAGATCCGGATGACCGAAGTAGCGACGCTGATCGGTACGCATCACCTGATAGCCGGGGGCACTCAGGGGGAGCGCCTCGGCGCCAACGATACAGCCATTGGAAAACGCGCCGATTGACTGGGCGCTGCCGCCGATCGGTTGGGTTATTTTCTGCCATGGCGTGGCGGCCAGGCTACCGGCGCTAGCCAACAGCGCAAGCAGTGCGATAACGGTGTTTTTCATGGTTACCAGCGTGGAATTGTCGTCGTCACGTCGCCATTCTGCGCGCGCTGACGCATAAAGTGATCCATCAGAACGATCGCCAGCATCGCCTCAGCGATCGGTACGGCGCGGATGCCGACGCACGGATCGTGACGCCCTTTGGTGATCATTTCGACTTCTTCGCCGAAGCGGTTAATCGTATGACCGGGAACGGTAATACTGGAGGTTGGCTTCAGCGCGATGTTAGCAACAATTTGCTGGCCGCTGCTGATACCGCCAAGAATGCCGCCGCAATGGTTCGTCTCAGTGATGATCTTGCCGTTTTCGACCGTAAAGGCGTCGTTATCCTCGCTGCCGCGAAGGCTCGCCGCGCCAAAGCCCGCGCCGAACTCAACGCCCTTGACCGCCGGAATGCCGAAAACCGCCGAGGCGATGCGATTTTCCATACCGCCGAACATCGGATCGCCAAGGCCCGCGGGCGCCCCGAAAACCGCGCATTCGATGACGCCGCCGACGCTGTCACCAGCCTCGCGCGCCGCCGCGATGGCTTCGCGCATCTCCTCGCCGCGCGCATCGCTGACGACGGGGAACTCCTTGCCAGCAAGCGAGCCTGTCAGCTCACCTTCGTCAGAAATGCCCGCAATGGAGGCGATGCGGCTCACAAGCGTGATTCCTTCGCGCGCGAGAATTTGCAGGCAGATGCCGCCCGCGATGCACAACGGCGCGGTCAAGCGGCCGGAAAAGTGTCCGCCGCCCGCGCGGTCCTGATAGCCGCCGTATTTGACCTCGGCGGTGTAGTCCGAGTGACCGGGGCGCGGCGTGACAGCAAGATTCGCGTAATCCTGCGAGCGGGTGTTCGTATTGCGGATGATGGCCGTGAGCGGCGCGCCGCAGGTATAGCCGTTCACAAGGCCGGAGAGGATCTCCGGCGCGTCGGCCTCCTTGCGCGGCGTCGACCAGACGTTTTTGCCCGGCGCGCGGCGATTCAGAAAGCGCTGGAGTTCGTCCAGATCAACTTTCTCGCCCGCGGGGATGCCCTCGACCGTCACGCCGATGGCAGGGGAATGCGACTGGCCGAAGATGGTCAAATGCAGATTTTCGCCGTAGGTGCTGCTCATAAACCTTCTCCTTTCAAGCTGCTAAAATCCTCCCAAAAGCGGGGATAGGACTTTGCCACGCAGCCGTCGTTGTCGACTGTGATCTCGCCCGTCGCGGCGCAGGCCGCCGTGGCGGCAGACATCGCGAGGCGATGGTCGTTCTGCGTTTCGACCGCGCCGCCGTGCAGCGCGGGAACGCCCGTGATGACAAGGCCGTCTTTCTGTTCTTCAACTCGTCCGCCGAGCGCGCGCAGGAGATCTGCCGTGCTCTTGAGGCGGTCAGACTCCTTGAGCCGCAGCCGGTAGGCGTTTTCGACTCGCGTCTCCCCCTCTGCGACCGACGCAACGACACTCAGCACGGGGATGAGGTCGGGGATGGGCGCGGCATCGATCATCACGCCATGCAGCGCACCGCGCTTGACCGTCACGGCGTCGCCGTGCTCTGTGACTTCCGCGCCGAACCGGCGCAAAACGTCCAGCACGCCGCGGTCGCCCTGCGAGGACTGCAAATTCAGCCCCTCGACGGTCACGCCCTCTTTCGACAGCGCACCCATGCAGAGGAAGAACGCCGTGTTCGACCAGTCGCCCTCGACGACCGTGCGTTTCGGCAGATGACACCTCTGCTGACCGGGAATCGCCCACATCGCCCCCATTTTGGGGATGGTCAGCTTGGAAAGCTGAAGTGCATCCTCCGTCATGGCGACGTAAGCCGCGGATTCCAGCGGGCCGGACACCATAAGAAGACTGTCTCTGATCAGCAGCGGCAGCGCCATGAGAAGGCCCGAAATATATTGAGAGGACACATTGCCTGCGATCGTATAGTTTCCCCCGATCAGCTGTCCACTGCAATACAGCAGGTCGCCGTCCTCGCGGAGCGTCATGCCATGCTCTTTTAAAACGCTATCCAGCGGGGCGAGCGGGCGCTGGGGCAGCCGCCCCTCGCGGTGGAATACCGCCTGTGCGCCGAGCGCGCCGACGATGGGCAGCAGGAAGCGCAGCGTCGACCCGCTCTCGCCGCAGTAGAGGTCGCAGTGCCCCTCGGGCACTTTTTTGATCGGAGAGACGAGAAAGCCCGTCTCCATTTCTTCAATTTTCGCGCCGAGCGCGCTCAGGCACTTCGCCGTGGCCGCGATATCGGCGGAAATGCCGTCGCAGACCACCTCGGTCTTCTCCTCGCCGAGCGCCGCGCAGATCAGCAGCCGGTGCGCCTGCGATTTGGATGCTGGGATGCGCACACGTCCCGTGCGCGCGCCGGGTATGATGGTTCTTTTCATCGGATGCCACCGTCCTGCATCCAGTCGCGCAGGGCTTCGACGGGGATCGTCTCCATGCGCACCTGACCGATCTTTTCCGGCACGATGAGGTGCATCTTGCCGCCGGAAATCTTCTTGTCGACGAGCTCGGCCTCATAGAGCTTGTCGAGTTCGTAGCCCGTCTCGGTCGGCAGACCATAGCGGTGCAGAATGTCGAGCAGGCGCGCCAGCGTCTCTTCGCCGCAAATGCCGCGCTTGACTGCCGCGCGCGTGACCGTCGCCATGCCGATGGCGACCGCCTCGCCGTGCAGAAGAGAAAAATCGCTGCACTGCTCCACCGCGTGACCAAACGTGTGGCCCAAGTTCAGCGTGCGGCGGCGGCCGAGGTCGTACTCGTCCGCGCCGACGATGTCGCGCTTCATCTGCACGCAGACCTCGATGACGTGCTCGTACTGCTCACGCACGGGCGTTTTGTAGAGTTCTTCAAAGAACGCTGCATTGCCGAGCATCGAATACTTGATGATCTCGGCGCAGCCGCAGCGGTACTGCTCCTCGGGCAGCGTTTCGAGCGTGTTGGGATCACAGATCACGATGCAGGGCTGATAGAAGCTGCCCGCCTGATTCTTGCCCGTGGGCAGGTCGACGGCGGTCTTGCCGCCGACGGACGAATCGACCGCGGCCAGCAGCGTCGTCGGGATCTGGGCAAAGCCCATGCCGCGCTGATACGTCGCCGCGGCAAAGCCCGCGAGGTCGCCCACCACGCCGCCGCCGAGCGCAACGACCACGTCGCTGCGGCTGAAGCGGTGCTCACCGAGGAAGTGCAGCACATCGGCGTAGGTCGAGAGGTTCTTGCTCCCCTCGCCCGCGGGGAATGTGAAAGAGTGCACACGGTAGCCCGCCTTTTCAAGGGCCTTGACCGTGCGCTCGCCGTAGAGCGCGTAGACCGTGTCGTCCGACACGATGGCGGCCATGCCGGGGGCGCTGACCTCCCGGAGAAGCTCGCCCGCGCGGTCGAGTAAGCCGCGCTCGACCAGCACGTCGTATTCGCGCGAGGCCTTGATATGGATGCTTCGCATCAGCCGTCCACCTCTTCCTTTCTCTTCTTGCCCTCGTCCAGAAGTCGGATAAGGGTCTCTTCGTCGTCATTTTCCATGGCGGTCTTGTATTCGCTCAGGTGCTCGATGTAGCAGTCGATCTCCTTGAGCAGGAATTCCTTGTTTTCCATGAAGAGCTCCGCCCACATGTGCGGTGCGAGCCAGGCAACGCGCGTCATATCCTTGTAGCTGCCGGCGGAAAAGCCCTTGTGCTTTTTCGCTGTGGGGCTCTTGATGTAGGCGTTGGACGCCACATGCGCCAGCTGCGAGGTGAAGGCGATCATCTCGTCGTGCTGCTCGGCGGTTGTGACGGAGTAGCTCCCAAAGCCCGCGGGCGAGAGCAGGTCTTTCACATGGCTGAGTAATTCAATGTCGTCAAAGCGCGGCGGCACGAGCACCATCGGCGCGCCCACGAAGAGGTTCGCCTTGGCGTACTTGAAGCCCGAGAACTGCGTGCCAGCCATTGGGTGACCGCCAAGGTACGTAATGCCGTACTGCTCGGCGATTGGGAAGCACGCCGCGCATACCTTGCGCTTGGTGCCGCAGCAGTCGATGACGACCGTGTGCTTGTCGATCTTTGCCGCGTGATTTTTGAGCCATTCGACCGCCGCCGCGGGTCGGACGGCCAGCAGGATGACATCGCACTCTGCCATCGTCTCGTCCGTCAGCGCCTCGTCCACCGCGCCGCTGATGACGGCGAACGACAAGACATCGCGGTCGATGTCGTGGGCGAGCACACGCTCGCCCGCCTCGTGGTATGCCTTGGCGAGCGAGCCGCCGATCAGGCCGAGGCCGACGATGCCGGCGGTCATTCTGCCACCGCCTCTCTCACGCGGCGCACAGCCTTGGCGAGGTCATCGTACTGCTCGGGGCGCAGGGATTGCGCGCCGTCGCACAGCGCATGGATGGGGTCGTTGTGCACCTCGATGATGAGGCCGTCAGAGCCGCAGGCGGCAGCAGCCAGTGCCATCGGGCGCACGAGGCGCGCAATGCCGGTCGCGTGGCTGGGGTCGACGATGACCGGCAGGTGCGTGAGCTCCTTGAGCATCGGCACAGCCGCAAGGTCGAGCGTGTTTCTCGTGTAGTCGTCGTAGGTGCGAATGCCGCGCTCGCAGAGGATGACCTGCTCGTTGCCGCCGGCCATGATGTACTCCGCGCTCATTAAAAGCTCCTTGAGCGTGCTGGCGAGGCCGCGCTTTAAGAGGATGGGCTTTCTCAGCTTGCCGAGCTCGCGCAGCAGGTCGAAGTTCTGCATATTGCGCGCGCCGACCTGAATGACGTCCACATCCTCAAAGAGCGGCAGGTAATTCGTGCCCATGATCTCGGTGACGATGGGAAGGCCGGTCTCCTGACGGGCGATCTTCAGCAGCTCGATGCCCTCGGCCTTGAGGCCCTGGAAATCATAAGGAGAAGTGCGGGGCTTGAATGCGCCGCCGCGCAGCATGTTCGCGCCCGAGGCCTTCACGGCCTTGGCGACCGCGACGATCTGCTCTTCGGATTCGACCGAGAAGTTCCCGCCGCCGACCTTGACGTCGCCCACCTGCACGATCATGTCGTCGGGATGGAACTTGCGGTTGCAGCACTTGAAGGGCTCTGTCACGCGCTTGACGGAGTCGACGATGCTCAAACTCTCGATCAGGTCCATGTCGACGCGCGCCGTGTCGCCGATCAGGCCCAGCACGGTCTGGTACTCGCCCTCAGAGATGTGCACACCAAGGCCCTGATTTTTGAGCCAGTTGATAAGCTGCTCGCGCTTGTCCTGTTCTGCGCCACGCTTGAGTACGACGATCATAATAATTTCCTCCTTATTGACCGTGAAATATCGCCACAACGAAAAAATGCGGCACAGGTCTAACCTGTGCCGCATCAAGCAATCTCTTTTCAGAGCCTTTTTGCATCTTTGCATCACAAATTAGCCTTACTACGAATCCATAGTAAAGTAATAATAGTATGCAAAAACGAAAATGCTCTTCATCTTGTGTTGTTTCTCCGTTCGTGGAACTTTGTTGGTCTCAGTATAGGAGCCTTAACCGAAAATGTCAACCGACAAATTATACAAAACGGATGGGTTTTGCTTTACTCCGCTCAAGTGTTTTGACAACTTTCGCCATTCACACGTCCGCGCCCTCGGCCTTGTCGGTCTCGCGGCGCTCTTCGATGGCCTCTTTCAGGATGATGTCCTTGACCTTCATCAGTCGGATCGTGTTGGCACGCTCGTTTTCATCGAGCTTCATCGTGATATACTTGATGTTTTGCTGCATCTGCGGAATTTTGACGTATTCGAGCGCGTTGACGCGCCGTCTCGTGCGCTCGATCTCGGCGGCGAGCAGCTGCGTGGCCTTCTCGACCTCGGCAAGGCGGAGCAGGTCGGGCAGAATGTCGCCGAACTCGCGCACCGCGTCGTCGAGCTCGCCGCTCGTCTGGGCGAAGCCGTACGGATAAATATTCCCGCCGTCCTCGCTCGCGAGCTTGAACTCATAGCGCGGCACCTCGACGCTCATCACGTTCTCCGTGCCCGTTTCGAGCGAAACGCTCTGCTTGGGGCACAATAGCGCCTGCTCAAGCATTTCCGGCGACATCAGCGCGCTCGCCACGGTGAACGAGCCGTAGGCCTTCGTGAGCGACTGCTCCACCTTCTGCCGCAGCGCTAAGTCCTCGCGCACGACCTCCATGAACTGCTTCATCAACTCGTCGCGCTTGTCCTTGAGAAGTTTGTGCCCACGCTGGGCGGTGCGCAGCCGCCCCTTGAGGCGCGTGAGCTCCATGCGGGTGGGATTAACAGTGGTCGTAGGCACTTTTCTCCCCCCTTACTCTTCCTTTTTGAGGTACTTGTCGATATACTCCGGTTTGATGCGCTTGAGCTCGCTGCGCGGCAGAAGGGATAAAAGCTCCCAGCCGAGGTCGAGCGTCTGCTCAATGGAGCGGTTCTCGTCCGTGCCCTGCGCGACATAGCGTTTTTCAAACTCGTCGGCAAACTTGGCGTAGAGTAAATCAGTCGGGCTCAGCGCCGCCTCGCCGAGGATCGACATGAGCTCCTTGTTCTCTTTACCGGTGGCATAGGCCGCGAAGAGCTGGTTCATCGTGCCGGAATGGTCCTCGCGCGTCTTGCCCGCGCCGATGCCCTTGTCCTTGAGTCGGGAAAGGCTCGGCAGCACGTCGACCGGCGGATTGATACCGCGGCGGTACAGCTCGCGCGAAAGGATGATCTGCCCCTCGGTGATATAGCCCGTCAGGTCGGGGATGGGGTGGGTCTTGT
>OGIV01001922.1_pt1 | contig 11234 bp, 10 predicted proteins | sample 1571861 | NCBI WGS metagenome assembly OGIV01 (sample SAMEA2582099, study PRJEB24529) | metagenome | biome: Human gut stool | place: China | collected 2011 | reverse complement strand
AAAAGAGCCAAAGGCTCAGAGGGTTGAGAAAGGAACGTGAAAAATGAAAAAGATAATTAATAAATTTTTAGGAATATTTTCAGAGGATTTAGGAATAGACTTAGGGACATCAAATACATTGATCTGTGTAAAAAATAAAGGGGTAATCTTAAATGAGCCTTCAGTAGTAGCTTTAAATCTAAAAACAAAAGATGTATTTGAAGTGGGAGAGAGAGCAAAACTTATGCTTGGTAGAACACCTGGTAATATTGTCGCTGTACGACCTCTTCGTCAGGGCGTTATTTCTGATTACACAGTAACAGAAAAGATGCTTAAATATTTCATTCAGAAAGCAATTGGTAGAAGAATGTTAAAGAAGCCTAGAATAAGCGTATGTGTTCCATCAGGAGTTACAGAAGTTGAGAAGAAGGCGGTTGAGGATGCAACTCTTCAGGCAGGAGCAAGAGAAGTTGCAATTATCGAAGAGCCAATTGCGGCAGCTATTGGAGCAGGTATTGATATTTCAAGACCTTGCGGTAATATGATAGTTGATATCGGTGGTGGTACTACAGATATCGCAGTTATATCACTTGGCGGTACAGTTGTAAGTACATCTATCAAGATTGCAGGTGATGATTTTGATGAAGCACTTGTAAGATACATGAGAAAGAAGCACAATCTTCTTATCGGTGAAAGAACAGCAGAAGATATTAAGATAAAGATAGGATCAGCGTATCCAAGACCAGAAGTAGTTACAATGAATGTAAGAGGACGTAATCTTGTTACAGGTCTTCCAAAGACAGTTGAAGTTACATCTGAAGAGACAGAAGAAGCATTAAGAGAAGCTACTTCACAGATTGTTGAAGCTGTACACAGCGTATTAGAAAAGACACCTCCAGAACTTGCATCTGATATTGCAGACAGAGGTATTGTTCTTACAGGAGGCGGAAGTCTTCTTTCAGGTCTTGAAGATCTTATAGAGTCTAAAACAGGAATTAACACAATGACAGCAGAAGACCCTATGACAGCAGTTGCTATAGGAACTGGTAAGTTTATTGAATTCCTTTCAGGATACAGAGAAGAATAGATTTAAGAAAAGGGGTCAGGTATGGTAAGAGGTTTATATACTGCTTATACTGGATTGGTGAATCAGCAGAAGAGACTGGACATTGTATCTAATAATCTGGCAAATTCTACAACAACAGGTTACAAGAAAGAGGGCATGACTACCCAGAGCTTTGATTCAGTATATGGGATTAAGGTTAAAGATGAGACAGTTGGTTATATGAATCAGAATATAGGCAAGATGAGTCTTGGAGTAAAGATAGGAGAAACTTACAGAAGCTGGGATCAGGGTTCTTTAAAGAATACTGAGAGTTCTTATGATTTTGCACTTGCAGGCGATGGCTTTTTCTCTATATCATTCACTAACAAAGCAGGTGAGACATCAACACTTTATACCAGGGATGGATCGTTCCAGATGAACAGCGAAGGCTATCTGGTTACCAAGGATGGTGATTATGTGCTTGGAGAGAGTGGAGATCCAATCGTTCTTCCAACAGACATATCCAAGCTTACAGTTGATTCTACAGGAAGAATATATGCAGACGGACAGTATGTAGATACATTTGGAATTGTAGATTTTGAAGATTATGATTACATAGAAGCATATGGAGAAAATCTTTACAGAGCTGTAGACGGTGCAACATTTAAAGATTCAACAGCAAGTGTTAATCAGGGGTATCTTGAAACATCTAATATTAATGTTGTATCAGAAATGGTCGATATGATTAACATAGCAAGAGAATTTGAAAGTAATCAGAAGATTGTTAATTCGATTGATGAAATGCTTGGCAAGATGGTAAGTATTTCCGAATTGTAATCACATAGGAGGATAAGATTATGATGAGATCATTATGGACTGCTGCATCAGGAATGATGGCACAGCAGACAAGTGTAGATACAATATCTAATAATCTGGCTAATGTTAATACGGTCGGTTATAAGTCAGAATCAACAGAATTTAAATCATTATTATATCAGAATCTCCAGTCGAGAACAACATCTGCGAATGGAGAATATAAGCCGGTAGCTGCACAGGTAGGACTTGGTGCAAGAGTTGCGTCAGTTACATCACATTTTACACAGGGTGCTATGAATGCAAGTGACAGCTCAACTGATTTTGCGATTAGTGGTGACGGATTATTTGCTGTACAGAATGAAGAAGGTGAGACAGTATATACACGTAATGGTAATTTCTACTTCTCAACAGCAACAGAAGGAATGATGTTATGTACAGCAGATGGTTATCCTGTACTTAGCACAGATGGACAGCCAATCGTATTATCATCAGATTACAATGCGGCTAATATTAAGGTATCATCAGAGGGTGACCTTATGTATCCAGGTGAAGATGGTAATCTTGCTAATATAGGTGTTAAGATAGGACTTTTCCAGTTCACTAACCCATCAGGTCTTGAGAAGCTTGGAGGCACTTATCTTGCAGAAACAGATGCATCTGGTATTCCACTTAATGAGGAAACAGATGATGTTGCTAAGAAGAGTCAGTTAAAGCAGAATTATCTTGAAGCGTCAAATGTACAGGTGGCAACAGAGATGGTTAACCTTATTACAGCACAGAGAGCATATGAGTTATGTTCTAAGGCAATCACAACATCAGATACAATGATGGAACAGGCTAACTCATTAAAGAGATAAATAAAAGAGATAAATAAAAGAGATATGATTTGCAGTAATGACAAGGGAGAATAGGTATGGATTATTCAACATCAATAAGTACAAGTTATGCAGATACATATGATAAAACTTCATCACAGCTTAGTGATAAGCTTACAAGTACAGATTTCTCACAGGCATCAGACGATGAACTTATGAGCGTGTGCAAGGACTTTGAAAGCTACTTTGTTGAGCAGATGTTAAAGTCAATGCAGAAAATGGCTAAGATAGATGCAGATGATGACGACGACTCATCTTTATTCAGCAGTATGGCATCTATTTCAGGCAGTTCGGATTCGGCTATGAGTACAATGGGAAGTTACTTTGGCGATGAGATGATAAAGAACTACGCAGAAGTATTTACAGAGTCTAATAATGGAAAAGGACTTGGAATAGCCCAGACATTATATGAACAGATGAAGCGTAATTATTCTTCGGATTTATAGATTGCAGTGTGTTTTAAGTGGACGGTTTTATTAAACACAATGTGGTTTTAATATTAATATATTATTAAAGAGAGGGAAGCAGATTGGATTACGAGTCTGTTAAATACGTTGAAGGATTTATAGATAATATAATTTATCGTAATGAAGACAATGGATATACAGTATTTGAGATAATATATCAGGGTGAAGATGTCACCTGTGTTGGTACGTTAAGTTATATCAACACAGGTGAATTTATTACTGCGAATGGCGAATTTGTCAAACACGCAGTATATTATATGCAGTTTAAGATTTCTTCTTATGAATTCAAGGCGCCGGCGGACAAGGAGTCAGTGAGGCGTTATCTAAGTTCTGGTGCAGTTAAAGGAATAGGCAGCAAGATGGCTGAACGTATAGTAGATACATTTGGCGATGATACATTCCGCATTATGGAAGATGAACCAGAACGTCTTGCAGAGATTAAAGGGATAAGCATAGCTAAAGCAATGGACATTGCTAACCAGCTTGCGGATAAGCACGATATGCGTCGTGCGATGATGTTTCTGCAGAATTATGGAATCCAGATGAATTTAGCCAATAAAATATTTAAAAGATATGGCAATGATATTTACACAATCATAGAACAAAATCCGTACAGGCTGGCTGATGATATTGAGGGCGTAGGCTTTAAGACGGCTGATGAGATTGCTTCCAGAGTTGGAATTAAGGTTGATTCGGAGTTCAGAATAAGAAGTGGAATGTTCTACTGTCTTAATCAGGCGGCATTGCAGGGACACGTGTATCTTCCTTATGAAGAATTAAAGAGGCAGGTGTCATCACTTCTGCTTATTGACATTGGTGATTATGATAAGTTTCTTATGGATCTTGCTATAGATAAGAAGATTGTTGTAAGAACAGAGGGAGAATCTAAAAATGTGTATTCTGCGATGTATTTCTATATGGAACAGAATGTTGCAAGGGCATTGGCAGGACTTGATATAAAATGCGATGAAAATATCAACGAGGTCAATAACAGAATAGCAGGGATTGAACGATCAGAGGGCATTGTGCTTGATGACATACAAAAAGAAGCTGTTGTAAAAGCTGCACTTAACGGACTTGTTATAATAACAGGTGGACCGGGAACCGGTAAGACAACAACAATTAATACGATAATTAAATATTTTGAGATGGAAGGTCTTGAGATAAGGCTTGCGGCACCGACGGGAAGAGCTGCCAAGAGAATGACAGAAACGTGTGGTTTTGAGGCACAGACAATTCACAGACTTCTTGAAATAGTTGGAAGTACTATGGCTGATAAAGAAGACAAGAAAAATCAGACATCAAGTCTTGGAATGAGCTTTGACAGAAATGAAGACAACCCGTTGGAAGCAGATGTAATAATTGTAGATGAGATGTCAATGGTTGATATTAATATTATGAATTCGCTTCTTAAAGCAGTAGCAGTTGGAACAAGACTTATACTTGTAGGTGATGTTGACCAGCTTCCAAGTGTTGGACCTGGAAATGTTCTTAAAGACATAATAGCATCTGAGTGCTTTCCTGTTGTTAAGCTTGAAAAGATATTCAGGCAGGCGGCTGAGAGCGAGATTATAACCAATGCCCATAAGATTAATAAAGGCGATAAGGTGACACTTAATAAATACAGTAAGGATTTCCTGTTTATACATAGAAATGGACCAGATGCAATAATTGCGGCTATGAAGACTGTTATAAGTGAGAAGCTTCCAAAGTATGTTAATGCAGATGTGAGTGAACTTCAGATTTTGACACCATCAAGAAAATCATCTGTCGGAGTTGACAGGCTTAACACTGTAATGCAGGAATATCTTAATCCGCCGGACAGTGGCAAAATGGAGAAGAAAGTTGGCGATACAATATTCCGTGAGGGCGATAAGGTTATGCAGATTAAGAATGACTATCAGCTCGAATGGGAGAAAAAGAACCGCTATGGCATTGCGGTAGAGCAAGGCAGTGGAGTGTTTAATGGTGATACTGGAATTATTGATGATATCAACAATTATAATCAGAGTGTTACTGTCAAATTTGAAGATGGAAGATATGTTGATTATGAGTTTACACAGCTTGACGAGCTTGAACTTGCATATGCGATAACTGTACATAAGGCACAGGGAAGTGAATATCCTGCGGTTATAATACCGATGTATCAGGGGCCAAGGATGCTTATGAACAGAAACATACTTTATACGGCTGTTACAAGGGCAAGAAAGTGTGTATGTATGATAGGTGATGAACGAATTTTTAACCAGATGGCAGAAAATGTATCTGAAACAAGAAGATATTCGTCTTTAGATGAGAGGATAAAGGAAATAAAAAATATTGAATAAATACGACATAATATATAAAAGGATAGCAGCGGGTGTGAAAGATATATTGTTTCCGCCTGCGTGTCCGATATGTTCAAATCCCAGGCCTGTTATTGATAACAGGAAGATGAATATATGTCCGTGGTGTCTTAAATATATAACATATATTAAAGAACCTGCATGCCTTAAATGCGGCAAAGCATTAGAGGATGATAACAGGGAATATTGTAAGGACTGCACGGATAAACAGCATTTGTTTAATCAGGCAGTGAGTGTGTATGAGTATTCAGAGGGGATAAAACAATCTATCTATAATTTTAAATATCATAATAAGCGTGAATATGCAGAGGTATACGCAGATGAAATATCAGGCAGGTACGGTGATGTAATAAATATGTGGCAGCCTGATGTGATTATGCCGGTTCCAATTCATGTATCCAAATTAAAGTCACGAGGCTATAATCAGGCAGGACTTATAGCGGAAAGCCTTAGTAAGAAGCTTAATATAGAATACAATGAACATAGTCTGATTAGAACAAGGGCCACAAGCCCGATGAAAGATCTTAATGATATCCAGAGAACTAAAAATCTTGAAAAGGCTTTTAAAATAGCTGGTAATGTTATAATATATAATAAAGTATTAATAGTAGATGACATATATACAACGGGAACAACTATTGATGCGTGTGCAGAATGTCTTAAGAGGGCAGGAGTAAAAGAAGTATATGCTGTTACACTCTGCGTTGGCAGAGGATTTTGACTACAGGTAACAAGAACGGAGGAATATTATGGAAGTAAGAAATTGCAGAGGCTGTGGCAAATTATATAATTATATAGGAGGTCCATATCGTAATCTTTGCCCTAATTGCATAGAGAAGATTGAAGAAAAGTATCTTGAAGTTAAGGAATACATACAGGATCACCATAATGCAACAATGACAGAGGTTGCAGAGGAATGTGACGTAAGCACAAGACAGATTGAACAGTGGATAAGAGACGAGAGGCTTGTAATAGCTGATGATTCTCCGATTGGAATTACATGTGAGAGATGTGGAGCATCGATAAAAAGTGGACGTTTCTGTGAAAGATGTAAGAATAAAATGGCAAATAATCTTGGCTCAATGTATGGTGAGTCTAATGCCGCTGTTGAACATATGGAAAAGAGATTATCGTCAGCTGATGCCAAGATGAGATTTCTTGATAAGAACTAATTGTATTTGTATCTAAATTAATTATAAAATGGGGTTAAGAGATAACAGATTATTACCGATAACTTAATCATAAAGCAGAGAACTGAGCTGTAATAAGGCAGTTAAGGGCTGGAATGTTTGTTACAGACACCTTTGATAATGGTTCTTACAAGACTTTGAAGATAGAAAGTGAGGCGGTAAGTATGCGTATAGATGCTTATAATGCTGTAAGTCAGATATATAAGACAAGTTCTTATTCTAAGAATAATAAGGCTGTTACTAATAAGAAAGAGAATGACAAGTATGAGATTTCAGATACAGCTAAGCTGTATCAGGTAGCGAAGTCAGCAGTGGCTTCTACATCAGATGTCAGAATGGATATGGTTAATGATGTTAAGGCACGTATTCAGGCCGGAACATATAATATAAGTTCTGAAGATGTTGCAGATAAGATACTTGACAGAATTTCAACATTAACATTTTAGTGAGGTTAAAGCATGGCAAGTTTAATAGATCTATTAATCGATGATTTGAATAATGAGGATACAGGATATAATAAGCTTCTGGACTTGTCCAATGATAAGACTTCCGCAATTGTTAAGGGAGATGTTGATGAATTACAAAAGATATTCCTACAGGAACAGAAGTTAATAGAAGAACTTGAAACCGTTGAACAGAAAAGACAGGAAGATGTGAAAGAGATATGCTCGATACTAAGGCTTCCATATGAGCAGATAAGAGTAGAACATATAGTACAGATACTTGAGAAGAAGCCTAAAGAGCACGATGCACTAGAAGAAGTATATCTCAGACTTAAAAGAACTTTGAACCAGCTTACAACAGTTAATGATAATAATAAGCTGCTTCTCAAGGAATCAATGGATATGATACAGTTTGAGCTTGATCTTGCCAGGAATTCAGTTATGGATCCACAGACTTCCAATTATGGAAGAACAGCTTATGAGGAACAGGGGATTACTGGAGCGACAGGATTTGATGCAAAACAATAAATATAATCCGGACTAATAATCAGAAGAAACGGATTGACTCTGATTATTACACAATATAGATTAAGTAATATTATTCGGAATTAAGGGTCACATTTTCAAAGGAATGAATTGGGATTTTTCTTTGAGAATGTGATTTTTTTCTGGGTTTAGGATATGGAGGAATTATGGCTAACGGAATGGCATCGCTTATGGTAGGAGCGTCAGGACTTAAAACATCACAGACAGCACTTAATACAACGGCACACAATCTGTCAAATGTTAATACAACAGGATACACAAGACAGCAGATTACATTTGCAGACAGTACGTATGTTAATGTGTTCGGAACAGGAAACAGCACAGGCAAGTGTGGACTTGGTGTTGATGTTGATGCTATAAGCAGAATAAGAAATGATTTTATAGATAAGTCATACAGAACAGAGAATGCAAGACTTGGATATTATGAAAGCCAGTATAAGGCAGTAGAAGAAGTAGAAGATTTATTTGGAGAAATGCAGGGCGTTACATACCAGACACAGATAACGAATCTGTATAACGCAATTAATGAACTTACTAAGAATCCAACAAGTACAATTGCAAGATCTTCACTTATCCAGAATGCAACAGCATTTATAGACAGGTCTGAAGCAATATATGCTGGGCTTAAGGATTATCAGGTAACTCTTAACACAGATATTAATAATATGGTAAATAAGATTAACAATCTTGGACAAAAGATATATGACCTTAATAAAGAGATAGCCAAGGTTGAATCTGGAAGTGGTGAACGTGCTAATGATTTAAGAGATACAAGAGATAATGCGTTAGATGAATTAAGTGGTTATATTGATTTTGATTATTATGAGAATGAACATGGTGAGGTGATTGTAACTGCTGAGAATGTACCATTTGTTACATCGGCACAGGTTACTGAGATGGGAACAAGACAGGTTGATAATAGTGCACTGTTAATCCCAATCTGGCCAGGTTATGACAGGGATGTATTTAATCTTTCTAATATTAATAATATGAAGGATACAGACAAGGGAGAACTCAAAGGTCTTTTAGTAGCAAGAGGTTCTATAGAAGTTAATTATACAGATGTACCTGTTATGCCGGAGAAGGAAGATTACGATCTTACAACAGCAGACGGACTTCAGGCTTATAATGATGCAATGGATGCATATAACGAGAAGCAGGAATATTACAACAAATATATTGAACCATCAGCAATACTTAGTGCGATAGCTGGATTTGATAAGCTTGTTAATGGAATAGTTACTTCCCTTAATGATATTCTTTGTCCAGAAAAGACAATAGAAACAACAAAAGAGCTTACAGATAATGACGGTAATGTATTACAGGCTGATGAGTACATATATAATGCTTCGGTTAATGCAACACTTTATGACAGATATGGTAAGGAAGTTAAAGGTGTTGCCAATGGTGATGGAACTTACAGTTATTCATCAGGTGAGAAGCTTTATGTTGACCAGGCAGGAACAACAGCTGAGACTATTGATAATATGAAGTATTCTGTACTTGATACAGACAAGGCTGGTTTCGGTATGGATAAGGATATGACTATGGGTGTTGAACTGTTCAAGAGAGAGGGGACAGAAAGATATATCCAGATAACAGCGGCAGACGGAACTAAGACTTATGTCCGCAATAATCTTAATACAGCAGATTATGAGACGGACTATACACTTGGTAAGCTTTTAGTTAATCCTGAAGCATCACAGCATGTTGACAGAATTCCATTATCAACAATACAGGGCAAGGAAGATTTTTCTAAAGCTAATGAACTTATTGATGCATTCAGCAAAAAGTTCGCATCGCTTAATCCTGATTCATATGCCAAGGCAGACTTTAATTCATTCTATAATGATTATATAGGTGAGTTTGCTACAGTTGGTAAGGTACTTTCAAGATTTGTTAATAACCAGACATCAATGGTTGATGGTTATGATAACCAGAGATTACAGACATCAGGTGTATCTTCAGATGAAGAACTTGAGAAGATGATAAAATATCAGCACGCATATAATGCGGCATCAAGATATATTAATGTTGTAAGTGAGATGATAGAACATCTTGTTACATCACTTGGTTCTTGATTATATTAATTACAGATTATATTGAATTATAATTGATGTTTAATACAACAATGTAAATAATGCACTGGTATAAAGGTGCAGAATGGAGAGTTAATATGGCATCTACATTTTTTGGATTATCAATCTCATACAAAGGACTTCAGGCGGCACAGACATCTATTACAACAACAGCACACAACCTTTCTAATATTAATACTGATGGATATACTAAGCAGAGCGTGCTTTTACAGGCATCAGATGCTTTAAGAACATATTCAACATACGGAACAATTGGTTCAGGTGTTAATGTTGTAGAGATTAAACAGACAAGAGATTCTTATTATGATGAGAAATATCGTAACAACTGTGCTAACTATGGACAGTACGAAGCTAAGAATAATTATATGACACAGGTTGAGGATTATCTTAATGAATTTCTTCTTTCAGGTTTCTCAAAGGAATACGGCAATTTCTTTGATGCAGTTAACCAGCTTACAATTACACCAGCTGACACTTCTGCAAAGAACCAGCTTATTAATAATGCCAAGAGTATGACAGATTACTTTAATACATTAGCTAATAACTTAAGAAATGTACAGGCAGATGCCAATAACGAAGTAAAGGATACTGTTGAGCATATTAATACACTTGCACAGAACATAACAGCACTTAATAAGCAGATTAACCAGATTGAGGCGTGCTATGGTGATGCTAATGATCTTCGTGACCAGAGAAATGCATTAGTTGATGAGCTTTCAAAGGCAGTTAATATAACAGTAAGCGAGACAGAAATCCAGAATGGTCTTACATCATTCCAGATAACAATTAATGGACAGTCACTTGTTAATGATTACAGTTACAGGACATTAGAGGTTGTGGCAAGAGGTGAAGTAAGAAATACAAGCGATGCAGATGGACTTTATGATATAAAGTGGAATGACGGATCTGATTTTAATATATACAGTGACTCACTTGGAGGACAGTTAAAAGCACTTATAGATATAAGAGATGGCTGTAATGGCGAGATAGAGTCAGTGGCAACTAATGAAGATGGTTCCTATAAGCTTGATAAAGACGGCAATATTATTACAGAAACTAATCCTCAGGTTGAAGATAATGTTAATTACAAAGGTATTCCTTACTATCAGACACAGCTTAACCAGTTTATACAGACATTTTCTGAAGCTGTTAACCAGATATTTAAGAGTGGATATGTGTCAGATGCCAGTACAGAGGATGAGGCTAATAAAGGTATTCCACTTTTTGTTGTTGGTGGAAGCTCAGGAAAGCTTACAGCATCAACAGTAACAGTAAACAGTGAACTCCTTGAGGATTCTAATAAGCTTGCAACTAAGACAGAGGTAAGTGATGGAGAAGGTAATGCGAGCATTATGGAAAAGCTTAATGCACTACAGTCACAGAAAATATTTGATGGTGGTACAGGACGTTCCTCCAGCACAGCAGCGTG
>OGIV01001918.1_pt1 | contig 11259 bp, 13 predicted proteins | sample 1571861 | NCBI WGS metagenome assembly OGIV01 (sample SAMEA2582099, study PRJEB24529) | metagenome | biome: Human gut stool | place: China | collected 2011 | reverse complement strand
TGACCAAGCGCCTGTACCCGGAAATCGCCAAGAAAAACGGCACCACCGCCAGCCGGGTGGAACGCGCCATCCGCCACGCCATCGAGGTGGCTTGGGACCGGGGCGATGTGGATACCCTCAACAGCTACTTCGGTTATACCATCCATAACCTGCGGGGAAAACCAACGAACTCGGAGTTCATCGCAATGATTGCTGACAAGATGCGGCTGGATAAACGGCAGAGAGTGGGCTGATTTTTTCATAGAATCCGCCGTCGTTCATATTCTGATAAGAGCAAACCAAACAGACAAAGGAGGTTTTGCTCTTGAAGCTTGCAGAATATCTCGCACGGCGCAGGCGGGCCAGAGTTGCGGCCGTGATGCTGTTCGCCCTCGTTATGGGGTTTGTATCTGCTGCGCCGCCGGTCGTCACCGGATGTCAGGCGCAGGATCTTACCCCGGCACCGGACACTTCGATGCTCTCCCCCGCCGTTTCGGCTCTGGCACAGGAGCAGCAGGAGCCTGCTGCCCAGCCGCTGCCGGAAAAGTGGGTCTGCCTGACCTTTGACGACGGCCCCAGCAAGACCACACCGGATGTGCTCAGCGCGCTGAACGCGGCCGGAGTGCACGCCACATTTTTTGTGGTGGCTACCGGTTACAACGAGAAGTATCTGCCCCTGCTCACCGAAGCGGTCAGCGCCGGGCACCAGATCGCGCTGCACTCTGCTTCCCACGAGTACAGCGATATCTACCGCAGCAGCGACGCTTATTGGGAGGACATTGCCCTTTTAAAGGAGCGCATTGCGCCCTATGTGGATGCCGAGAGCATCCGGTATCTACGGTTTCCGGGCGGCAGCACCAACACCGTCAGTCGGCGCTACGGCGGCAAAGGCCTGATGAAGCAGCTGAAAGCCGAAGTAGAGCAGAAAGGCTGGCATTGGGTGGACTGGAACGTGTGCGCCGAGGATGCCGTGGGCGGGCACCCAAGCGCGGACACCATTTACCGCAATGTGGTGCGGGAGACCGGGCAGCAGACGAACTGCATCGTTCTGATGCACGATTCTTCCTCCACACACACCACCGCCGAAGCACTGCCGGACATTATCCGGTGGTATGCAGACAACGGCTACACCTTTCTGACGGTGGCCGAAGCTCTGCCGCTAAGCTGAGCAGACTGGCCCAGTTACAGCCGGTGTTCAAAGCCGCGGCCAAGCAGGACCCCTGCCGCTGCCAGTGCTGCCAGCCAGAGCCAGTCCGCTCCGCCGGTCGCCACCCAGCCTGCCGCCAGAATGGCGGCAAAGGTGAACGCTGCGGGCAGAAGGATGCGCAGGACCTGCAGCTGTCGCTCCCGCCGGGAGGGAAGCCCGGTGTTCAGCTGTTCCGGAGATGCAGCATCACAGCAGATCTCATCGCGGTACTTGCCCGGGTTGCGGTAGGCTTTGTATAGGATCCCATCCAGCGAAAATTCCGGGTACATTCCTTCTTTTGTCAGGCTGAGCTGCATCCCGTGTTCCTCTGCATACGCCTGCAAGGCCGCGGCAAACTCCTGCGGCGTGTTGATGCTGCCCTGCGGGATAAAGAAAAAGTGTTTCTGATGCTGCACCTGCGCCAACGTGCGGTAATCCTGCACCCAGCCGCAGAAAAAGTTCTGCGGCTGCGCAGGGTCCTCCATCCGGGACAGGCAGGCGTCCACATCCAGTGATGCCACAGACGGGTCCTGCCGGGCCAGTTCTGCACAAAAACGCGCCGCCCCTTCCAGCTGCTTTGCGCGCTGTTCCAGTGCGGTCTTTTGCTCCCGCAGGACACTCCCCAGCGATGCATCGCCTGCAAGCACGGATCGGATGACCGGAAGCGGCACATCCAGCATCCGCAGCATCCGGATGAACCGGAGAGTGCGGATGTCCTGTTCCGTGTAATCACGGTAGTCGTTGCCAGGCAGCCGGGCGGGATTCAGAAGTCCTTCTTTTTCATAGAAGCGGATATTGGGGGCAGACACCCCGCTCTGTTTCGAAGCCTGTTTGATGTTCATTTGCTTCACCTCCGCACTCACATTACACCTTAAAGACGGTTGAAGGTCAAGCTTTTTGCGCCAAAAATAAAATATCCGCAGTATTTCCGCTGGTCTTTGCAAACCGGGAAGCGCTGCGGATATTTTTTCAGGCACAGAACTTACTGCTCAGCCTGGCAGAACAGTGCAAAGGTGCGGTAAGCCATGTACAGGTCGGTCTTGTGGATGACCTCGAAGGGCGAGTGCATGGACAGCACCGGCACGCCGATGTCCAGCACCGGGATGCCCCGGTTTGCCACATACTTGGCAATGGTGCCGCCGCCGCCCAGATCCAGACGGCCCAGCTCACCGATCTGCCATGCCACGCCGTTGGCATCCAGCAGGCGGGTGATATCCCCTACCAGCTCAGCGGAAGCATCGCTGGCAGAGCTCTTGCCGCGGCTGCCGGTGTACTTGAAGAAGGCCACGCCGCGGCCTGCGTAAGTACCGTTCTGCGGCTCGAAGGCATTTGCCCAGGAGGGGTCGTAGGCGGCGGTCACATCGGCGGAGAGACACACGCTGTTCTGGAAGGCAAGGATGTCGTCCTGACCGGCGGCGCGGCACAGCAGCTGCATAAAGTGGAATACATACATGCTCTGCATGCCGGTCACACCGTCGGAGCCGATCTCTTCCTTATCGGTCAGCACGCAGACGGTGGTGTGCACAGGATCTTTCGTCTCGATCTCGGCCATAAGGGCGGGGTATGCGTCCACACGGTCATCGTGACCGTAGCCGCCCACCATAGAGCGGTCAAAGCCCACGTCCCGGGCCTTATGGGCGGGCACCACCTCGATCTCAGCGCGGGTGAAGTCCCGCTCGGTGATGCCGTACTTTTCGTGCAGCAGCATCAGGGTGTTCAGCTTGACGGCCTCCTTGATGTCGGCATCCTCCACAGCGTCGGAGCCGATGAGCACGTTCAGCTCTTCGGCCTTGATGCCCTCGCTGAGCTTGCGGTCGTTCTGCTCGGCACCCAGATGGGGCAGCAGGTCGGTGATGCAGAACACGGGGTCATTCTCGTCCTCACCCACTGCAAAGGACACGCTGGAGCCATCGGCACGGGTGAACACGCCGTGGATGGCCAGCGGCATGGTGCCCCACTGGTACTTGCGGATGCCGCCGTAATAGTGGGTCTTGAAGTAGCTGAGGTGGTTTGCTTCGTACAGCGGGTTCGGGCGCAGGTCCAGACGGGGGCTGTCGATGTGGGCGATCACCAGACGGAAACCCTCCTCAAAAGATTTCCGGCCGATGGTAGCGGCCACCACCGCCTTGTGCTCCTGCACAAAGTAGATCTTCTGGCCGGGGGCATAGGTCTTTTTCGGCTCAAACTTTTCGTAACCGGCCTCCAGCAGCAGCTTTTCGCTGGCGGCGGCAGCTTCGCGCTCGGTCTTGGCAGCGTTCAGGAAGGCTTTGTAGCCTTCGGCAAAGGCTGCAGCCTTCTCCTTCACGTCGGCGCTCTTGTCGGCGGCGTACTCCGGCTTGTAAAGCAGCTGTTCGGCAGCCTGCTTTGCGGTAAGTTTCTCGCTCATGTTCCTTATCTCCTCTCAGCTTCCTGCATAGATACGCTGATACCGCGCATAGCAGGAAGTGATCTTTTTTACGTAGTGGTTCATCTGGTTATAGGGAAAGCCCTGCAGCGTTTCGCCGTCTGCGGAGTGCTCTTCCATCTGTAAAAGAGCATCTACCGTGCCCCACCCGCTGTGATAAGCGGCAGCGGCAGTGGCAACATCGCCGTTGTAGCGCTCCATGCACAGGTGCAGGTAATAGCATCCAAACCGGATGCTGGTCTCCGGGTCGTAGAGATTTGCAAAGAGCAGTCCTTCGTCCGGTGCGATCTTGCTGCGCAGCCAGATAAAGGTCTCTTCGGTCATCTGCATCAGGCCCCGGGCATCCACAGTGGAGGTGGCCTGCGGGTCAAAGCCGCTTTCGGTGCGGATGAAGGCATCCACCAGAAGCGGGTCAAGGCCGTAAGTCTCCGCCCACTGGTCCACCAGCACTTCGTACTTGCGGGGGTATAAAAGCCGTTCTGCCCTGCCCCACAAGTTGGGCACCAGCACAAACAGCAGGATCAGCGCCATGCCCAGCAGGAACAGCCTGCGGCTGCGCATTTTTTTGCGGCGGCGTGCCTTCTGGGCGCGGAGAGCGCGGCGGATGCGGGCCGTCTCCGGGTCGTACTGCGGTGCAGGATCTTGTTCGTTATATCGTTTGTTCAAAATTCTTTTCCCGCACCTCCTTCTGCCAGAAGCTTTGTGCAGAGCTGCTCTGCCGCAGCCTGCAGATGTGCAAGGCTGGAATCGTTGCGCAGCACATAGTCTGCCTGCGCGGTGAGAGTGCTTTCCGGTGTCTGGGCGTTCAGGCGGCGGGCGGCCATCTCGGCCGAGATGCCGTCCCGGGCCACGATGCGGGCCACACTGGTCTCAAACGGTGCCGTGACCACGCACAGGCGGTCGCACTCGGCCTGCGCCGCAGTCCCCACGATGACCGCGCCATCCAGCACGAACAGCGGTGCACCGGCATCCTGTGCTGCCTGCTTTGCCGCACGGATGCGGCGCACGATCTCCGGGTGGGTCAGGCTGTCCAGCGCCGCCTTGCCTTCCGGGGTGGCAAAGGCGCGGTCAGCCAGCAGGCGGCGGTCCAATGTGCCGTCTGCTTTTAAAATGTCTGCGCCGAACCGCTGAGCCAGCTTTGGCAGCAGCGGCGAGCCGGGCAGTAAAATCTCGCGGCTGATCTGGTCGGCATCGGCCAGCGGCACACCGTGGGCCGAAAACACCGCCGTGACCGTGGATTTGCCGCAGCCGCTGCGGCCCGTGATGCCAAGCGCGATCATAGCTTGATCACCCGGAAGGCCGCAGCGCGGATCAGGCGGTTGTACACCGCCATGGAAAGGCCGTCTTTTCTGGGGCAGCGGGCGTAGACCACGGCATCGCCCTGCTCATCCAGCGCACGCAGGCAGCGGAAGATGTGCTTTGCCTGATCGGCGCCGTCCCCCTCGCGGCCATACTCCACGCAGGGCACACCCAGCTTTTCCGCCTCGCCGGTGAAACACAGGCAGCTGGGATTCTGGTCGGCGTGGGCATCCACATAGGCCTTGAACTGCTCAAAGGTGCCGTCCAGCAAGGTCACATCCGCCTTGGGTGCGTAGTGCTTGTACTTCATACCGGGGCTGCGCACCACAGCACCCTCCGGCAGCTTTTCGAGGATGGCTTTGGACACTTCCACCTCTTCGCCGAGGGCACGCTCGAGGTCCTCCAGCGTGATATGGCCCGGGCGGAACAGGGTGGGCTTTTCGCCCACCACCGACACCACAGTGCTTTCTACGCCCACGTCGCACTCGCCGCCGTCCAAAATCAGCGGCAGGCGGCCGTCCATATCGGTGAACACATCCTGCGCGTTGGTGGGGCTGGGCTTGCCGGAAAGATTGGCGCTGGGGGCAGCAAAGGCGCAGCCGCTCTTTTCAATGACGGCGCGGGCCACCGGGTGGCTGGGCATCCGGATGCCCACGGTGTCCAGACCGGCACAGCACTCCGCTGCCACCTCCGGGCCGCGGGGCATGATGATGGTGAGCGGGCCGGGGCAGAACGCAGCCATCAGCAGCTGGGCGCGCTCCGGCACCTCGCTGACAAGGCCGGGCAGCATTTCCGGTCCGGTGACGTGGACGATCAGGGGATTGTCCTGCGGGCGGCCCTTGGCCACAAAGATCTTCTTCACAGCCTCGCCGTTGCGGGCATCGGCAGCAATGCCGTAAACCGTCTCGGTGGGCAGGGCCACCAGCTCACCGTTCTGCAGCAGGGCAGCGGCTTTTTCAATGCTCTTTTCGTCCGATGCGGGCAAAATTTCAGTTTTCATTTCCATACGGATCATCGTTCTTTCTATCTGTAAAGTATTTATGCTTTTCAGCATTTATCGACAGGATATCGTTTTATTTTTAAAACCACATTTCAGCCCTGCTCGTTGAGCTTTTGCAGCTTTTCGGCCTGTTCGCGGGTGGCCAGTGCGTCGATCACCTCGTCCAGATTGCCGTCCATGATCTTGGAAAGATTGTGCACGGTCAGGCCGATGCGGTGGTCGGTGCAGCGGTCCTGCGGGAAGTTGTAGGTGCGGATCTTTTCGCTGCGGTCGCCGGTGCCCACCTGCCCCTGACGGCTGGCGTTGATGGCATCCTGCTGCTGTTTCTGCTTCTGGGCCAGCAGGCGGCTGCGCAGGATCTCCAGCGCCTTGTCCTTGTTCTGGAACTGGCTGCGCTCGTTCTGGCATTCTACCACCATGCCGGTGGGGAGATGTGTCACACGGATGGCGCTGGAGGTTTTGTTGATGTGCTGACCGCCCGCGCCAGAGGAGCGGAAGGTGTCGATGCGCAGATCCTTCGGGTCAATTTCCAGCTCGACCTCCTCGGCCTCCGGCATGACAGCCACCGTCACGGTCGAGGTGTGGATGCGCCCCTGCGTCTCGGTCTCCGGCACGCGCTGCACGCGGTGAACGCCGCTCTCAAATTTCAGGCGGCTGTATACGCCGGGGCCTTCCACTGAGAATACGATTTCCTTCACGCCGCCGAGCTCTGTCTCGTTGGCGCTGATGGTGCTGCACTGCCAGCCGCGTCTGGCAGCGTACATCGTGTACATACGCCACAGGCTGTGGGCAAACAGGGCGGCCTCCTCGCCGCCTGCACCGGCACGGATCTCCAGAATAACGCTTTTTTCGTCATCTGCGTCCTTGGGGATCAGCAGCAGGCGCAGATTCTCCTCGCTCTGCGCCAGATTCCGGCCAATTTCGCAGAGCTCCTGCTGTACCATAGCAGCAAACGCCGGGTCCGACTCTGCGGCAAGCAGTTCCTTCGCGTCCTGCTCCTGCTGCTGCAAGTCGGTATAGCGGCGGTATTCTTCGATTAAGGGGGTAAGCTCTTTGTAGTCACGCATCATCTGCGCATACGCCTCGGCGTTGGCCGCCGCATCAGGCGTGGACATCTTGTGGGCCAGCTCCTCATAGCGGCGCTCGACCTCGTAAAGCTCGGTAAAGTTCTGCATAGGTTCTCCTTTGCACAGGGTCATTTTGTAGGGGCGGATTCCATATCCGCCCGAAAAGGTTGCCAATACATTGTGCAAAGCCCGCTACTGCTCCCCCGCGCGCAGAACTTTTTTGATGTTGCGCTCGATCTTGGCACGCGGCAACATGATCTCATGCCCGCAGCCCTGACATTTGATTTTAAAATCCATGCCTACGCGCAGCACATCGAAACGGTTCGCACCGCAGGGGTGCGGCTTCTTGGTCTGGATCACATCCCCGACCTGTATGTCCATACGGCACACCGCCTTTCTTTTCAGAATATCATGTCTATTATAGTACAGCCGGTATTGTTTTGCAAACATCCCGCATAAAAGTTTACTAAGCTACCACAAAATACACAAGAAATGAGGAACCGAAAATGTTGGAATATCGAGCCGAAGGTCTTTGCCGCAATGCGAACCATCTGAGCCGAGAGGAGCTGAGCCGCTGCATGGCGAACGGCGAGGTGCTGCAAAGCACCGCCCTTGCCTACGATACCGACCGCCGCCTGCGGTTTGAGCTGGGCGGCATGCGGGGCATCATGCCCTTTGCCGACTGTGTAGACGCCGCGCCCGGCGAGACGGTCAAGGACATTGCCGTGCTGACCCGGGTAGGCCGCCCGACCTGCTTTGTCATCATGGGAACCGAGTTTGACGAGAATGGAGAGGAATACTACTTACTCTCCCGCGCGGAGGCACAGCGCCGCTGCCGCGCGCAGTACCTTGACACGCTGGAGGCGGGCAGCGTCATTCCCTGCACCGTGACCCACATCGAAAACTTCGGTGCGTTCTGCGACATCGGCTGCGGCATTGCAGCGCTCCTGCCCATCGACTGCCTGTCGGTCAGCCGCATTGCCTCCCCCGCCGACAGAGTGCAGGTGGGCCAGCAGCTTTTGTGCGCCATCAAGAACCGCGATGCACAGGGGCGCATCGTCCTGACCCTGCGGGAGCTTTTGGGCACCTGGAGCGAGAACGCCGCCTGCTTTGCCGCCGGGGAGACGGTGGTCGGCATTGTGCGCAGCGTTGAGGATTACGGTGTTTTTATCGAGATAGCGCCAAACCTTGCCGGTCTGGCTGAGGCAGATTCCACCCTGCGCCCCGGGCAGGCCGTGAGCGTGTACATCAAGAACATTCTGCCGGACAAGATGAAGATCAAGCTTGTGGTCGTGAACAAAAATCTGAACCAGCCCCTGCGGTTTGAGCCGCACTATTTTGTGACGCGCGGGCGGCTCAAGCGGTGGACCTACTCGACCCCGCAGAGCCGCAAGCAGATCGAAACGGTCTTTTAACTGTCCGATTTTTGTCACTTTGGCTTTTTCGCATCTTGCCACAGCCCGGCCGGGCGTGTATAATATTGGTAAACGAAAATTTCTTGAGGAAGTGATCCCGATGGCAGAAGCATTTACCGCCGGTGTGCGCCCCGGCGGCCTTACAGACGACACGCAGATCCGTATGTTGCTCTGCTACCTTGTCAAAGTGGCAGGCCCGGTAAAGCACGAAACCCTGCAGGGCGCGCTTTTGCAGGAGCAGCTTGTCAACTATTTTGAGTTTGCCGATGCGCTTGCCGAGGTGGAAAAGCAGAAGCTTGTCACCGTGGACAGTGAGGGCCGGTATACCATCACCCGCAAGGGCGCAACCGTGGCCGACACACTGGCCTACGACCTGCCCCGCACCGTGCGGGAGAGTGCCATCCGCGCCGTTATGCAGATCCGCAGCTGGAACCACCGCGCCGCCTCCAACCGCGCCGTTGTGCAGGAAACGGACGGCAAGTTCAGCGTTGTCTGTTCCATCGGCGATATGGGCAGCGATGTGTTCCGCATGGAGCTGGCCATGCCCGACAAGCTGACCGCCGAGATGATCAAAAACAACTTTATCGCCCACGGCAGCGACATCTACCCCAAGCTGATGGATATGCTGACCCAGCCCGGCAGTGAGGATGACAGACCGCCGGCAGCGCTGCTGTAATGCCTTCCCCCACAGGGGGAAGGTGGCGCGAAGCGCCGGATGAGGGGCGGCGTTATCACTATTACCCATAAATGGGTCGTAACGGCAAGTCCACCCCTCATCAGTCACCTGCGGTGACAGCTTCCCCCTCTGGGGAAGCCTTTCTCCCCTGCACCCATACGGGTGCGGGGGATTTTTTGTGCCATCCCCCTTGACAACTGTGTATAGTGTGTATATACTGTAAATATCGAATATGTACAGTTCGAGATAAAGGAGCTTCCTACCATGCAGATTTATCTTTCCAATTCCGGGCAGGAGCCGATCTACGCGCAGATCACGCGGCAGATCAAGCAGCAGATCCTGTCCGGTGCGCTGCACCCCGGGGACGCGCTGCCCAGCATCCGCCTGCTGGCGAAGGAGCTACGCATCAGCGTCATCACGACAAAGCGCGCGTATGAGGATCTTGAGCGCGACGGTTTTATCCTGACCCAGCCGGGCCGGGGCAGCTTTGTCGCTGCGCAGAACCCCGCTCTGCTGCGGGAAGAACACTTAAAAAAAGTCGAGGACTGCCTGCAGGGCGCGGTGGACGCCGCGCGGCTGGGCGGCATCGGCTACGATGAGGTTGCAGAGACCCTGCGCCTTTTGTGGGAGGGCTGACCTATGGCAGCAAACGCCGCCGCACTGCGCGGCATTACCAAGCACTACAAGAATTTTACGCTCGGGCCGGTTGATTTGACCGTGCCTGCCGGCAGCATTGTCGGGCTGATTGGCGAGAACGGCGCGGGCAAAACCACGCTGTTAAAGCTGCTCTGCGGCGTCAACCGGGCCGACGGTGGCACGGCGGAGCTGTTGGGCGGCTCCCCTGCCGACGCCGCCACCCGCGCCAAGCTCGGCGTTGTATTTGAGGACGCTTTTTTCTATGAAAGTCTGAACGCCGCACAGGTCGGGCGCAGCCTTGCGGGCGTGTTCGGGGCGCGGTGGCACGATGAAGCCTTTGCCGCGTATCTGCGGCGTTTCGGGCTGGACGCCGGCAAAAAACTCAAGGAATACAGCCGCGGCATGCGGCTGAAGTTGAGCCTTGCCGCCGCACTGGCCCATGACCCCGAGCTTCTGGTGCTGGACGAGGCCACAGCGGGGCTTGACCCCGTGGTGCGCGGTGAGCTGATGGATCTGTTTCTGGAGTTCATTCAGGATGAGCGGCACAGCATCATCATGAGCAGCCATATCACGGCCGATTTGGAGCAGGTGGCAGATTCTATCGCCTACCTGCACAATGGTCAGCTGCTGTTTCAGGAGAACAAGGATGACCTTTTGCAGGAATACGGCGTGCTGCACTGCGGCGAGGATGTACTGACTTCCCTGCCCGCCGGGCTGGTGGTGTTCACCAGACGCGGGGCCTATGGGTGTGAAAGTCTGGTCAGGGAACGGCGCACCGTGCAGGAGCTTCTGCCGGAGGCCGTCTGCGACGCGGCAAGGCTCGATGATATTATGCGGTTTTACAGCGGGAGGGATGCACAATGAAAGGGCTTTTGTATAAAGAATGGGCCACTCTGACAAGTTCCTACAAACAGTCTGTATTTTTTATCGCGATCCTCTACGGCGGCATCAGCATTCTGACCGGGCAGACCGGGATGGCCTATGCATTGCTCGTTGTACTTTCCATTCTGATCACCTCCACGATTTCGTTTGACGAGAACTCCCATTGGGACATCTACGCCCGCACGCTGCCCGTAACACCCGCGCAGCTTGTGGGCAGCAAATACCTGTTTGGGCTGTGCGGGCTGGCGCTGGGCACAGTGTGTACGGTGCTGATCGTGGCGCTGAACAATGTGCTGCCGCCCCTGCTGTTCCGGCACACTGTGTATAAGGTACCGCCCCTCGAGTGTCTGGCAACCCTGCTGGCCTGCGGCAGCATGGCGCTGCTGTTGGTCGCGCTTTTGCTGCCGCTGTCCTATCGGTTCAACAGTGTCAAGGCCCGCAGCTGGTTGTTTCTGATCCTCGGTGTGCTCGGCGGTTGTATTGGGCTGGTCGCTTCCGTCTCGCCCGATTTGATGCAGCTGTTCAATGCCTCCGACGAAGTGCTGCTGACGGGGCTGGTTGCAGCGTTTGTGGGGCTGCTGGCGGTGTATTTTGTGAGCTATAAGGTATGTGTGGGGATTTATAAGCGGAAGGAATATTAAGGCGTTTTGCCTTCCCCCGAGGGGCTGCGCCCGCAGGCGCGTGTCGGAGCGCAACCGCCGTAGGCGGCTCTTAG
>OGIV01001916.1_pt1 | contig 11271 bp, 8 predicted proteins | sample 1571861 | NCBI WGS metagenome assembly OGIV01 (sample SAMEA2582099, study PRJEB24529) | metagenome | biome: Human gut stool | place: China | collected 2011 | reverse complement strand
GTCCTGCTGCTCATAGCTGGGCTGCAGGGGCACGCCGTCCTTCCAGTCGCCCTTGGCGTGGTTCTCATCATCCTTCCACAGGTGGTACGGCTCGATGCCGAACAGCACATCCACATAGGGCAGGCACTGGGTGCAGTAGTCGCGGGCCTCCTCCCAAGACCAGAGGGTGGAGCGGAAATTGCCGTCAAAGCTGACGGTCAGGCCCTTCTCCTTGGCGGTCTTGAGGCAGCGCAGGATAAAGTCGGCGCAGTTGCGGTTCAGCGCCGGGGTGATGCCGGACAGGTGCAGCCAGTCAAAGCCGTCAAACAGCGCATCAAGATCGACCTTGCTCAGGTCATACTCAGTCAGGGCACTGTGCATACGGTCGTAGATGACCTTGCTGGGGCGGATGCCGTAGCCGGTCTCAAGATAATAGGTGCCCAGACGATGGCTGGGGGTCTCCTCCTTGGTGGAGAGGATCATCGGCGTGCAGTGTACATCGTTGCAGCGCAGCCAGCGCACGGCGCTTTTGCCCAGCGAGTTGTTGGGCACCACGCTGAAGAAGGTGGAATCCACCCCAAGGTTGGCCAGTGCCAGCGCAATGTTGGCCTCACTGCCGCCGTAGCTGGCCTCAAAGGTGGAGGTCATGCGGATCTTTTCATAGTTCGGCGGGGTCAGTCGCAGCATCACCTCGCCGATGGTGATGAATTTCTGCGGGCTGTTGTTGCCCATCAGGATCGGATTGCTGTGCTCCATTTGGAAGTCCTCCTGTTTTTGCCGTAATTCGTTAGCTTAAGTGTACCGCATTGCGCGGCGGATTGCAAGGCAAAAAGCGCAAAATCCGTGCGGTTAGTTTTTTAACAAGAGGGAAGGCCGGTTGTAATGGGAAGTCAGCAAAGCCCCTCCGGCCTTCGCTGACGCTCGGCTACCTCCCCGCAGAGCGAGGAGGCTTTTCACGCGGGTTATGCCCGCGCAAAAGGCTCCCCACAATGTGGGGAGCTGGCCGAGCTTGCGAGGCCTGAGGGGCTTTAGCCATTGGCGGGCGCGATGAGCCGCGCCTCACATCTCCTTCTCAAACCGGGCGATCTTGGTGACCTTGCCGATTACGGCCATGACATCGCCGTCCTTAAAGGTATAGTCTGCGGAGAACTCAACATTGGTCTGGTGGGCATGCTCCACCGCGATGACATTGATGCCGTAGACCTTGCGCAGGTCAAGCTCCCGCACGCTCTTGCCCAGCATTTTGCCGCCCACAGCGATGCGGCGCACCTCGACACCATCCCCCAGTGCGACATAGTCCAGCAGGTTGCCTGAGATCAGCCGCTTGCCGATGCGCACGGCCATGTCGGCCTCCGGATAGACGACCTCGGCCCCCAGCCGCTTGAGGACCTCGCCATGTACCTCGCTGGCCGCCTTGGAGATCACATGCGGCACACCGAGCTTGGTGACAAGCATCGTTGTCAGGATGCTGATGTCGATCCGCTCGCCGATGCAGATTGTGACGGTGCCGCAGTTCTGCATGCCGGTCTCCTTGAGCGCGGCCTCGTTCAGCTCGTCAACGACAAAGGCGTAATCCGTCCAGCCGCGCACCGCCTTGACCTTGGCCTCGTCCTTGTCAACGGCGATGACCTCCTTGCCGGCGTCCGACAGCGTTTTTACCAGTGCGGTGCCAAAGCGGCCCAAGCCGATGACACCGTAGCTTTCGGTGGAATTTTTCATTTTATCAAACATATGTGTACCCTTTCTGCGCCGCGCCGGGCGGCAGAGTATGTAGGGGCGCATTCTATATGCGCCCGCGGAGCCGTGCCTGTGGCAAGCGGGCACGGGCGGATATGGAATCCGCCCCTACGGTGGTTGCCTTGCGGCTTCGTATTTACCCAATCGTGATGGCTTCTTCGGTATAGCGGGAGGTGGGCTCGGGGCGCTCAACCCAGAGGGAGAGCAGTGTCACCGCACCCACGCGGCCGATGAACATGGTAAGGATCAGCAGCACCCGGCTGCCGGCGCACAGCCCCGCCGTGATGCCGGTGGAAAGCCCTGACGTGCTGTAGGCCGAGATCTGCTCAAACAGCAGCCGGACAAAATCCGTCTCCGGCTCAAGGATGCATAGGCCGAAGGTGCCGCCCAGAACAACGATGATTCCCATCAGGGTGATGGTCGCAGCCTTGGGCAGCGCAGCGTCCGGCAGGCGGCGGTGGAATGCGCCGAGCCGCCGCTTGGTGAAGATCGACCGCACCTGCTGCATCAGCACAAAAAAGGTGGTCGTCTTGATGCCGCCGCCCGTGGACCCCGGCGATGCGCCGATAAACATCAGCAGCATAATGACCAGCAGGCCCGCGTTGCTCAGGGTGCTGAAATCCACCGTGCAGAAGCCCGCCGTGCGGGCCGTCATGCTCTGGAAAAACGCCGCCATCCAGCCAAGGCCGTCGGTCAGCTGCAAAAGCGCCATGCCGCCGAACAGCAGCACCGCCGTGGTGGAAAGCACAACCTTGGTGTGAAAGCTCATTTTGCGGAGATTGCCGCGGCAGCGGCCGACATCGAGGATGACCATAAAGCCGATGCCGCCCACGATGACGAGCGCATCGGTGACGATGTTCAGCAGCAGATCATCCCGGTAAGGGATCAGGCTGGTGCCGCCGCCCAGTGCGTCAAACCCCGCATTATTAAAGGAAGCAATCGAGTGAAAAATACTGAGCCAGACCGCCCGCAGCGGCATGTGATCCCGGGCAAAGGCCGGAAAGCTCAGCACCGCGCCCGCTGCCTCGCACAGCACCGTCATGAGCAGGACAGCCCGCACGAGCTTGACCATGCCGTTCAGGCTTTCGATATTCAGCGCCTCCCGCACAAGAGAGCGGCCCTTCAGGCCGATGCGCCGCCCGGTCACAAGGGCCAGCCCCATGCCGATGGACGCCACGCCCAGACCGCCGATCTGGATCAGCACCGCGATGACCAGCTGGCCGAACAGGCTGAAGGTGTCGCCGGTGTCCACCACGACCAGCCCGGTGACGCAGACGGCGCTGGTAGCGGTGAAAAGTGCATCCAGCGGTGTGACATGCACCCCCGGATGCACCGAGAACGGCAGCATGAGCAGCGCTGCACCGCAGAGGATCAGCAGCGCAAAGCCGATGGCGATGATCCGCGCCGGGGGCTGCGTCTTTAAAAATTGTTGGACCGCATTGCGGATATGCTGCATGGTGTTTTTCCCTCCTGCCGATTGCATTGGCTGTATTATAGCACACTTTCCGCTGCGTGACCAAATTTATTTTTTTCGCGCCGCAGGGGGGCGCAAATCGCCCTTGCGGTATTGCGTTAAATCATGTATAATGAATTATTACTGATAGTATGTTGGGAGGTGCGGCCATGAGCCTGCAGAGTTTCGGGTTCTTCGGCTTTTTGCTGGTGGTGGCCGTGGTGTATCTGCACCTGCCGCAGCGGCTGCAAAGCGTTTTTCTGCTGGGAGCCAGCTGGGTGTTCTACGCGCTGGCCGCGCTGGCGATGCCGTCAACGCCGTCGATGCTGCCGGTCACGATTGCCATTGCCGTGTTCACCTACCTGTGCGGACGCGGCATGACCGCGCGGGAAGGCGCTCACAAAACGGCGTTCCTGCGCATTGGCGTTGTAGGGCTGCTGGCGATCCTTGCCTTCTTCAAATACAACGGCGCGTTTGCAACGGACGGCGGCTGGCAGGCCGTGGCCATGCCGCTGGGCATCAGCTTTTACACCTTTGCGGCCATCTCCTACCTGATTGACGCCGCGCGCGGCGACTGCGAGGTCGAGACAAGCTTCATCGACTTTGCGCTGTTTCTGAACTTTTTTGCCACTGTGACGCAGGGGCCGATCTGCCGTGCCGGGGCACTGCTGCCCCAGCTCAAGGCCGAGCATCGCTTTGACGCCGCCCGCACCGTGCAGGCGCTGCGGCTGCTGGCGCTGGGCCTTTTTAAGCTGGTGGCCGTCAGCGATGTGCTGGGCCTGCTGGTGGACGAGGTGTTCCCCCACTACGGCAGCTACGGCGGCCCCATGCTGGCAGCCGTTGCCTGCGTGCCGCTGTACCAGCAGCTGAAGGCGGAGTTCCCGGAGGTGCAGGCGGTCAATGCCATGTACACCCATGGTCTGCTGGCGATTATCTCCACCAAAAAACGCTACGGTGGCTTTGCCCGCGCGGTGGGGCTGCTGCTCGGCCTGACCCTGCCGGAGAACTTCAAAACACCGTTTTTCGCCACAAACTTTTCCGGCTTCTGGAGCCGCTGGCACATCAGCTTTTCGTCCTGGCTGCAGGACTATCTCTTTATGCCGCTGGCGTGGGCCGATGTTTCGGGCGCAACGCACGGCAGGCTGACCCGCCTGCCCGCCGAGGTCTGCGTATTCACGGTGTTTTTTGTGTCGGGCTTCTGGCACGGCAATACGCTGCCCTTTGTGGTGTGGGGCCTTTTGCAGGCCTGCTACCGTCTGGGTGAGGAATTGCTGCACCGCCGCCTCGGCAAGCCCAAAAAGAAGGCCCCCGCCCGCGTGCAGTGGGCCAAGCGCGCCGGCGTGTTTGCGCTGTGGTGCGTGAGCATGGTCTTTTTCCGGGTAGGGTCCTCCCCTGCCGCCGCGCCGCTGACCGTGGGCGATGCGTTCCGGTATCTGGGCGGCTGTTTCCTTAACTGGGCACCCGCGCGGTTTGCCGCCGAGCTGTACGCTGCTGCGTCCAACGGCTTTTACGCCAACGCCATCATGGTGGCCGCGTACTACGCCTTCACGGCGCTGGTGCTGGCGCTGGTGTTTTATCTGGACGCCCGCCGGGCGTTTGCGTTCAAGAACAAGCCCGCCGAGATCTGCCTTGCCAAAGAAAAGCACCGCTGGGCCGTCTATTATGCGCTTGTGCTCGCGCTGCTGATCGGCTATATCATGCAGAGCGGCGGCTTCGGCAGTTCCGGCTTCGGCATGTATGCGGGGTTCTGACCCCACGCCTTCCCCCAAGGGGGGGAAGGTGGCGCCGCAGCGCCGGATGAGGGGCGGTTCCCGCAACCACCCATTTAATGGTTGTATCGGCGCCGTCACCCCTCATCAGTCAGCGGGCGGAGCCGCTGACAGCTTCCCCCGCAGGGGGAAGCCATTCTAACGAAAGGAGGCTGCTTGGCCCATGAAAAACATTCTCAAAAAAATGGCGCTTCTGGCGATCCCTGTGGTTCTTTGGTTCGCATTCTTTGCTGCGTTTGAGCCGAACAACTACTTCGGGCTGAAGGCCTCCGCCTCGTCCAGCCAGCCGGTGGCGCGGGTGCGCGCCTACCAGCAGGAGCCGGGCACAAATTTGATTTTAGGCGACAGCCGCCTTGCTCATTTTGATATGCAGCTGGTCAACAGCCTGACCGGGCAGCCGTGGCAGAACCTCGCGTTCGGCGGTGCCTCGCTCAAGGAGACGCTTGATCTGGCGGACTATATACTCGACTCCGGTCATGAGGTTGATACCCTGCTGGTGGAGGTCTCGTTCTATACGCTGAACGCCGGGTACAACACCGACCGCTTTGCCGCGCTGGAGGAGACGCTGAACAACCCCCTCGCCTACTGCTTTAACCTTGAGTACAATGTAAACGCCCTGACCGTGGCGATGGACACGCTGCGCGGCACACCTGACACGATCGAGTCCGGCGACTGGACCGAGAGCGATTATCTGGCCGATGACGGCACGGTGCTGCCGCTGCACCGCCGCCTGTACGACTACACCGCCACCATCACCCCCCGCTGCAGAGACTGGTCGGTCAACACCGAGCAGCTTGAGCGGCTGCGCGCTTTGGCTGAGCGCTGCCAGGCCGAGGGCGTGCGGCTCATCGTGGTTTTGCCGCCGATGGCGGAAAATGTGCGCACCGAGGTCTGCGATGCCTTCGGCATCAGCGATGCGATGGAGGATGAGGTGCTGCCCGCGCTGCGCGCCTGGGCCGACAGCTACGGCTTTACCCTGCTGGACTATGAGTGGGGCGGCAGCTGCATCACAGACGATGACACGCAGTTTTTTGACGGTTTCCACCTTGATGAAAAGTACGGCCTGCCGGTTTGGACACAAGAGTTGTTTAACGATATTGCAGGTTGACATGTAGGGCGGCATGCCCCATGCCGCCGCGGCGGGGTGAGGGCACCCCGCCCTACATCCTCCGGACAAAGGGGCATCCTCATTTGTAGGGGGCGGCGTCCCCGACGCCCCACGAGCGGATGCAAGCATCCGCCCTTACAATTTACTTTGCATGGGAGTAGCTATCAATGGCATTAGATTTCCTGATTTTATATGAACACACCGTCCGCGAGTATGAGAGCGACCTTTTGCTCAAGCTGGAGCTGGAGCGGCGCGGCTATACCGCTGAGATCCGCCAGCTGCTTGACCCCAAGCGGCTGCGGTTCTTCGGCAAGGACAAGCCGGAGGTGCTGGTGGCCAGCTGCATGTACGACAATGAGGCCATCAACAGCCATGTGTACAACAACATCGGCCGCTGCAACAAGATCGTCAACCTCCACTGGGAGCAGATGCTCTCCGACACGCAGGAGGAGGGCGACTGGTTCAATATGAACGGCAATGCCAAGCGCTGTGTGCAGACTTGCTGGGGCACACGCACAGCCGCCCGCCTGCAGGCACACGGCATGGAGGCCAAAAACACCCCCGTGACCGGTGCCGTCATGATGGACTTTCTGCGCCCGGAGTTCAACGGATATTTCAAGGATAAGGCGGCACTGTGCAGGGAATTCGGCCTCGACCCCGAAAAGCAGCTGCACCTGTATATCTCAAGCTTCGGCTATGCCAGCATGAGCGAGGAGGAGGTAGCCGAGCTTTCCAAGATGGCGGGCACCGACTTTACCGGCTTTGCCAAAACAAACCGCATCTCGATGCAGGAAACACTGCGCTGGTTCGATGAATATCTGGGCCAGCATCCCGAGGTCGAGCTGGTCTACCGCCGCCACCCCAGCGAGTGGAACAGCCCCGCGCTGGAGGCACTGGCGAAAAAGCGGCCGAACTTCCATGTTATTTTTGCCGATTCGGTCAAGCAGTGGATCGTTGCCGCAGACTCGATCTCGATCTGGATGAGCACCGCCATCGCCGAGGTGTACATGGCGGGCAAAAGCTGCCATATCCTGCGCCCGGTGCCGATCGAGCATGAGTACGACCCGGTCATCTATAAGGACGCGCACTATGTAACAAGCTACGATGCGTTCGCCGCCGCCATGGCCGAGCCGGAGCCGCCCTTCCCCATCGCGCGGGAGATCATCGAGGGGTATTTTGACCCGAGCGATACGCCCGCCTACAAGCGGATGGCCGACCTTTTGGAGGATGTCTACAAAAATCCGCCGCGGGACGAGCCGATGGGCGCGGGCTTTACCCCGCATTTCAACAAGCTGAAGCTCTGCGCGCTGGCCGGGGTGCATTTCCTCTATAAGCACGGCTGGGAGCCGAAAAAGGTATTTGCCTTCTGCCCGCCGCTGGCAGACTTTGCGCAGCGCATCTACGGCTATGTGGACAAAGCGCATGTGACGCCGGAGCAGGTTGAAACGATGACGCAGCGGATCAGACCGTTTGTGAAGTAACCACCGCCAATGTAGGGGCCGGGCACGCCCGGGCCCTACAACGCTATAATGGGACACACATATGTCAGAAAACAAAAAATCCGCCGGCGAATCCTTCGCCGGAAATGTAATGAAATATTCGGTGGCGACCTATCTGGGCTTCGCCATCACGGGGCTGGCCCTTATCGTCAAGGGGCTGCTGCCCGCCGAGGTGCTCGGCGCGCCGGTCACCTTTATGACCTACACGGCCACCATCATGAACATCGGCATCCTTGGTCTGGACCAGGCCCTGCTGCGCTTTTACCATGAGCCGCCCGCCGGGGCCGAGCCGCGCCAGCTGTTTGCGGCCTGCACCCGCATCTCGGCATCCTTTATGATGCTGCTGGGCGTTGCGGGCAGCGTGTTTTTTGCGCAGCCCCTCGCCGCCGCGTTCGGCCTTGGCTCCGCCGGGCCGGGCATCGTGCCGCTGCTCTTTCTCAATGCAGCGCTCTATATGCTGGTGCGGTATCTGAATGTCCTGCTTCGGCTGGAAAACGACCTGCGCGCCTACACGGCAGAAACGCTCTGGATGCAGGGCTGCTACAACCTGTTTTATCTGCTGCCGGGCTTTTTCACCTCCGAGGTCTTTGTGCTGGCGGTCGCCGCCATCCTCAGCTTCGGCGTGGTGGCCATCGCGTTCGGCTACAAGTATCGCACCGCCGTGCTGGCACCGCTGCCCGCAGCGCAGCTGGGCGGCATTGCCCGGCAGGCCGTTCCCTACGGCATCGCGCTGGCCCCGGCGCAGATTTTGTTCAGCCTGTCCAGCGGCATCTGCCTTTCGTTTGTCGGCAATGCCTGCGGCGAGAGTGCGCAGGGGCTTTTTGCCTTCGGCTACAGCCTTGCGCAGCTTGTAACAGCCATTCAGGCCGGGTTTTCGACCTACTGGGGCCCTTATGTCTACGCCCATTACCGTGACGAGCAGGAGCGCATCTGCCGCGTGCATGATGTGCTGAATCTGCTGATCTTCGGCTTTTTCTGCGTGCTGGTCATGCTTGAGGACATCGTCTTTGTCATCTTCCCCGACAAGCGGGGGTGTCTGGCGATCTTCCCGCTGCTGATGCTGGCCGTTGTGTTCAACATTTTGTGCGAGGGCACGGTCTACGGCAATTCGATTGCCCGCAAGCCTTGGCATGATACGATCGGCATCGGGCTGGGGGCGCTGTCCAACTTCGGGCTTTGCGCGGTGCTGGTGCCGCGCTTCGGGCTGGTCGGTGCAGCGCTTGCGCTGGCCGCCAGCAACGGCGCAGCCTTTTTGTACCGCAGCGTCACAGGGCAGATGTATTACCGCACCGTGGCCAGCTACCCCAAGACGATCTCCGGCTTTCTGCTGGCGTTTGCAGTCGCGGCGGTCGGCACGCTGCTGTGGCAGCACTTCTTTATAAAATTCGCGCTGGTCGGCGTGATTTTGTTTATCTACTGCACACTCTACCGCGCGCAGCTGGCCAAGCTCTGGACCATGGGGCTGGGCATCCTGCGCGGCATCTTCCACAAGAGGTGAGGGAAATCATGAAGCATTGCGGCACACAGGAATTGGAGACGCAGCGCCTTGTTCTGCGGCGGCTCTCCATTGATGACAGCGAAATGATGTACAACAACTGGGCCAGCGACAAGCAGGTCACGCAGTATCTGCGCTGGAACGCCCACCACAGCTGGGGCGAGACCGCCGAGACGCTGAACGAGTGGGAAAAGCACTACGATGACCCGGCCTTTTACCAGTGGGGCATCACCGACCGGCGCACCGGCGTGCTGTTCGGCTCGGTCAGCCTTTTCCCCGCGCCGGCGCTCAAGACCGGCTGGCACCTGAACACGGAGCGGCTTGGCCCTGCGTGGGAGGTCGGCTACGCACTCGGCCGCAAATGGTGGAATAAAGGCTATGCGACTGAGGCACTCTGTACCGTGCGGGACTACTGGTTTGACACGGTGGGCGCCGACTGGCTGGCCGCTGTCCACGCCAATGAGAACATTGCCAGCAGCGCCGTGCTGCAAAAGGCAGGCTTTGTCTACGACCACGATGTGACCGACCGCAAGTTTGACGGCACCCCGGTCCCCTGCCGCGCCTACCACCTGCTGAAAGAGGAATTATGAGCGATAACACGACAGAACTCGACTTTGGCACAACCGCCCAGAAGGCCACCGACGGCGAAAAGCTGCCTGTAGTGCTGCTGGCACTGGATCAGGGCCGCTATGATATGACCCGCAGTCTGGACGAGCTGCGCGCACTGGCCGATGCCAACGGCATGGACGCCGTGGCCGAGGTCGTACAGAAGCGCGCCACGCCCGAGGCCGCCACGATGCTGGGTGAGGGCAAGGTCGCCGAGGCCCGCCTTGTCTGCCAGAATGTGAACGCGGCAGCCGCCATCTATGACGGCGAACTGACCGGCAGCCAGATCCGCAACCTCTCTGCCGCGCTGCAGCTTGAGGTGCTGGACCGCACGATGCTGATCCTTGAAATCTTCCGTGCCCGCGCCACCACCAACGAGGGCAAGCTGCAGACCGAGCTTGCCACACTGCGCTACCAGCTGCCGCGCCTGCAGGGGCTGGGCGAAAGCCTGAGCCGTCAGGGCGGCGGCGGCGGGGGCGGCGGCGGTGCGCGCCGCGGCGCCGGTGAGACCAAGCTGGAACTGGACCGCCGCCACCTGCACCACCGCATTGAGCATCTGGAAGAAAAGCTGAAGGAAATGGAAAAGCGCCGGGGTGAGACCCGCCGCGCCCGCCAAAAGAACAATGTGCCTGTGGTGGCGTTGGTCGGCTACACCAATGTGGGCAAATCCAGCCTGCTGAACGCCCTGTGCGGTGAGCAGATTTTTGAGGCCGACATGCTGTTTGCCACGCTGGACCCCACCGCCCGCAAGCTGGTGCTGCCCAGCGGGCTGCAGATCATCTTGGTGGACACGGTCGGCTTTGTCAGCCGGCTGCCGCACCATCTGGTCGAGGCGTTCAAATCCACATTGGAGGAGGCCGCCTTTGCAGATGTCATCATCAAGGTGGCCGATGCGGGTGATGCTCAGGCCGCCGAACAGTTGGCCGTGACCGATGAGGTTCTGGGCAGCCTTGACTGCGAGAGCATCCCCCAGCTGGTGGTCTACAACAAATGCGATATGGCGAACGCCGTTGCGTTTGACCCGGACATTCTGCTGACGAGCGCCAAGACCGGCTGCGGCCTGCCTGAGCTTTTGGCCAAGCTGGACGATGTGCTGGGCCACCGCGTGCGCACGATCGAACTGGTGCTGCCCTATGACAAGCTGGCGCTGGCCGACATTTTGCGCAGCCGCGGCAGCGTGGCGGCGGAGGAATACCGCGAGGACGGCGTATTTTACCGCGCCACCGTAAAAATTGACGACCTGCACCGTTTTGAGCCGTTTTTGGTATAACGCGGCGGGCAGTCGCGTTTGTTTAAGGCGGACAAATCGGAGTTTGAAAGGAGAAAACTCATGTATCCGTTAATATCTGTTTTTATTATAGTAGTTGGTGCGCTACTATTGGTTTTTGCAAATAAAATTATAAAAAATAACAAGGTTAATCGAATTGGCATTAAAGTGGTTGGCGGTATTCTAATTATAGTTGGTTTACTTCTGCTGTATTTTTTATTATCAGGAAAATTGACATTGCCATTATCTAAGTAAGTGAAATTCCAGTTTGCCGTACACGTTCCCGGCAGGGTTTGGGGCTCCGCACGCCCCAACAAGAGCACTTCGGAAACTCGCAAGGGCTTGAGAAGCGAAGTCC
>OGIV01001913.1_pt1 | contig 11274 bp, 9 predicted proteins | sample 1571861 | NCBI WGS metagenome assembly OGIV01 (sample SAMEA2582099, study PRJEB24529) | metagenome | biome: Human gut stool | place: China | collected 2011 | reverse complement strand
GCGTGTGAATACCTGGTTTGGTGAAGAGGCGAGGAAATACAAAAGTTCCAGTTCTTTTGGCGGCATATCTACATTCTTACCATCAACGGTTACTGCGTAATTGGTAAGATTGATCTCGATTCCCGGATAGTCAACAACCTTTCCGCGGCTGGCGGCAGGAGGAGAAAATCGCCTCGATCGCCGTGCCGGTCTGCAGTCAGCAGCGGGTTATCGGCTGCCTGAACCTGGTCTATATCGCCAGCGCAATGACCATTGATCAGGCGGCGCAGAAGCATCTCCTTGCGCTGCAGAGGGTGGCGAGGCAGATAGAAGCCCGCATGGAGGATGAAGAAGTGTGGTACGAAATGCCTTGATCGCGATGAGGGTAACCGCGATCAACCATTGCGCCCGGCTTCGTTATATAATTTAATACACAACGAATTTTCACGCCATTCGGGCCATACCATGTCAAAACACCCCTTACTGCTGGGCCTGACGCTGCTCAGCGCCAGCCTGTTCACCGGCCAGGCCTTCGCCGACCGCACCGTCACCGACCAGCTGGGTCGCCAGGTCACCCTCCCCGACCACGTCACCCGCGTTGTGGTTCTGCAGCATCAGACGCTCAACCTGCTGGTACAACTGCATACCGCCGAGGATATCGTCGGCGTCTTAAGCAGCTGGAAGAAACAGCTCGGGCCGCAGTTCGCCCGCTTTATGCCCGAGATCGGGCAACTGGCGACCCCGGGCGATCTCACCCAGGTCAATATTGAAAGCCTGCTGGCGCTGCGTCCGCAGGTGGTTTTCGTCGCCAACTATGCGCCGCCGGCGATGATCGCGCAGATCCAACAGGCCGGGATCCCGGTAGTGGCCATCTCGCTTCGCCACGATGCCGCCGGGGAAAAAAATAAAATGAACCCCACCATGGCTGACGAAGAGCAGGCCTATAACGCCGGGCTGATGGAGGGGATCCGCCTTATCGGCGAGGTGGTCGAACGCCAACCCGAGGCCGAGGCGCTGATTCACTACACCTTCGAGGCGCGCAAGCAAGCCAATGCGCCGGTGGCCGATATTCCCCAGAACCAGCGGGTGCGGGTGTACATGGCCAACCCCGATCTGAATACCTATGGCGCTGGCAAATACACCGGGCTGATGATGGCGCACGCCGGGGCGCTTAACGTGGCGGCCGCGAGTGTAAAAGGCGCCCGCCAGGTGTCGCTTGAGCAGGTGCTGGAGTGGAACCCACAGGTGATCTTCGTCCAGGACCGTTATCCGCAGGTGGTCAAACAGATAGAGAACGACCCGCAGTGGCAGACGATCGATGCGGTGAAACATCACCGCGTGTGGCTGATGCCGGAGTACGCCAAAGCCTGGGGCTATCCCATGCCAGAGGCCCTGGCGCTGGGTGAGCTGTGGATGGCGAAAAAACTCTATCCCGCGCGCTACCAGAGCATCGATGTGGACAGTAAAGCCAGCGATTACTATCAGCGTTTTTACCGCGTGGCGTGGACGCCAGATGCCCGCTAACTCTCAGCCCTGGCTGGTGCAGGGAAGCCTGGCGCTGGCGACGCTGGCGATCGCGGTCGCCTCGCTCTGTTTCGGCCAGTATCCGTTAAGCCTGAGCACCGTTGGCCACACCCTGGTCCATCTGCCGCCAGGAGAAGGGGTGATCGGGCAGATCGTCTGGTCGGTTCGCCTGCCGCGCGTGGTGATGGCCCTGCTGGCCGGGGGCGCGCTGGGGCTGTGCGGCGCCACCTTGCAGGGCGTGTTCCAGAACCCGCTGGTGGACCCGCACATCATCGGGGTGACCGCCGGCTCCGCCTTTGGCGGCACGCTGGCGATCCTGTTGGGCGTCGGCAGTCTGCTGATGATGGCCTCGACCTTTTTCTTCGGCCTCGTCGCGCTGGGGCTGATTTACGCCCTCGCCGCCCTGCAGGGGCGGGACAGCACGCTTGGGCTGATTCTGTCCGGGATCATTCTCAGCGGCTTCTTCGCCGCGCTGGTCAGCCTGATGCAGTACCTCGCCGACAGCGAAGAGACGTTACCGAACATCGTTTTCTGGCTGCTCGGCAGCTTCGCGACCGCCAGCTGGCATAAGGTACTGCTTATGTCCCTGCCGATGGCGCTTGCCGCCGGGGTGCTGTGGAAGCTGCGCTGGCGGATCAACCTGCTGGCGCTGGAGGAGCGCGATGCCCGCAGTCTTGGCGTTCCGGTGGCCGCGCTGCGTCGCGGCGTGCTGGTGTGCTGTGCAGTGCTGGTGGCAGCCCAGGTGGCGGTCAGCGGCAGCATCGCCTGGATGGGTCTGGTGGTCCCGCACCTCGCCCGCCTGCTGGTGGGCGCTGACCATCGTCGCCTGCTGCCCACCGCCTTCTGGCTCGGCGCCGCCCTGATGCTGGTGGTGGACGATCTGGCGCGTACGCTGACCCAGGCGGAGATCCCGATCGGGATCATCACCGCCCTGCTCGGGGCGCCGCTGTTTACCGTGTTGCTGGTGCAATCCCGACGCCGGAGTACGACCCGATGAACAGCTCATTATCGCTGCAAGCGCTACGCTACGGCCACCGTCAGCCGCTCTTCGCCCCGCTCACGCTGGCCTGCCGGCCCGGTGAGATCTGGGCGGTGCTGGGCGCCAATGGCCGGGGAAAAAGTACCCTGCTGGATACCCTGACCGGCGTGTTGCCGCCGCTGGGCGGCGAGATGCAGTGCGAGGGCGGCGTGGCCCTGGTTCCGCAGTCGTTTCGTCCCGCTTTTTGCTGGCGCGTGAGCGATGTGGTGCTGATGGGCCGGGCCCGTCACGTGGATCTCTTTGCCCAGCCGGACGAGGAGGATGCCCGGCGGGTTGAGCAGGCGCTGGCGCAGCTGGGGATTGCCGCCCTGGCCGAAGATGACTTCGGTGCCCTCTCCGGCGGCCAGCAGCAGCTGGTGTTGATTGCCCGCGCGCTGGTCAGCGCCAGCCAGAATATCCTGCTGGATGAGCCCTGCTCGGCGCTGGACCTTGGTAACCAGCAGGTGGTATTGCAGCTGATCGTCGACCTCGCCCACCGCCAGACGCGCACCGTCCTGTTCACCACCCATGATCCCAACCATGCCCTACAGGTGGCCAGCCATACGCTGCTTCTGCTGCCGGAGGGCCAGTGGCTGGCGGGCGAAACCGCCGACGTACTGAGCGAAACGCATCTCCGGCAAGCGTACGGCCTGCCGGTACGCCTGATCCACCATGCCGCCTCCGCGTTCCCTCTGCTGGCGTCGGGGTTTACGCTGCGTCGCTGAACGGCATAAAACCCGCCTGCCGGAGATACCCCTGGCCAACGTCGCCGAGGATAAAGCGATACAGGGCCAGCGCGGCGGGATCGGCCCTGAGACGCGCCAGCTGGTAATCGCAGCGAATATTCCACGGCGCCGGGATGGTCAGGGTACGCAGAACGTCGCAGGTGGCCAGCGCGGGGCCATAGTGCGCATAGCCGATAAACAGATCCGCCAGATTCTGGCGAATAAGCCACGCGCCGGCTATCTCTCCCGGCGGCACGCTCAGTGAGTCTCTGCCGCCGACCAGCTGCTGCGCCCGCCCGGCCATCGCGTTGCCCAACCCTGGATAGCGTGCCTCAATTCGGGCGAACAGCTGCCAGGTATAATCTCCCGACGGATCGCAGCCTGGCGTGGAGGTCGCCAACCGCAGGCGGGGCGTGCTGAGCAGCGCCAGCCAGTCCAGGCCATCGTTGTCCGGCGACCGCCGGGCGGTCAGCATCAGCTGGTTGCTGGCAAATCCCTGGCATTCCTGCGCCAGACCCGCCTGCAGCAGCGCCTGCGGGTGCGCCGCGTTGGCGGAAGCAAAAACCGCGCACGGTGCCCCGGCTTCGATCCGCTCGCGCAGCAGGCCGGCAGGGCCAAACTGCGCATCGACCGCCAGGCCAGTGTGCTGCTGGAAGTGCGCCACCAGCGGCAGGAAAGCGCTTCTCAGGCTTCCCGCCGCCAGCAGCGTGAGAGTGGTGTTTGCCATAGGATATCGCTATAAACCGGATAATATAGCGCTATATTACCCGGTTTGCCGTCGCGTCAGTAGCGAATTTCTGCCAGCGCCCGCAGCTGCTCGGGGGTGGCTACCGGTAGGTCAAAAAAGCGCAGATAGGCAGGGATCATTTCAAACAGCATGTCGGTCCCGCGCTGGATGTGGCACTGTCGTGCCTGAGCGGCCCTCAGCAGCGGGGTGTACTCCTGAGTCATGACGACTTCCCCCACCCAGGCGCCTGGCGCCAGACGGTCAACGTCCAGCGGCAGTGGATCGCTGGCCTTCATCCCCAGCGGGGTGGCATTGACCACCAGCTCGTGTCCGGCAGGATCGGGCTGCATCAGGGTGATATCGAGCTGCGGATAGTGCTGATGCAGCCGCCCGGCGAGGGCGTGCGCCACCTCGGGCCGGGTATCGTACAGGGTCAGGGCGCTGACCCCCGCCGCCGCGAGGGAGGCGGCGATAGCCGATCCCACCCCGCCGCTGCCAACCACCAGCGCCCGCGTCCCCTGCGGGTTAAACCCTTTACGACGCAGGCCCAGCACAAATCCCTCGCCATCGAACATGTCTCCGCTCAGGCTACCGTCAGCCTCGCGGCGGATGGCATTGCAGGCGCCAGCGATGGCCGCCGTCGGGCTCAGGCGCTGCACCAGATCGCAGGTGGCGATTTTATGCGGCATCGTCACCAGCGCGCCGATGATGTTGGTCATCGTAAACAGCGGCGGAATAAACGCGGCGTAGTCCTCCGGCCTGACCCCCATCGGCACCACCTTCACGTCCACCTGCTGGTCAACGAACCACGGGTTGTAGATCATCGGCGCCTTAAAACTGGCGGTCGGATAGCCAAGGTGCGCTATCAGCCGCGTATTCCCACTAATCACCATGCCTTGCTCCTTTGCTTACTGCGATAACTCGATACGTTTGACGTCGCCGAGGATAAACAGATAGGCCACCACGCCCAGCAGCGCGGCGCCGCCGATGTAGATCAAGGCGTAGAAGAAATTGCCGAACCCGGCAACGATAAAGCCGATCACCAGCGGGGTGAGGATCCCCGCGAGGTTGGCGCAGAAGTTAAACAGGCCGCCGGTCAGGCCGCCCAGCCCCTTCGGGGCGATATCGGAGATCAGCGTCCAGCCGAGACCCACCATCCCCTGGCCAAAAAAGGCAAACGACATCACCAGGAGCACCGCCAGGTCGCTCTCCAGCCAGTTGGCGGTGATGATGCAGCTGGCCATCAGCAGGCCGGCAACGATCGGCAGCTTACGACCGAGGTTGGCTGACCCGGTAGCTTTCAGCAACTTGTCGGAGAGCCAGCCGCCAAACATCACCCCGCCGGCGGCGGCGACAAACGGCAGGATGGAGAAGAAGCCAACCTTCAGCCAGGGCATATGCCGCTCGGTGGCCAGCCAGGTGGGGAACCAGGTGAGAAAGAACACCAGCACGGTATTGCCGGCAAACTGGCCGATGCTGGCGCCGATGATCTGCCGTTTGCTCAGCAGCTGGCGGACCAGCGGCCAGCTGAACGCCACATGCTGGTCGGTCGGGGCGCTGAGGCCGCCGCCGTTTTCGATATGCTCGCGCTCCTGCTGGCTAAGGCGCGGATCTTCATGCGGTTCGCGGTAGCAGCGCCACCACACCAGGGCAAACAGAATGCCGACGGCGCCAACGCTGACGAACAGCACCCGCCAGCCGAAACCGTCCATGATCCAGAACAGCAGCGGCGCAAAGCAGGCCAGCCCGAGATACTCCCCCACGGTGTACACCGCCGTGGCCTTCGCCCGCTCCTGCTGTGGGAACCAGGCGCTGACCACCCGGCTGTTGACCGGAAAGCACGGCGCTTCGCTAATGCCGAGCCCGAAGCGGCAAAGCAGCAGCGTCTTCAGCCCCACCGCCATGCCGTGGAACAGGGTAAACAGCGACCACAGGGTCAGTGACAAAAAGTAGGTCACTTTGTTGCCAAAGCGGTCGAGAAACAATCCGCCGGGGATCTGCGCCAGAGCATAGGTCCAGGCGAAGGCGGAGAAGAGGATTCCCATGATCGCCGGGTCGATCCCCAGCTCAGCGGTGAGCTTTGGGGCGGCGATCCCCAGTACGGTGCGATCGAGATAGTTGATCATGGTGCCAATGGCCAACAGCGCAAGAATGCCGATACGCCGCCGGGAGCGGCGCACGGTGACGGCTGGCTGGGCGGCAGCCGTCGGGTTAGGGCTATATGAGCTCATAGTCGGTTCCTGTCTCGGGTACAGAGGGTGTTGTTATTGTGTTTAACGCATAATGAACCATTTGATTCAGGCTAACAATACTGCATCGCCGCCAGACGGACGGCCGCATTCGCTGCGCCATAGAGCGCATAGCCAGCCCGGCGCTCGGTTAACTCAAAGAAAAAGCGGCCGGCGGTAAACGGCCGGGTGTAAAGATGCAGGAAATCTCCCCCCTGCGGATCGCGGTCATAGAGGAGCTGCTGGCGCTGAAGCTGCCCGACGTCCAGCTCGCCGCCAAAGCGCGCCAGCAGATCGTCATAATAATTGGCCGGGATCGGCAGCGTATGGCGGGCAACCTCGGCAAGCTGGTCGCAGGCGGCCGGCAGATCGCGGCAGGCAAAGGCGGCATGCTGCAGCCCCGCCCCCTGGTAGCAAGCGACGGAGCGGGCGATCTGCGTCGCCCGGCTCTGCGAAATATTCAGCGCCAGACGGATATCGCCCTGCGGGCTGCGCACCGCCAGGCTGCGCACCAGTCCATACGGGTCCGGCAGCGTCTGCTCATGCTCAAGGGAAAAACCAAACACCGTACGGAAGAACATCACCCAGTTATCGCGGCTGTCGGCCTCCATTCCCAGCGCCAGATGATCGATACCGAGATAATCCTCGCGCACCGTCACGCCATCACGCAGATGAAAATCGCGCTCGTAGATAGCCTCCCCGGCGTCGATGAGATAGATAAGGCTGCCGTCGGGGGCGCAGATCGCCGGGATCGGCGTTTCGTTCGGCCCGGCGTCGCCCTGCCAGGTGGCATACCCCAGCGCGCGGGCGCGGGCGACAAGCGACGCGCTGTGCTCGACCCGCAGCGCCATCTCGCAGAGCGATACCCCGTGGCGTTGATAAAAATGGTCGGCCCAGCTGTGCGGCTGATGGTTGATGACGATCCGCGCCCCGCCGTTGCGCCACAGCGTTACCCGTCTGGAGCGGTGGCTTCCCTCGTGCTGAAAACCCAGCGCCTGCAGATGTTGCCCCAGGCGCTGCGCCTCGGCGGCGCTGGCGGCAAACTCGATAAACTCCAGCCCGTGATAGACCGGCAGCGGCGGCGGTGAAAACAGATCGGCATCGCACGTCGGGAGCCGACGGCGGGTTTGCTCTTCCAGCCACAGCAGAGAACGATAACCATCTTTGGCCGTCGCGCCGTTCGGCGAGGCGCGAAAACCGTCATTGAAGATCTCCAGCGACCAGGGGCCGCGGTAGCCACAGCGGGTGATCTGCTCGGCAAACGCCTCTAGCGGCAGCTCCCCCTGTCCGGGAAAGCAGCGGAAGTGGCGGCTCCACTCCAGCAAATCCATTTTCATATACGGCGCATCGGCGAGCTGTACAAAGGTGATTTTCTCCACCGGCACCGACGGTAGCGCGTCCAGCGTGTCGCCGCGGGCCAGAATATGGAAGCTGTCGAGCACCAGGCCCAACGCCGGGCTGTCCACCCGCCGCACCCGCTCCCAGGCCTGCTGCCAGCGGTTCACATGGGTTCCCCAGGCCAGGGCCTCATAGCCGATAGCGATCCCCTCCTCTTCCGCCAGCGTGGCCAGCGCCCGCAGGTCCGCGACCTGCAATTCGCTATCCGCCGAGCAGTCCGGCTGTACATTGCTGCACAACAGCAGCGTCTCGCAGCCCAGCTCGCGCATCAGAGCAAACTTGCGCCGAGCGCGGGCCATATTCGCCGCAAACTGCGCCCGACTGGCGCCTTCAAAATCGCGAAAGGGTTGAAAAAGCGTGATTTTTAACCCTAAATCGGCGGCAAGCTGGCGGATTTCCGCCGGCGTCCCCGTATAATAGAGCAGATCGTTCTCGAAAATTTCCACCCCCTGATACCCCGCCGCCGCAATAGCGTGCAGCTTCTCAGGCAAGGTGCCGGAAATCGAAACGGTGGCGATAGAGCGCAGCATAAGGTCCTCGGGTCAACAGCTGACGTAAGCCTTGAATATGTATCATTTGGTTCATTTGCGCCATACTAGGTTGCTAAATTGTGATCATTATGTGTATTTTTTGTCACCCAAGAAAAAGGAGTTGCCATGACCGTCGTTGCCCATGATGAAGCACAATCCCTGAAGGCGCGGATCTTCAGCGCCGCTATCGCTGTCTTTGCTGAACACGGGCTGTCAGGCGCCCGCATGGAGCAGATCGCCACCGAGGCGCAGACCACCAAACGCATGGTGGTTTACTACTTCAAAAGCAAAGAACAGCTCTATCAGGAGGTGCTGCAGCATGTGTATGCGCGGATCCGCGAAACCGAGCAGCAGCTGGGGCTGGAGAATGTGCCGCCGGTGGAGGCGCTGGTGCGGCTGGTGCGCTGGAGCGTGCGCTATCACGCCACCCATGCGGACTATATGCGCGTCATTTGCATGGAGAATATGCAGCGCGGCAAGTGGTTAAAAAGCTCGGGTGAACTGAAGCCGCTGAATCGTACCGCCCTGTCGATTCTGGAAGACATTTTACTGCGCGGCCAGCAGCAGGGCGTCTTTCAGGCGGAGCTCGACGCGCGCGATGTCCACCGGTTAATCAGCAGCTTCAGCTTTTATCAGGTGTCGAACTTCTACACCTTCAGCAGCCTGTATCTTGACGATCCGCTACCCGCCATCGACGATGAAGCGATGGTGGCTCACCATTGTGACATTGCCGTCAGGGCGGTGATCCGCTTCGTGATTTCCTGACCCGCCGGCGTAAGGGTTCAGTGCCCGGAAAGCGCATGAATGACTTTCTCCATAGCCTCCACGGTGAGCGGCGAACGCTGGATTTTGCGGTTCGCCAACGAGGTGCGCAGCACACCGGCAATGACAATGTGTTTCGGCTCCTGACCCAGGTCACGCATTTCCAGCACGACTTTACCCACCACGCGGCACATTTCCTGGTACAGGTCGTCGTCTTTCGCTTTATTTCCCATAGAATTTAGCTCGTATTTTATCATTATCAATCAAATCATTATTGATAGATTTCCCGCACAACGCAAACCATCGCCACTTTAAAGGTTCAATGACGCATTTTACCGGCTCATGATGGCGAAATAATCCATTTCTTTTACTCTTTTTCATAGCCGGTGACGAAAAAGTGTGTTGCGTAGATTTTTGCATAACGTGCCGGTTTTGTTACGCGTTTTGTCCATAATTTGAAACGAGGTTTTTATTTTCCTTTTTGATTTCGGCAGCGTATAATGCGCTTCGATTCTTTCTTGAATGGTTTCAGCGCATTGGACTGCATGATAAAACGCATAACACCTTGCCACATTTCATGGGCTGAACCGCCAGCACACATTCTTCTGCACGCTTCAGGGTTGTCACCTATCCTTAGGGCGTGGCTTAGCAACTTTCGTAATACAGGTTTGGCTCCCCGGCAGTGCGCCCGCGGAGCGAGAATTCCATATCCTTCACAACTTAAAGACTAAAACTGTCATGAAAAAGACCAAAATTGTTTGCACCATCGGTCCGAAAACCGAATCTGAAGAGATGCTGACCAAAATGCTGGAAGCCGGCATGAATGTGATGCGTCTGAACTTCTCCCACGGTGACTATGCGGAACACGGTCAGCGCATCCAGAACCTGCGCAATGTGATGAGCAAAACCGGTAAGAAAGCCGCTATTCTGCTGGACACCAAAGGGCCGGAAATCCGTACCATCAAGCTGGAAGGCGGCAACGACGTCTCCCTGAAAGCAGGCCAGACCTTCACCTTCACTACCGATAAATCCGTCATCGGCAACAACGAAATCGTTGCGGTAACCTATGAAGGCTTCACCTCCGACCTCGCCGTCGGCAACACCGTCCTGGTGGACGATGGCCTGATCGGCATGGAAGTTACGGCTATCGAAGGCAACAAAGTTATCTGTAAAGTGCTGAACAATGGCGACCTCGGCGAGAACAAAGGCGTTAACCTGCCGGGCGTCTCCATCGCCCTGCCGGCGCTGGCTGAGAAAGACAAACAGGATCTGATCTTCGGTTGCGAACAGGGCGTGGACTTCGTCGCGGCCTCCTTCATCCGTAAACGTTCCGACGTCGTCGAGATCCGTGAGCACCTGAAAGCCCACGGCGGCGAAAACATCCAGATCATCTCCAAAATCGAAAACCAGGAAGGCCTGAACAACTTCGACGAAATCCTCGAAGCGTCTGACGGCATCATGGTTGCGCGTGGCGACATGGGCGTGGAGATCCCGGTTGAAGAAGTTATCTTCGCCCAGAAAATGATCATCGAAAAATGTATCCGCGCGCGTAAAGTGGTTATCACCGCCACCCAGATGCTGGACTCCATGATCAAGAATCCGCGTCCGACCCGCGCTGAAGCCGGCGACGTGGCTAACGCCATCCTCGACGGCACCGATGCGGTGATGCTGTCCGGCGAATCCGCGAAAGGTAAATACCCGCTGGAAGCGGTCACCATCATGGCGACCATTTGCGAACGTACAGACCGCGTGATGACCAGCCGTCTGGACTTCAACAACGACAACCGTAAACTGCGCATCACCGAAGCGGTGTGCCGCGGCGCGGTAGAAACCGCTGAGAAACTGGAAGCGCCGCTGATCGTGGTCGCCACCCAGGGCGGTAAATCCGCACGCGCTGTGCGCAAATACTTCCCGGATGCCACCATCCTGGCACTGACCACCAACGAAACCACCGCTCGTCAGCTGGTGCTGAGCAAAGGCGTGGTACCGCAGCTGGTGGAAGAGATTGCCTCTACCGATGATTTCTATCATCTGGGCAAAGACCTGGCGCTGAAGAGCGGCCTCGCGCGTAAAGGCGACGTAGTGGTGATGGTTTCCGGCGCATTAGTGCCGAGCGGCACGACTAATACCGCTTCCGTACACGTGCTGTAATAATTTACAGGTTAATTGGTTTTTTTTAATAAAGCGCCTCGCGGGGCGCTTTTTTTTATTCATTGATTAGCTCTTCCTATTAAAAATGCAAATCGGAATTTACTATTTAATAAGGGATTATCTAAGATGAATCCGATGGAAGCGCGCTGTTTTCACTCGCCTTTTTCAGCGATTCTGAGCAATTCGATGCTTCTTTGAGCGAACGATCAAAAATAAGTGCGTTCAGGTAAAA
>OGIV01001909.1_pt1 | contig 11285 bp, 9 predicted proteins | sample 1571861 | NCBI WGS metagenome assembly OGIV01 (sample SAMEA2582099, study PRJEB24529) | metagenome | biome: Human gut stool | place: China | collected 2011 | reverse complement strand
TCAAGGCCATACTTGTCCATAACAGATATGGCATCCTGTACAGTTGGCCCTGCGTGAAGTCTGGCTTGCTCACCTTCCTTCTCATACTTTTCGATCCATTGCCATACTGAGTCTAAGCAACCTATTTCATAGAAGGCAGAGGCTTCTATTTCTGATATTTGTCGAATATTTGTTTTCTTTCGCTTGTCGGATGTCCCAATTGAACTGTTAACTGCATATAATTGCGTCCACCTGTACCCGCCAGCTCCACAAGACATAACATTATCAGTTTCAGGGGAAACCATTTTAGTTGCATCACCAGATACCTGAAGACCATACACAGAATCACTTGGCCGCAATCTGGCAGTTAGAGCGCCAAAAGACATAGCCCCCCCATCAGGCCTCAAGAAATATCTTGGTGTTGCTGATTGTAGCTTTGAATTTATAGCGGTAGAAGTAAAATACCACCCTGGGCTATTATCATGGACATTAAATAAAAGCCCATCCTGACCTGCTGAGTTCCTTATCCTTAGAGTAGTTGAAGGAAAACCATTGTCCATAAGATCCGCAATGTCAGTAACTTGAAGTCTTGGTGTAAATGAAGATATAGTGCTTGCTGTGAATGCAGAAAAATCACTCATTGTGTTTCTGAATACAAAGTTAGCAGATTGCACTGAAGGTGAATCGCTAATTAAAAATGACAGTGCACCAACCCCAGATAAATTCCCCCTAAATTCAAATCTAGAAGAATCAGTAGTTTCACAAATTAAATTACCTTCATAAGTCAGATTCCCCCACATGTTATCCGTTGTGGATCTAGTTAACTTGATGGCACGACAACCAGTGCCACCAAAAAAATGCATTGACCAGAATTGATTATAAAGATATACCTGTCCAGTAATCCCGTTACACCTAATCCCTGAACCTGGCAACGCCCCAGCAAGAATCTGGTTTTGAATATTTATAAATGAGTTTCCATGGAAGCTATTATCACCACCATCGACCTCAAATAGAATGTTATCAACACCATTATGCAGCCTGCAGTTTTCAAAGGTGTTAAATTCAGTGTACTGCCCTGGAGATGTGCTGTTTAAGAGTTTTAAGTTAACCTTTCCATTTATGGCATATATGTTTCTATTATATGAGAAACAGCAACCATCCAAGAGATAAAGAATACCACTACCAATTGTGGCATTAGTAGTAACTAATGTAACATCTCTTAGGGCTTTTGATCCGGTAACTCCGCTCCCCCCTCTGTTTGAAATAAATACAGAATCAGGTTTAGATGGTCTAAAATGGAAAATGGTAGTCATGATTCCAGAGCCACTTAGAATCACACCATTTCTTCCTCTGTAACCAACGCCACCAAGGTTTATTTCATCAGTAAATAAAGCCCTGCCAGCCGGTACTTTTACCTCCTGATATCCAAGCGTTATAGCAACTGCTATTGCCACTCTAAGGGCATTTGTATTATCCGTTCCTACATCTGTGTCTTGATTATAATCAGCCTTATAACCAAACATTCCAGGTGTGATGTAAAAAATTGCATCTTGTACTTTACCTCCCTGTTCTAAAGCTGAAAGTGAGGCTCCTAATCCTGGAGAATGAGATCCAAGATCTTGGCGAAGAGCTCCGTCTCCGGCAGAGACAAAATGCGCAGCGTCAGTACTGATCCATGTTTCATCAGTGGTTCCCGCTGTGGTGTACGGTAAATCTGTTGCGGCCGTCAACTTCCACAGTTCGTTACCATAGCGAATCAGTTGATTGTACTCGGTGATAGTCAGTGGTCCATCGGCATAATCACCGATGACCTGGTAGCCTGACCTCTCGATGAAAGCATCGAAGCGCGCTTCCTGACTGGCGAGCTGAGCATCAAACTCAGCATGCATCCCAGCCATTGTAATGTGCTTTTTACCGAATCTATCGGTGTAATAATTGACATCCCCCGTCACAAATTCATCAATTTTTCCTGCGTTAAATTTCAGATCGCGCGGAGTCTCACTCGGTACTGGAAGTTGTGTAGGTGTCGTAGCCATAATTTTTCCAAAAAAAACCCGGCGCATTGGCCGGGTCTGGTTAGTCGTGGAAGGTAGTTATTGGTAGATAGCGTCGCTGTATTCCGAGACCGTCAGAGATACTGTGTTATCAGCGTTCGGCTTGATGCTGTTGACTGTCCATAGTTGACTGTCCAGCTCCTCTACTGTCGCAATGATGTAGCGCGATGGTAGTTGCACCGTGTCTCCATTCCAGATATTCAGTGAAATGTCTGGTATTGCAGCGGTGAATCCGTACTTCGTGTCAGCGCGGGCCGTAGCCGCATAGCGCAGAGTCGGGTTACCCAGGCTGTCGGTCACCAGCACATACATATCTCCGGCAAAGTTGATCGGTTCACTGGTATCAAAGACGTTCCCGGTACGGCCGGTGATATAGCCCTGCTGCTGGTTGCTGTCGTATATATCCGCGATTTGTACGACACTACCTACCTGCATAATCCCGTCTTCAAAAACTTTGGCGTTCATCTTTGTTCGCGAGTGAATCAGACGTTTCGTTTCACGCAGCGCACGCTCTCGCCTGATATTCGTTACGGAAGCCAACTATCTCCAGCTTGTTCGGGTTTTCCGCTTCCTGTTCAACGATGGCGCCATTCAACACGCGGTAGTTGATGTACGTCTTGTTGTTAGTAGTGGGATGAACGTATGACACCTGCACGCCGTCGTAACCGCCAGGCAGCGTGGCCTCGTACGTAATTTTATACTCTTCCGTCTTCATGTTGGCCCGGTTGAATACTGCCGCTGGGTTATCAACTTTCTGATCCCGGGTGAACGTCAGCACGCCATCATCCCAGTACGCCACCACTGATGCTGCATTGCAGATGGCCTGTACACGATCCCCAAGTGAATCGTTCTCGTCGTCAAACGTATAGTCGAAGTAACCCAGGCGCTTATCAGGCAAGCTCTCAGCAATAGAATACAATCCGTAAAGGTCAATACTGCCGACAGGCTGCCCCCCCATGATTAGCCAGGTATGCGCCACCGCATCCGCAAAAGAACGCGACGGCCGAAGCGTGTAATCCACTGCCTGTGTACTGAGGTCATACGTAATAGTGCGACGAGTTACCAGGGCATTATATTTGCGGTCGCGGCTTCCCAGAGCGTTCTCCGTCGCCCTCACCTTCACACGCACCAGAGTATCTGTAGGGTGAACGACGTTTGTCCTTATGTTGATGGCGTGGATCTCTTCAACCTTCAGGACTGACGCGTCACTTGAGTTATCCGTACGCTGAAAGCTGATTGCGTACTTGCCGAACCCCGCTGCAGGAGTCAGTTTATCGGTGCGGTAAAACACTTCGCTGGTATGGTCGTGCGGTGTTCCCTGGTAATAGGTAAAAGTCTCGGTGGTTCCCGGGATCTGGTTGTAATTGTCGTCGATTTTCCAGATAACGACCTTCCAGTTAGTCTGCTTTTTCCCCCCGAGGCTCGACTGCGTGTGCAGCCAGAGCTGTGATGACTCAACTGGTGAGAAGAATGGACCAACAACCAGCGCTTCGTTGTCGTTCAGAATGAACGTCGTGGTGTTGATGGTCGCTGTCGCGGGAATATCCTGTGGCCCATCAAGCTGGTTCATCGTAAACGTGTACCAGCTCACTGGGTTAATCTCTGCGCCGTCATTCGTCTCTACCGCCGAGATTAAAGTCCCTGAGAACGTGGCATCTGTGGTAACGCTACCTGATGCAGTGTTGTATGTCACATTGATGGTGAATGTTACTGCATGTGGCAGAACCAACTCCATGAAGTAATCAAATTCAGACTGTTTCACGATCTGCATGGCTATCTGGCCGCCTGAATACGTACCACTAACAACTGTGTTGGCAGTGGCCGTCTCGACAGGAAAATCATCAGCCTCGTTCTGGCCTGGAACTTCCTGCCCGTCGACGTCATCGAATCCATAACCCTCAACGATTTGCGGAATAACTTCACCGGGTTGATGAAATTCATACTCAGCACCGGCCAGCGATCCGAGAATAGACTCTGAATAGCGTACAGACTCGTAATCGTATCTTCCGATCCCAATGCACATCCACTCGGTGACATACTTCAGGCCACCGTCTTTATCGTTTTGACGGACATATTCAAATACTGATTCCTGTATCAGATCCGGGAATGAACGGACTTGACCGTAGATATCAGGCTTAGCCTTATACACGCGCGCGGTGTTTGTCTGACCGGTCAGGCTATTGTTAGGAGAATCAACAGTATTACCACCAGTATTTGCGATGGCCGGCTTCGGCGCAAGGAAGGAAAACACCTGCCCTACTACTTTAAAGATAGGGCTCAGGATATCTTCAACAATACCCTTCGGTTGGTCGAATATCTGGATGTTATCAAGTTCGCTAAGCTCAAACGCCAGCTCGTCATCGTCGTCCAGCTTGACGCCGTTGCGGACGATCAGAAGATCACGGTGAAAGGTAGCGTCATTGGCTGCCAGCCAGTCATAAAAAAGGGTGCCGTTTGGCACCCTGCAACGCAGCTTAGGCGTTCCTGGAAAATTCGATATTTCAACCAGTGCCATATTCGAAAAACTCCACTTTGGTGAATGCCCGCTGAATGACCAGCAACGAGTCCATACGCACGCTTCCGTTCTCACCTCGCGAGTGCAGCACCTGCCTGTTAAGCACCAGGCCAACATGCGCCGGTTGCGCGCCGCGGTACCCGACAAATATCCCGCCCTCGGCCGGTTTATCGACCCGGCGCCAAAAAACTACATCACCCTGATAGCAGGTAAAAAAGTCAGCACCGGCTTCGTAGTCCGGCGTCTGGTGCAGCTCGATACCTAGCACATGCCGGTAATACAGCACGACCAACCCCCAGCAATCGACTCTCTCGAACGAGCAAGCACGGTTAGCCCACGGAACGCCGATAACCTTTCCAATAAAGTCAGAGGTACTGCAGGCCGGTGTATTCCGTTGGGTCATAGAGTCTCCCTATGTTGTTATTCAGCGGATTGGTTACAGAAAGGGTTACTGATGCGGCGTCGGCGTCAATATCCACAGTCTTGACGTATAACTGCCAGGATTTAATCGGCGCAGAAACGTCTCCGCTGTCGAAGATCTGACGCATGGCTGTAATTGAGGTTAGTCTGTCAGCCCCTTTCCATTGCTTCATCAACGTTTTGATATCCGACGACAGTCTCCCCAACTTCACCGTAGCATCAATCACCGGTGTGCCGCTCTGCTGGCTCTCTTCGATTTCAAATCGCGCAGGCGTGAATGTCTGGCCACCGAACACCTTTGGAAAGAACTGCTTATTGACCATGCGGACATAGCCAAATGATGGATGGTAGAATGTGATGGTGTCGTACAGGCCGCGCGTCGGACGCTGCTGCTTGTACTCTCTGAAGCTCGGCATTACGGCACCCTCGGCAATGATTCCGGATCTCTCCCGTCCGGATAACCCGTCACTACGATATCCAGCCACGTATCCCATGACGGCGGCAACTCAACGATGATGTCGTCGAACTCGTCGTCAGCGTTATACAGGTGGTTGGCAACAACAGTTCCCGTCCAGGTCACCACTCCGCCATCAATGCTGGTTTGGACCGGCATCTTCGTGAAGTGAAGCTCCTGCAACTGCAGGCCACTTCCTCCAAGATTGATATTCATCCGGAACCAGTTCAGACCCCGATTGAGATAGTTAGGACTTCGCAGCCACTGCTGGAATGCGCGTTCCTCTGCCAGGGTGAAGATCCACGTCAGAGACCAGGTCACTTTCAGATCGTCGGTCTGGTTCTCAAAGATAGCCGGGCCGACCGCTGGCTGATCGGTCTGGAACCCGGTATCGAGCGTCATGTTTTTGCTGGCCTTCTGCGCCAGCGGCAGCCAGTCGGGATAGTCAATAATTGGCATCTAAACTCCAGGCATTAAAAAACCCGCCGAAGCGGGTTTAATCTATGGCAGTTGGTCGTCTCGGAGCTTCAAAAATTTTAATGTTAAATTCTTGAATAGAGCCGTTGCTCTTAAACTCAAGTGTCTCACCTGCAGGAATAACACCGGCAATGTAAGTGCCATCTGTTAGCAAAAACTCAAAATTAACAGCCCGGTTAGCTGAGTATTTGACAACCTTCCCGCTTTCAAGTGGCATGCTTTTTGATACGCCAGGCAAAATACTATCCATGTTCCCTCTCAATTTTGACCACGTGGAGTTCTTTTGGCATTGAAATTACTTGTTATGCCCTGAGAAATTGGACCACCATTATTTAGATCAGCAATGATGGCATCCACGGTTATTGTACCATCTCCACTACTCGTAGCCTGAGCATCAAATGTGGCTCCCGTCATATTCTGAACGTTGATTATGACGTTCACACCTCCGCCAGCAGTCATCTCCTTATTGCTGATCACCTTGCCGTTGTCGCCCGGTATCATGTACTGCTTACCGGTGCTGGCCTGGTAAATCTCCGGCATCCCACCTTCACCGACCTGATACATTCCACCTGCAGATACAGGGCCGCCGTTCTTGCGTTTGTCGGCCATGACTCCAGCCATAGCCCCGACACCAATTGCCACTGCCGCGCCCCACGACGCGATAGACGACATGATGGCCGCAGGTGTCCATGCCGCCGTGGTTGTGGCCGCCGCCGCTGTACTGGCTGCAGTCTGCGTGGTAATACCGGCAACCTGTGCTGCTGTCGTAGCCGTGATTGCGGCCTGCTGAGTCGTAGCCCCCATAATCGCTGACTTCGCCCAGTCGATGCCCATCTGCACAAAGGAGTTAATTAGTTGGTTAACAACGGAGTTAGCGAGTGAACGAATAGCCTCTTCACTACTTTGAGTGCCAGTGATTATCCCCGCAAAGGCGCTCGATGCGTTGTTGCCAAGAGCATCAAGTGATGCCGCAAGCATTTGGTTGGCTGCGCTTTGCTGAGAGAACAAAGTCCACTGCGCGGCAAGGCGCTCCTGCTCATACTGAGTGTCAGCGGCTTTTTTCAGTGCTAAGGCCTGAGTGTGAGCGATAACCCCCTGCTGCTCGTATTGCTGGATTAGCGCTAACTGCTGGGCATACTGGTTTGCCAGGTTCTGCACCGGATCCACATCGCCGGCAGCCTGCTGCTGCGGGGTAACAGCCTGTTGCGCGCGGATCCTCGCAAGATTCGCCTGGTGAGTTGCCTCCAGTCTCTCGGATGTCTCGTTGTATTGCTCCTGGCTGATCTTCTTCGCAGCCAGTGCAGTATTTAAATCCTGCACATCCTGCTTATAGTTGGCGTTTTCGCGAGCTTCTGGCAGGAGTTTCTCGGCCGCGGCCTGCGCCTTAATGGCGTTGGCAGTGTCCCATTTTGTTGCGGCGTACTGCCCAGCCAGCGCGATCTGCTCCTTCGTGGCGCCTTTACCAAGTGACTGCTGAGCATTCAGGATCGCTTGTTCGCGGCTCAGCTTGTTTGTTGAGTCGGCAGCAAGTTCTGACTGCTGTTTCAGGTTTGCCAGTTTCTGAGCAATAGAATCAGCCTGGGAAGCGCCTTTCTTCTGCTCGGACTGAAGTGTCTTCTGCGCCTGCGTATTTTTGTACGTAGCAGCAGCATCATCTTCCATCTGCTTGGCGTGCGGGTCATCCTTCGCAAATCCGGCATCTTCGGCAGCGTATTGCGCCTGCAGCCGCGCGCGGGCCTCCCCCTGCAACTTCGAGAGCGCCAGGTTGCGCTCTGATTGCTTGATGAGGTTCTTCTGCCCAGAAGTAAGGTTGTCGACCTCTTTTTTCATCCCTGACAGATTGATTTGAGCCTCGCCAGCCACTCGAACAAGATCTGTAAGTGGACCAAGGAACGTTCTGATCGCATCAGCACCTGACTTTGTCGAACTCTCAGTGTTCTGGAGTTCAAGGACCAGTCTTTGCAGCGCTTCAGGCGTTGGATTATTCGCAACATCGGAGAGTTGCTTGCTTAGCTCGAACGCCCGCTGTTCCGATACGCCAAATTTATCCGCAAGTGTGGTTACAGTGTTCTGGATCGCGTTAGCGTTAACAGTGAATTTCGCCCCGGCGTTCCTTGCCTGCTCCATGGCTGCAGAGTATGTGTCGGCTGTTACACCGACTGTCGAAAGGTTTTTGTTGAATTCATCAATCGACGCAATACCGCCAACGAAAGAGGTTCTCAGCTTGTCGGTAAAACCAACGATGGAGCTGGAGGCGTCGTTGATTGATTTAGGGATCTTCGCTATGGCAGCGTTGTACTCAATCATCGCCTGATTTCTCAGGATGGTTGCTGCCTCGGCGTTGGTTCTTGCCAGGTTGGCGTACTTATCTGACAGTGCGGCCACACCATTCTGAGAGATGGTGATCACCTTATCCATCGCTTCAGCTGCGTCTTTCAGTGCATCCATGGCGTTCTTACCACCATTTAGCGAGGTGATCAGCGTGCCAGCGATGATTGACCCAAGAGCAATGATTGCACCAATTACTGCCCCGCCCGGGCCGAATGCACCAGCGAGTTGTGAGCCTTGCTGGGAGAAGGCAACCAGGGCCGACTGCCCGCCCTGCACCTGCACAATGAAATCGTTCACCTGGTATCCAGCCTGCTGCATGCTGGATTTCCAGATCTTGTTTCCTCCAGCCGCCACGTCAGTAGTGCGCTTCATATCGAAGAGCTTACCGGTTAGCTCGGCTATCTTCTGTTTATCCGCGTCAGTGGCACTAGCACCGGCGCGGAGCTGGGCAGCAAGAATTGCAGCGCTGCGGGCACCATTAGTTTGCTGCTCGCTAAGTATGGCGATTTGATGAGATAGATCAGAAGTTATTCCGCTAATGCGATTGGCTTCGTTTGCTTGCTGAGCTAACTGCTTCGCTGCCTCTGCGGATGCCAATGATGCAGCCTTCTGAGCCTCCTTCATGTCAAAGAGAGAGCCAGCGAGCTGTGCAATTTTCGCCTTCTGGGCGTCAGATGCCCCTTCTCCAGCACTCAACTGAGCGGCAAGGATGGCCGCACTTCGAGATCCTGCCTGCATTTCTGTATTGAGAATTGATACTTCTTTCTCAAGCCCAGAGATTGATGATTCAGCTCGCTGAGTGGCTGCTGCAATTGACGCGGCTGACTTTGCGGCCTCGTCAGAAGAGGCTTTCATGTCATAAAAAGCACCTGCCAACTCAGCTATAGTACGCTTTTCTTCCTCGGTGGCATTGGCTCCAGCCCTTAACTGCGATGCGAATACTGCGGCGCTTCTGGCTCCATTAACCTGCGCTTCTTCAAGGATCGCAACCTGGTTACCGAGTGCCTCAATAACAGCATTTGCTCGGTTAAACTCGCTCGTGGTGCTTCCGGTGCCAGTGCGAGCCTCCTCCATGGCGCGCGCAATACCGCTAACGCTCGTGTTCAGCTTGCGCAGTTGGTTATCCATGGAATTGGCATAACCAGCCAGTTCAGTAAACGCGGTTCCGGTTTTTGATGTGCTCTGGTCAAGGTTATCCATCCCCTTTCCGGACTGCTGGGCCGCAGCATCCAGTTTATCCAGAGCATCAATGGCCTGTTTTCCACCTTGCAACAGCGGCTCAACGTCGGCGCTGATTTCATAAACGATGCTACCGGCGTTATTCTCACCTGCCATGTCATTCTCCGGTTATTGCTTTGCTTTTGCCCTGCGCGCGGCCTGTTTAGCCAGGTATTCGTCGGCGATGCTGTCGTACTCTTCGCGAGTGAAGCCTTTCTGGTCCGGGTATTTCGCCGCCAGCAGCAGCTGAAATTTTGTCATTGTCAGCCTGGCCGCCTCTTCCTCGCTCATCCTGAAATGAGTCTGAGCGGCGACGATATATTCCATCGCCTTAAACTCCGTTGTCGTCTCGCCGGTTTCGTGGCGCTGTAACTGCCTAACCTTGGCTTTTCCGACTACACCGTGCTGCATGAGATGCTGAGCCAGCACGATAATATCGTTCTTTGGCATCTGGCCGGGGCGGTAGACAACGCAGATACTCCATGCTTTCCACTCGCCGATCATTGGCGTCAAATCCTCCTCACAGCAGGCCTGCAAAACCTGCCATGATGCGAAGAAAAGCTTCTCAGCAGCGCGATTAAACGAAGAAGACAGCCATTCAGGAAAGCGCCCCAGCGTACCAGCGCACACCTCTATCAACTGAGCGACGTCATTGCCGTGGATGGTGGCGTACGCCTGCACAATCTCTTCTGGAGTGCCGATCCTGGTCATGGCCTCGAACGAAGGTCGCAACAGGTAATCTTTCCCGCCTTCGCGGCTGTCACTGATGGAGATTTCGCCAATGTCGGTTAAAGCGGTCATAAGCCTTCCAGTAAACGGTCATTATCAAGGGCAGCACGCCGCCCTTTGGAATGCCCGTTAGGTAACGGTAACCGTATGCACGGCCACAAAGTTGCCGTCTTCGGTGTTGATGATGATCTGCGCGCTGCCGGTGGCGACACGCGTCACGGTAACGGTATTGCCGGAGGCGGTAGCAGTTGCTTTAGTCGCATCGGTAGTCGCTACAGTGAAATCTTTGTTTGTAGCGCCGGTTGGTGCGATGTTCACCGTGAAGGTGCTGGTGCCGCCTGCTGTGCCGGTGCTGGTTGCCGGAGTTACCGTTACGCCAGTCACTGCTACAGCATTCAGTTCGTTCACTTCGATGGTGGTTGCATCGCCGACTTTGAACTCGGTGGAGAACGTGACGATGTCGTTGGTACCGCCGTCAGAGCTCAGCGCCGTGATGTTCATGTAGCCGACGAATTCGACCGGTCCGTAGTCCATGCGCACCCAGATCCCAGGCTGGCGCTTGGCCTTCAGTTCGTCAGCGAAATACTTGATGAACTTGCCAACGCCGTACTGATCCAGTTTGTCCTTCTTGCGCACTTCGCCTTCAAAGCTCAGCGTGAAGTCACTGTTGGTGATGATGGTCTCGACATAGCCGCCGCCGTCATCCGCATCAGAGGTAACCGAGTTCGGGTTGAAGTCGAAGCCCTTCGACGTACCAGCGGCCAGCGCCATCCACTCACCTTCGAGTGGCTTGACGTCCGGGCAGCCATCGGCGACTTCCAGCACGACCGCACCGCCGAACAGGCGCTCGTTCGAGTTCTGGCAATTAGCCATGTGAAACTCCTCTTTGACATATAAAAGAAAACCCGCCGAAGCGGGTTATTTGGTTGGGGATGGCTATTCGCCGTAAGTGCAGGCGAACTGGAGTCGGAAGACTATTCGCCCTTCTTCTGTGAGCACCGGCGCGGGAATTGCGCCCATGTTCTGGATGTAGCCGACGCACTCGTCGGCCATTGGATTTGCCTGAACGTAGTCTATGATGCGTTGCACTGCATTAAGCGCATCTTTG
>OGIV01001907.1_pt1 | contig 11295 bp, 10 predicted proteins | sample 1571861 | NCBI WGS metagenome assembly OGIV01 (sample SAMEA2582099, study PRJEB24529) | metagenome | biome: Human gut stool | place: China | collected 2011 | reverse complement strand
AGCACGGCCTGCCCACCCTGCAGATCGCCGACCTGATGAACGACACCCGCACCCTGCACGCTGCGCAGGCGGAAGCCGTTGCCATGCTGGCCGACGACCCGCTGCTGGAAGCGCCGGAGCACGCACTGCTGGAACAGCAGGTGCAGCAGATGTTCGAGAAAGCCGGAGCCATGAACTGATCCGGAGGTTTTTTGCGCACAAGCAACAGCAAATGCAAAAGCCGCTGCACGGCTGGTGCAGCGGCCCCTGTTATCGAACGGAACGCTTTGCGTGCCGTTCGCCCATGCTTATCACATCGCAGAACACGCAGCGGCTTTTGGTGGAAAGCTGGGTATCCTTATGGTAGCAGCCAAAAAACCACTTGTCGTAGGTCAGCTTCAACAAAATTTTATCCAGAAAGCTGTGCAGCTGGTTGGTCTCGCCGCTGGCAAGGGCGGTAAAATCCAAAAATCTGCTTGGCGCATCGTGGGTCAGCACATAATCCACTTTGTAATCGCAGGCTGCAAGGTTCTCCTCACAGAAGGCGTATTCCTCATCCGAGGGCATTTCTTCCTTCCACCAGTTCACGCCGGGTTCCCGATCCTCCACATCCTGGCTTTCCGCACCGCCAAAGCACAGGTATTTTTTATTCTCCAATTCCAGCACACTGCCGCGGCACACATGGTACACATTGCCACCCAGTGCCTGCACCTTCCCGCCAAAGCGTTCCTCGGTGGGATACTGCTTTAAAAGGTCGTAGTTTTCGTGGCTGCCGTCCAGAAACAGCAGGGTATACGGGCGCTTGCGCAGCCAATCCAGCTTTTTCTGTTCCTCCTTGCTGCCGTCCCACACAAAGCCAAAGTCGCCCAGTACCACCACGGTATCCCGTTTGCCCAGCCAGCGCAGCTTGCCGTGCTTGAAGCGGTCGATGTCGCCGTGGGTGTCCCCTGTCAGATATACCATTCCTGTCCTCCCTGACCGGATGTGAAATCGGCACAATAAGCCTTGTCACACCCCGCCAAACCTGTTATTATAAAGAATACAGCCTTCCGCTGTGATCTCGTTCTTACCCGGCGCACGGCGCTTGTGCCGTGCTGCCTGTTGTTTTATATTATCGCTTTTTAAAGGAATTGTCCACATGAAACGTATTTTTGCGCTGGTTTTGTCGTTCGCTGTCCTGTTCAGCTGCCTTGTGCTGCCCGCCGGGGCTATGTTCGACCCCACCCCGGTCTATCAGGTGCAGGCACAGAGTGCCTATATCGTCAACACCGATACCAATATCATCGTCTATGATAAGGACAGCACAAAGCAGGTATCCGCCGGTGGTCTGACAAAGTACATGACCATTGCCCTGCTGCTGACCAACTATGCCGACCATCTGGACGACACCTTCCAGATGCCCTTTGCCATCTCGGATTACGTTTATAACACCAACAACGCCGATATGCGCTCCAACGAGACCTTTACCTACCGCGAAGCCATGTACGCCATGCTGACCCGCAACGCCAACGAAGCCGCCATGGGCCTTGCCTATGCCCTTTCTGGCGGCGACCTCGCGAGCTGGGTGAGCCAGATGAACATCCTGTCCCAGCGCATCGGCACCACCGGCAGCACCTGGACGGATGCCTGCGGCATCAGCAGCGGCAACGTGACCTGTGCCGTGGATATGTACCTGATCCTGCGCTATCTGATGAGCTTTGATGCCTTTGTGGAGGTTTCCGGTGCGCCCAGCTTTACCATGCCCGCCAAAGAAAAACACCGTTCTTCGTCTGTTCTGGTCAGCCAGAACGCCGCGCTGAGCAAATCCAGCGGCGGCAAATACTACCGCAGCGCCATGCAGGGCGGCATGTGCGATGTGACCGCATTCAAAAGCGACAGTGGCAATCAGAGCTATGTTTCATGGGCCAATAAGGATGGTGCCACCTATATTTTCTGCGTGATGCAAAGCCCGGACACCTGCGACGATTTCGGCTACGCCAACCGTCGCCCGGCCCTGTGCGAGACCGTGAAGCTGATGGACTGGGTGTTCGACAGCTTTTCCATTCAGGCCGCGCTGGACACCGACCTTACGCTGGCCGAGATCCCGGTGAAGTATTCCTCCGATACCAGCTCCCTGCAGCTGTATCCCGCCGACAGCATGATGACCCTGCTGCCTTCCACCGGCGACGGCAGCGTGACCCAGAAATATTTCCACCTGCCGGATTCCGTGTGTGCCCCTGTCCAGCAGGGCGATGTGGTGGGTACCGTGGAGCTAAAGCTTGCCGGTGAGACCATTGGCGTGGTGGACCTGATCGCCGGGCAGGATGTCAGCCGCAACCCGCTGCTGTTCACTGTGGCGCGTTTTCAGGAATTCTTAGGCAGTCTGTATCTCAAAGTTGTAATAACACTGAGTATTATTTCCATCATCATCTACTTTGCGTGGGTCCTTTTGAACAACTGGAACCGCCGCAAGCCCACCAGAAAGATCCGCCGCCGCTGAGCTTTACACCGTTCAGCTGCATTTTGTGGAAAAGTGATGCAAAAAGCCCCGTCAGCCTTTTCAGGATGACGGGGCTTTTGGTTGCGCCAGCAGGAGTCGAACCTACGATGGGGGAGTCAAAGTCCCCTGCCTTACCGCTTGGCGATGGCGCATCGTGCAAGATATTATACCATATTCTTTGTTTTTCCACAAGGGGAAGGTTCCACTTTTCCGCTTTTGCGGCGGCTCTGTGCCGCCTTTTGCAGCCTGCAATTTGTGAAAAACCAATTTTTTTCATCATAACAACAAAATGCGCCCATTTTGTTGCGCTTTTGTTACGCTATATGTGGTAAATATAGGATTGAATAAACCTCCTCTTCCCGGCTTTTTCGTCTACTGCCTCATGGCGGGGACATCGAGGTCTGTTCTGGTGTTTCCGTTCCCGGCAGGCACCACATCCCAATTCGTCAGGAAAGCGAGGAGTCATATGAAAAAGATCTTGAAAATGCTGGTCCTCGGTCTGCTCAGCGCTGCACTGCTCTGCTGTGCACTGCCCTCTGCCTTTGCCGCAGAAGACAAGGATTCGCAGGTCTACACCATTGGTCTGGATGCCATGGGCGGCAGCAGCTCCGCTGTGGCAGTCACCACCAATCTGAGCGGCAAACTCAGTGCCCTGCCCGCGCAGCCTACGCTGGAAGGCTACACCTTTGACGGCTGGTATACCGAGCCGGTGGGCGGCACAAAAATCAGCACCTCTACGGTGTTTACCGGTGATACCACTGTGTACGCACACTGGACCGTGAAAAATGCCACCACTTCCACCAGCACATCCACGCCCGCTCAGCCGGAACAGACCGCGCAGGAATACGATGACGGCCCGATTCTGAGCGTTCTGACGGTAGCCGGTGCTCTGATCACCACGCTGGCCGTGGCTGCCTTTATTTAAGTCTTTTCACACACTGTATCAATTTTATCAATAGAAAGGAAAATCTCCATGTCTACTATGAAACTGCCCGCAAACTATGCCTCCATCAGCGAAGAGGAAATGGTCTATCTGGACGGTGGTGCCAGCGACGCTTACAACAGCTTCCTGAATGTCGGTAAGGTGTTCAACGCCATTGCCCGCATCTTCTCCGGTGCAAGCTCCATCATCAACAATGTCAACGTGATCTACCAGTCCTTCCTGACTCTGGGCGATCTGCTGAAGAGCTTCTGATCCGGCTTCTATTTTCATCTGTTTTTCAAGAACTGTCTCCGTTGTGGGGACAGTTCTTTTTGTTTTTAACGCATTTTAATCGTTTACATCAAAAGAAACAATTTTTCTTTGGCTTTGGCAAAAAAATGCACGGAAAAGGCATTTTTGTTACGCTTTTGTTACGCATACTGTGCTAACATACAAGGTGGAAGGTCATTCATCAAACTGGCGCTTTCACGCCGAAAACTGATATATCAAATGTGGTTTTGTGGTGCGAAAATTTTCGTATTTGTCGAAAGTTTTCGTTCGCCTAATCCGACCACTTTTTGCGGGAGAAATCGATCATTATGCCAGACCGTGAACTGCGGCACATGCGCCGCACCGAATTAGTCGAGATCATTCTGGCGCTCAAGCAGAGCGAGGACCAGCTCCGGGCAGAAAACGCTGCCCTGTCTGCCCAGCTGCAGGAACGGCAGATCCATATTGAAAACGCAGGTTCCATTGCGCAGGCTGCACTGGAGCTGAACAAGGTGTTTGAAGCGGCGCAGGCTGCGGCTGATGAATACGTTGCATCGGTGCTCGCAGCAAACAAAAACACCGATGCCGCTGCCAGTGCTCTGCGCGCTCAGGCGGAAGCCGAAGCCCAGCAGATCCTTGCACAGGCGCAGACCGAGGCTGCGAACCTGAAGGCCCGCACCCAGCAGCAGTGCGACGCGGAAACGGAAGCCGCCGCACGCAAGCGCGCCCAGGCCGAAGCGGACTGCAAGGCAATGCTTGCCCGGACGCAGCAGGAGATCCAGCAGCGCCGGGCCGCTTTTGACCGCCGGGCCAGCGAACTGCTGGACGGCTATCACAGCACGGAATTCCTGCCGGAGGAGCGTGCCAAATGAAAGAGCAAAAGATCAGGTTCACGCCCATTCCATCCACAGCAGAGGTGGAAGCAGAGCGCGAACGTCTGGCCTACCGCAGCCGTTATATGCGGGTGCTGCGCAGCACGGTCTACACGCTGCTGGTGGTCGCGGCCGTTGCCGTGCTGCTGGCCACTCTGTTTCTGCCGGTGCTGCAGGTCTCCGGCGACAGCATGAACCCCACTCTGCAGGACCGGGACATCATTCTGCTGGTCAAGGGCAGCGACATGAAGACCGGCGACCTTTGCGGATTTTACTGGCAGAACAAACTTCTGCTCAAGCGCATCATCGGCCTGCCCGGTGATGTGATCGAACTGGACGAGGACGGTGTGGTCACTGTGAACGGCCAGACGCTGGATGAGCCCTATGTAGATGAACTTGCTCTGGGCGAATGCGACATCAAATTTCCCTATCAGGTGCCGGAAAACCGGTATTTCGTACTGGGTGACCATCGGGCCACCTCCATTGACAGCCGCAGCAGTGTGATCGGCTGCGTGGAAAAAAGTCAGATCGTAGGCAAGGTTTTTTTGCGGGTATGGCCCTTGTCCAACTTCTCGTTGATCCACTAAGGAGGTTTAGGAATCATGCGGGATATTGTGAAAGAATATCAGAAAAAGTTCCGTCGGAACCACCAGCGCGCCAGACGCTATACTGCGCTGCTGCTGGCACTGGCGCTTACCACCGGCCTGTTCGTGAACTGGCAGCTGCACGGCGTGGGCATTGCCAAAACGGCCGAATATCTGTGCGGCGAGTTGGAGCACGAGCACACCGCTGCCTGCTATGAAAAGCAGCTGGTGTGCGGCTATGAGGAAGGCGAACCGGAGGACTGGAACGCCACCATGACGGACGACGACATGTCTTTTGATGATGCGTTCGGCGTGGATGCGGATGATCCCGGCATTGCAGCCTATTCCGCAGAGCCGGAGTACATCTTTGTGCCCCATGAGCACACCGACGACTGCTACCAGGAAGTGCAGGAGCTGACCTGCCGGGAAGAAGAGCACGAGCACACCGACGACTGCTTTGACCCTGAGGACGGCAGCCTGATCTGTGAGCTGTTCGAGCACACCCACGACGACAGCTGCTACACCACCACCTATGAGCTGGTGTGCGGTCTGGAAGAGGGCGAGCTTGTAGAAGAAGTGAACCCCGATTATGACCCGGTGGCCCTGTTTGAGGAGCCGGTGGCCGCAAAGCCCGTGGTGGTCGATCCTGTGATCGAGACCCCGGTGCACCACCACACCGATGCCTGCTACGAGGAAGTGCTGGTCTGCGGCCTGCCGGAGCATCACCACACGGTGAACTGCCTGTCCGACCCGCTGGACGGCACGCAGGACGAGGACGAATGGCTGGCACAGACCGGCACCACGCTGAGCGGCAACTGGGCCGACGACCTGCTGACCGTAGCCGAGAGCCAGCTGGGCTATGAGCAGAGCGAGCGCAACTTCCAGCTGGACGATGCCGACGGCGAGACCGTGCGCCACTACACCCGCTACGGCAACGACTACGGCAACGACTACGGCCCATGGGACGTGATGTTCCTTTCCTACTGCCTGAAATATGCCGATATCCCCCAGAGCGCTATCCCGCAGGTTTCCAGCGTGCTGTCTTTGCACAGCCAGCTGCGCAGCGCGCTGTACAACGAAGAGACCGGCAGCGGCTATGCCATGGATTTTGACGGTGATCTGCCGTCTGATGCCGCAATGCCCGGTGATATCGTCATTTACAATGGCACCGTGACCAAGGCTGTGGCCGCGGAAAGCCAGCCGTTGCAGGTGCAGGATGATTCCGCCGATGCCGACATTGCCCTGCTCTCCATGGATGCTGCGGCCACCACCGACACCGCGCCCCACATTGAGGAATACACCGTGGATGCCAGCACCGTTGGCATCGTGAGCGATGTGGACGAAGATTCCGGCACCCTGACCGTGATCTCCGGCGATGTGGATGGCAAGGTGGCTAAAGTCACGCTGAATGCTTCACAGGTGACAACGCTGGTGTCTGTGGCAAATGCGCAGCAGGCCGATTACGGCGTTGCTACGCCGGATTTCAAAGTCGAAGATGACGCAGGTGCCATTACCACCATCAAAGGTCTGGATGCACTGGATCACCTCACTGCTCTGGAGGTGCAGCGCAAGAATGGCACTGAATACGAGGATACCAACGTCACCACCATTTCGGAGCTTCTGCACAGCAGCCTTACCGTCACAGATATCCCGGCCAAAGAGATCCAGGAAAACGACTACTGTGTCCATGTTAAGCTGCCCAAGAGCTTTGATGTGCTGAACGACGAGCTTATCTTCGGCAAACTGGAAGATACCGGCAATTATGACACCTGCGGCAGCTACCAGCTGCTCAAGGGGAATGACGGCTGCTGGTACGCCGTGCTGCGGTACGACCAAAACTATATCAAACAGAAAGAGGAGGCAGCCGCAGGCGCGGATCCTTCCGATGCCAAGGTCACCAGCAACGTTGCCTTCAATTTCCAGTGGAACCAGAGCAAGGTCACCAGCAGCGGCTTTAATCAGATCGAGGTCAACAAAGATTACGCCCTTGATATCACCATCAACCCGGATGAAACCCCCGATGAGGATCAAAAAGACGATAAGAACTATGACCTTAACCAGAGCGTGAAGGACCCGCGCTACAATGGCAGCGATGCCTACCTGGATTACACTGTTACGCTTGTGGTCAAGAACGAACAGGCCGGCCCGCTGACGCTTGCGGACAGCATGACCCTGCCCACCGGCGTAACCGCCGAATATGTCGAAGACTCGCTCCAGCTCAGCATGAAAGAAGACGATACAACGCTCCGCATCACTTGGGAAAATGTTAATGATGAGCGCAAGATCACCTTGGGTTCTGCCGGTTCCCCCATTGCCGCAGGCACCTATTATATCCGCTACACCGTCAAGCTGAAGGACTTTGGCAAAACGGCTGTTGACGGTGAAGTAATCAATAACATCAGGATTCTGGACACGACCATCAGCGATGATGCCGAAGAGTCGGTAAAAACCGACAGCCTTGTGATCACCAGTCAGGCCGATCCGTCCGACTACAAGCTTCCCTCTACCGGCGGGGCCGGTACCAAACTGTATACAGCAGGCGGCGGCGCGCTGATGCTTGCCGCTCTGGTGTGCGGGGTTTGCAGAAAGCGCAGACGCGAAAGGAGGGCACGTTAAAAAGCCTGCATCCTTCCTGACACGGCGGCAAAATTGATTCTGCGCCGGAAGCAGACCCTGAAAATAGGAATCAGAAAAATCAGAAAAACTTGAAAGGAGACTTTCGCAAATCATGATGAAGAAAGCAATCAAAAAGCTGCTGGCCGCACTGCTGGCAGTTGCCATGCTGTGTGCCATGGCGATCCCGGCGTTTGCATACAACCCTGGGGATACTGAGGAGAACCTCAACGGAACCCACGGTTACAGCGCTTTCCAGATCTTCAAGGGTGTTATTAGTAAGGACAATCCGACGCTTTCCGGCGTTGATTGGGGCCAAAACATCACTGAACCTGATATTTTTCTGGACAACTTGAAGTTAGATTCTACCATCGGCAACCAGTTTAGCAACGCAAAAACTGCTCAGGATGTTCTTATGGTTATCAGCACATGGCATGATTCCGATGATAACAGCATCGCTTTTGCGCGCGTTGTATGCAGCTATCTCTACCCGAATGCAGACGCAAAACCGAAACCCGTCATTACAGATCACACCGGTGGCATCAACATTCCAAAGTCAGGTTATTATCTGATCGTTGATACTACCTACTTTAACCCTGGCGATTACTATCATGCCTACAATTCCTTCTTCCTGCTGAATGTTCCCCAAACACCCTATGTCGTTCCAATTAATCGTAAGGTTGTAAAGCCCACTGTTGAGAAGGAAGTTTATGACAATCAGGATGGCGCCAACGAAGCAGGTTTTGGTTCCAGCGCTGACCATGCAATCAACGAAGAGTTCCAGTTCAAGCTGACCGCTACCTTGCCCGCAAGCCCCGACCGTGCTTACGATTACTATGACGAGTACATGGTTACCTTTTGTGATACTTTGTCTGCAGGCATTACCTTTGACCGCTGGGATACTGTTGTGATCAATAATGGCGGTGCCGATATCCCCATTCCGGTTGAAAATTATTATTCTGATGCTTCCAATCAGGATCTCACACTGAGCATTGAGGATGTCAAGACCTGTGCACCAGGGCTCAATTTGAATAACGGCGCTACTATTACGGTCACCTATACTGCACACCTGAACGAAAAGGCCTATGTCAATACTGCAGGCGATGCTTCTAATACTGAGAACAAGAATAGTGTTTATCTCATCTATTCCAACAATCCCAGAAGCAGCGCATTCTTTGATAGGACTCCCGAAAGCGCAGTCTGTGTGTACACCTACCAGCTGAACAACACCAAGTATCATGATAATGCTGAACCGGGCAACGAGCTGCCGGGCGCTGGCTTCAGTCTGTACAGCGACGAAGATTGTAGTCAGGAAGTAAAGCTCTACCAAGAAGGCAAGTTCTACTACCCCATCAAGAACGCAAAAGGTAAAACCGCTGTTGAAATGAAGTCTGCCGAGGATGGCACGTTCAACGTTAGAGGTCTGGACGCTGGCACCTACTACCTGAAGGAGACCACCCCTCCTGCCGGTTACAGTGCCTGTGACAAAACTAAAATCGTCATTTCTGCAACGCACACCGAATACAATGTTATTCTGTCCGGTGAATCCAACCTGAATAATGAAATCATCAACAAAAAAGCCGGCGGCATTACCCTGCCCTCCACCGGCGGCATCGGCACTACCATCTTCTATGTGGTCGGCGGCGGCCTGATGGTTGCGGCCATCGTTCTGCTGGTCACCAAGAAGCGCATGGAGAACAAGTAAGCTCCATTTTCCCCAAGAACCCGGAGCAAAGGGACCGCAAGGCCCCCGCTCCTATCCTTATAACATTAGGGAGTAGCCCATGAAAAAGAACAAAAGCACCATCATCCTGATCCTCGTCTTTTTCGTGGGTCTATCCGTGATGTTATACCCCACCCTCAGCGATTACGTCAACCAGCTGCATCAGTCCCGTGCTGTGGCCACCTATGCCGAGGACGTGGACAAGCTGACCGATGCCGACTACAGCGCCTATTTCGAGGCGGCAGATGCGTTCAATGCGCAGATCGCCGCCGACCCGGACGCTTTGTATTTCCCGCAGCGCTTTCCCACCTACGAAAGCACGCTGGATGTGACCGGCACCGGCATTATGGGCTACATCACCATTGAAAAGATCGGTGTGGAGCTGCCCATCTACCACGGCACCAGCGATGGCGTGCTGCAGATCGCCGCAGGCCACTTGGAGGGCACCAGCCTGCCGGTGGGCGGCGGCAGCACCCACGCGGTCATTTCGGCCCACCGCGGCCTGCCCAGCGCCAAGCTGTTCACCAATCTGGACCAGCTGGAAGTGGGCGACACCTTCACCATCACAGTGCTGGACCGGGTGCTGACCTATGAGGTGGACCAGATCTCCATTGTACTGCCCACCGAGACGGACAACCTCAAGGTGGTGGACGGCAAGGATTACGTCACCCTGATGACCTGCACCCCCTACGGCATCAACTCCCACCGCCTTCTGGTGCGCGGACGGCGCATCGAAACGCCGGACAAGCTCAAGCACATCCGTGTAACAGCCGATGCCGTCAAGATCGAACCGATCATCACAGCTCCCATCATGGCACTGCCCCTGCTGCTGGTGCTGCTGCTCTGGCTGCTGTTCTCCAACCGCAAACGCAAATCTACAAGAGGTGAAAAACATGAAACGCACTGATCTCAAAAAGCACGCTGCGGCCCTGCTTTTGGTGCTGTGCCTTCTGGTAACAAGTGCGCTGCCTGCCCTTGCCACCAGCGCAAACATCAAGCTGGTGGACAGCAGCGGCAATCCCACTACCGGCACCATCCGCGTTACGCTGTACGACAGCGCCAACGATAAGGCGCTGAGCGGCGGCAAGCTCACTTTGTACCGTGTGGCCGAGGTAAAGCGCCAAAACGGCAACCTGAGCTACGAATACTGCGGCGATTTCTACGGCTGCGGCATTGCGCTGGGTGATTTGACCGACAGCACCCTTGCGGCCCAGCTGCAGGAGTATCTGCCCCAAAGCGCCGAGGGCACCACAAAGACCATTGATGCGGACGGCAACGTGACCTTCCGTGGTCTGGAGCTGGGCCTGTATCTGATCGTGCAGACCGAGGCTTCCAAGGGCTATGAGCCGATCAATCCGTTCCTTGTCTCTCTGCCCATGGCGGAGGATGGCAAGTGGAATTATGCGGTGGATGCCAGCCCCAAGGTGGGTGCTTACACCCCCACCAATCCGGACACGCCGCCTACGCCCCCTACCCCGCCTACGCCCGATTATCCTGATACGCCTACCCCGCCGGATAACCCGGTCTCTCCCGGTAATCCGGACAATCCCGTGGCTCCGGGCCATCCGGATCATCCGGTAGCACCCGGTAATCCGGACAATCCCGTGGCTCCGGGCCACCCGGATAACCCGGTAATGAGCAGTCTGCCGCAGACCGGTCAGCTGAACTGGCCCGTGCCGGTGCTGGCTGTCAGCGGTGTGGTGCTGTTTGCATTCGGCTGGGCGCTGGATCGCAAATACCGCGCAGTATAATTTCCTTCTGATACAACAAAGAGGACCCAATGCAGATGCATCGGGTCCTCTTTTTCGGTTTCTTTTATGCAGTCAGAGTTTACTGCTGCTGTCCCTGCTGCT
>OGIV01001905.1_pt1 | contig 11302 bp, 7 predicted proteins | sample 1571861 | NCBI WGS metagenome assembly OGIV01 (sample SAMEA2582099, study PRJEB24529) | metagenome | biome: Human gut stool | place: China | collected 2011 | reverse complement strand
TTGGGCCGCGCCACCGTGCCCTGCAAGATCCGCCATTACGACAGTAAGCTTTCTGAGCTGCGGGCGCTGATGGGCGCCAACATCCACCGCCGGAATATCTCCGCCTTCGACATGGCGCGCCAGTTGGAGACCCTGCGCAGCACGCTGGCGGAAGAGGGCGGGCTCCCCGATAATGTGAAGGAGCAGTCGGAGCTGATGGCATCTCAGGTCGATCTGAGCCGCGCCACCGTGGAGCGGTATCTGGATCTTCTGAATCTGGATGAGACCGTTACCGCGTGGGCGGAAAACGGGCAGATGACCATGACCGACGCCTATGAGCTGGCGCGTCAGAAAAACATCCATCTTCAGCCCGTCGTAGAGGAGTATGTCGCCCGGAACGACGCCAAGGGCGACCTGCCCGCGTTGGTGCACCGCGCCATCGCATGGGCAAAGACGGCTGAGCTCCCCCCTCCCCCGGCAAAGCCCGCCCAGAGCGCCAACCCCCTGCGGACGGTCGACTCCTTCGGAAGATCGGTCCGGCGCAGCATCGCCCAACTGAAGGAGCTGGATCTCAGCACGGACGTGGACAAGGACACCGCCAGGAAAAAGCTTGACACCTGTCTTGAAAATCTGGAGGAGCTGCGCCGCACCGTGGAGACGCTCAAAATGGTTTTGGACGACTGACCTTCTGAAAGCAAACTACATCAAAATCAGTTTTCATATAAAAGTATCCGACTTGTGTCGGATACTTTTATCTTTTCCGGCACCGCCTTTTTCGCCGCTGCGAGGAAAGTCGCTCCCCCCTCTCCCCTGCTGTCCGATGGCGAACGCGCTGGCAGTGACGGGGAGGACGCCTCCCGCAAACCGACGAATTCCGACTCGGTTTCGTGCGGCGCCTCTCCCCCGCTTTCGCCGAATTCCGACTCGGTTTCGTGCGGCATCTCCTCCATCTTCTCGACGAGTTCCGACTTGGTTTCGTGCGCCCGCTTTCCCCTTTCCCCGACGAATTCCGACTCGATTTCGTGCAGCGCTCTCCCCTGCCTTCGACGAATTCCGACTTAGTTTCGTGCACCCACGCTTCCCTGTTCCAGCTGATTTCCGACTTGGTTTCGTGCAGACTTCTTTCGATTTCTTGCCGAAATCGGAACGCCTTCCCACAAAAACTCACGTGAGACTTGTCCAAATTCACTACATCTGGTGTTTTAATCACGCTCCGATATCCAATCCCTTGGAACTGATTTTCTTCTCATCTGCACATTTTCAAGTCGTACTTTCCCAAACATCTGCCTAAAACATCATGCACGAGAGCACGTCGGAATTCCGAAAATTACACACAGCGAACTGCACGTTTCCAAGTCGGTCTTCCTCCCTTTTTCTCATCACTCCGGAAAAGCTCAGAACGGCAGCGGCGACACTTGGACAATTTTCTCTTTGTTTTTTACAAGCGATATTCTCTCGCGAAAAGGAATAAATTTTCCGCTCTGTTCGACCGAAGGATACAACGCCTCCCTCGGCGGCGCTGAATGGTAGAAACAGTTCTTTGGACAAAGCCGGACAAGTCACACGTGAGACTTAGGAACTCGTCCTGTTTCACACCTGATTTCAGAGAGGAGAAAAATGTTATGTCTACCACCTGCATTCCCCCTGCCCGCCACATCCGCACGGACGATATCCCGGAGGAGTACCGAGACATCGTGGACGCCATCGGTATGGAGGCGTTCGTCCACCTGACGCTGCTGTGCGGCGGACAAACGCTGTACGTTCCCAAGCGGGAATCGCTGGAGCGCGGCGCCCGCGATCGGGACATTCGCGCCATGTTTAATGGCTCTAACTACCGAAGTCTCGCGGCCCAATTCCGCCTTAGCGAGCGCCAGATCCGAAAGATCATCAACGGCAGCCGCTGCTGACGGACAAATAACGCGCCGCTCGGACAGGTCTCACGTGAGACCTGTCCGAGCGATGAGAATATTTTCCTCGCGATTTGCGAAAAAAAACTTTTTCTTTCCCTTTTTTTCAACTTATGCTATACTAAGGTTCTAAAAAAGCAATCTTTTCGCAAAAGGAGGGTCGCACCATGTCCCAGTTCCCCGAACCGGCAGAGCAATTGAAAGACACCCCCCTGCGTTTTCTGGAATCCGAACAGTTTCAGGAAATGCTGGATACATACAATAAGCTGAAGCCGCTGGAAAAAGAGCACCCCAGAAAGTTCAAAAATCAGATGAACGTCTTTGACTTCGGCGACATTTACCCCCTGATGGACAGTTATCTTCAGACACACGATCTGTCTTCGCCGGAGGCGGTGGCAGAGGCGGTGACCATCGGCGCGTCGGAGACCGTCACGTTTGCCGCCACGCTGCTGGATATTTTTGATAAGACCGTCACCGCGAGAGTGCAGGAATACGATGTGCTGGGCAACAGCCCCGCCACCTATTTCATCTGCGGCGTCTGGGCGAATATGAAGCGCGGCAGGGAATTTCATCCCTCCTCCAACGGCATCACCGTGACCTATTCCGAGCCTGACGCCTACGGCAACCAGAACATCCGCTACCGCAACAAGGATTACGAAATGACCATCATCTTTGAGGCCGTCGCGGAATACACGAAAAATCTCTCCTGGACGGCGCACCGCCTGCTGATCTACACTCTGATGCGCGGCAACGCTGACAACTGGCGAAACAACACCGCGACCTTCTCCATTGAAGAGTACATGGACTGGGCGGGGCTCCGCTCCAGAGACGCCGCCTATCGCCAGATCAAGAAGGATATGCAGTCCATCACAGGCATGAAGATCACTGCGGAATCCTTCAAAAAGTATTTTGAATCCTTCTACATCACCCATCTGGCGACCGAGGCATCCATCAAAAAATACACCGGCGAGGTGCGCATTTCCTTCGCCGAGAACGTGCGCCACTTCCTGACCCAGTATTACCAGCTGATCCCCGACTGGATGGGTCATCTGAGCGAAAATGCCTACCGCATGGCGTTTTATCTCTTCTACCGCGCGCGGAAAGCGCCCGTCGATGACGACGGCAGCTTCCGCGTAAAAATTCAGGACATCATCCACTACATCGGCCTGCCGACCAAGGAGGACGTCAAAAACCGCAACTATGACGAGGCGATCATCCGCCCGTTCAATAAGGCAGTGGAGGAGATCGAGGACGTCTCGGGCGGCTCGATCCACATGGATTTCGACTATGACGACATCAATACCTTCCTCGGCGGCAAGATGAACGTCGGCATTGACGCCACCATGCAGAGCTACATCCAGCAGATCGAAAAAAACAAGACAGTCAAGCAGCTTGAGGCGAAGAAAAAGCCCGCTAAAAAGCCGCCCCAGAGCACGCAGTGACCCCTCAGCAACTGCACGAAACCACGTCTGAATTCCTCAAATTTCTGCGCGGCCGCTGATTGGAAGACAAAACATCCGTGGAAAAGATATCCACAAAAAACGGAAATTTGACGACAAAAGTCCGATTTTCCCACCAAAACGCCTACTTTTCACGGAAGTTTTCCACCGTCTGTGCCCATCCTGTGGAAAAAACGAGGGTCACAGCCTGTCCAATTCCGACTTCGAGCCGTGCTAAGACGACTTCATTTCGTGCAAAGCCGACCTCAAGTCGTGCAGGAGACCCAAAATCACCCAAGCCATTTTTCCATGTTTTTCAAACTTTTATACAGATATTTTCTGTCGAATCATACTTTTATATTTGTTTCATCTAATTTTTTTCGGATTTTCTTTTTTTACCGAAAATCCCCTTATTGATATCTTAAGATATCTTACAGACCTCGCGGGAATCGCTCCTCCGCGGGGTCTTATGCTATAATAACGACAAGAAAAGGAGGCGATCCTATGCCGGACACCTTTAACGACCTGCGCTCGCGCATCGTCGATTATCTCTATGACCGGGGCATTGACCCGCAAAAGCGCTTTCGCTGCCTGAATCCAAAGCATCTCGACCGCGATCCCTCCATGGGATACGACGCAAAGCGGCAGAAAGTACACTGCTTTGCCTGCGGCGCGGACTATGATCTCTTCGATCTGCTGGCAATCGACGAAAACCTCACCTCGCCGCACGACGCTCTGGCGCTTGCGAGCAAGCGCTATGGGCACGGCGACGCGGGAGAGGCGCGCCCCGCTGACCGCCTGAGCAGGGAAACGCTGCCCGCCTCCTACCCTGAAAGCTGCTTTTCTCACCGCCGAAAAACCGATTATTTTGCCAAACGCGGGCTTTCCGACGCCACGGTGACGAGATTCCGCCTTGGCTACGACCCTGAGCATGACTGCGTGGTGCTGCCATGCGAAAACGGTCGCTGCGTGCGCCGCGCCGTCGCGGAAAAGCGCTATCTCAACGAAAAAGGCCAGCCCTCGCCGCTCTTTCAGCCGGAGCTGCTGACTGCGGGCGGGGAAGAGCCGGTCTTCCTTTTGGAAGGCGCCTTTGACGCGCTCTCGGCAGAGGAACTGGGCTATCGGGCCGCCGCGCTGAACGGCGCGGGCAACCGCGAAAAGGCGGCGGCTCTGCTGCGCGGACTGGATCGACCCGCCTCCATCCTGCTGCTGACGGACAACGACGCGGCGGGCAACGCGTGGGCAGCCGCCCTCGCCGAAGAATTTCCCTGGCTGTACCGCTGCCCGGGCGTTCCCACCGGCAAGGATCTGAACGAATTTCTCTGCGCCGACCGCGAGGGCGCGGCGCGATTTCTGGCGCAGGCGGTCGAGGATCGGCAGGCACAGCAGCCGCCCCCCTATGCCGAGCCCTCCGCCGCGGGGCAGATGGAGGCATTCCGCGCTTATATCGAGGCGCAGGCAAAGCGCCCCGCGCTCAAAACCGGCTTTGAGGGGCTGGATCAGACGCTGGACGGCGGACTTTACGACGGACTTTATGTGATCGGTGCGGTCAGCTCGCTGGGCAAGACCGCCTTTTGTATGCAGATCGCCGATCAGCTTGCCATGCAGGGGCGCGACGTTCTCATTTTCTCCCTTGAAATGATGACATGGGAGCTGATGGCTCAAAAGAATGGGCAGATCGTTCCGTTTCCCGCGAATCCTTCCTGCTCGACACCTCCGCGCGCCGCCGCCTTGCCAAGACCGCGCGCGGTGTTTTAGACGGCAGGCGCTGGGCGGGCTACAGTGCGCAGGATCTCGCGCATCTGGAGCTGGCGCAGACGCGCTACGCCTCCTATGCAAAGCACCTCTATTTCCGCGAGGGCGACCACGAAACGGGGCTGGATTACATCCGCGCGGAGGTCGCGCGCCACATAGCCGAGACCGGACAAAAGCCCGTGGTGCTCATCGACTATCTCCAGATCATCGCCCCGGTGGACGTCCATTTCACGGACAAGCAGAACCTTGACCGCATCGTCTGCGCGCTGAAAAAGCTCTCCCGCCAGCACGGGCTGACCATCCTCGCCATTTCCTCCTTCAACCGCGAGAATTATAATCTGGAAGTCTCCATGAACGCCTTCAAGGAATCCGGCGGCATCGACTACTCCGCCGACGTGCTGATGGGACTTCAGGCGCGCGGGGCAGGGCGGCCCGGCTTCAACATCGACGAGGAAAAGCGCAAGGACCCCCGCGAGCTGGAGCTCAAGATCCTCAAGAATCGCTCCGCCGCGCTCGGACAGCCCATCCCGCTGCGCTACTATCCGGCGTTCTCCTGTTTTGAAGAAGGATAGGGCGGTCTCACGTGAGACTTGTCCGAGCAATTCGCGGCGATTAATTTTCGAATGTAAGACCCCTGGAAGGATATAGAAAAAAAAGCAAGAACTGCTTGCAAAAAGAGAAAATATCTGATAGACTTTATGTAGACTGTATTACTGTCAGTACGTGCGCCTATCCGCACGCCCGGACAGGGACAGGTTTTGGATGCTGCGAGCAGCGCTTGGGGCGGAAACGCTGACACCCTTTTGCGGTACTCGAAGATCATCAGTAAAAAAAAGGAGTGGTTAAGAAGATGAAAAAGCAGCGTATCTTGAGTGCTCTGCTGGCATTGTGCATCGTCTTTTCCCTGGTGCCCACAGCGCTGGCGGAAAAAGCTGACGATTTCACGGACGTCAGCAGATCCGACTGGTACTACCAGTTCGTAGACTATGTGACGTCGAAGGGTTACTTCAACGGCGTCGCGGACAAGACCTTCGCCCCCGCGGATAACATGACCCGTGCGATGTTCGTCACGGTCCTGTTCCGTTTCCACGGTGCGAAGGGTGATCGCAGCCAGAGCGCATTCACCGATGTGGCTCCCGGCGAGTGGTACACTGATGCCATCAAGATCGTGGACGGCGTGGGCAACGGCAAGTTCGCCCCGAACGATCCCATCACCCGCGCGCAGATGTGCGCCATGATCGAGCGTTACCTCGACCTTTATCGCAAGGCATGGAAGGTGACTCTGCCCGAGACCGGTTCCGTCTCCGTCATGGTCGACGAGAGCGCGATCCCCGCGTGGGCGCTCGCCGCGGTCAAGCAGTGCCAGCGTCACGGCTTGGTCAACGGCTTTGAGGACGGCACGTTCCGCCCGAACGATCTGTCTACCCGTGCGCAGGTGGCAGCGGTGATCTACCGCATGTCTTACCTCGTGCAGAACGCGAAGCCGGATAACACCCCGAGCGTGAATCCTCCCGTGAATCCTCCGGTGAATCCCCCGGTGACTGCCTACACCTATGCCCTGTATTTTGACGCCAACGGCGGCACGCTGAACGGTGCGTCTCCCGTCTCCATGACGACGACGAGCACCACTTACAGCTTCCCCGTGACCGCTACCGCCACCCGCGACGGCTACAACTTCCTGGGCTGGGCGACGGAAAAGACCGCCACGGCCGCGACATACCCCGCGAACAGCACCGTCACGCTGACCGCTGCCTATCCCATTATCACCCTGTACGCCGTCTGGCAGGCGAAGGCGCCCGTGGTCGTTTCCGAGGATCTGATCGGCAATGCCGTTCTCAAGTCCGTCAAGCAGGTCAACGACAGATTCAGCGACATGAAGAACGCCGTTGTCAGCGCCGTTGATCAGGTCAACAAGGACAACAAGTACCTGACGGACGCGCAGCTCCAGCAGGTCAAGGACGTTGTCAAGTCCATGGTCAAGGTCGAGGACGTGAAGGCGAACTTCCCCAGTGACCCCAAGGCTGAGCGCGAGGTCACCTGGAACGTCGCTCTCGAGGTCAAGGACGGTCAGGTCGTCTCCGCCATCGAGCAGGCGAACAAGATCGCCAACGCGATCATCACCGGCACCACGAGCAAGCCCACTCCCGACGATATCGACGGTTTCCTGACCAGCGTTAAGAACGCTGTCGAGTCCGAGACCGGCATCGTGCTCACCAATAAGTCCCTGAGCGAGATCAAGACGCAGGTCGTCGACCTTCTCAAGAAGGAAGGCAAGAGCCTGTGGGCGAACTTCCGCGACAGCGAGAACAACTATCTCTGCGGCAATGTCGACGTCGTGTTCAACGGCAAGACCTACGCCACTGTTCAGGTCGGCGCAAGCAGCGCCTCTCTCTCCGCCGCCAAGTCCACGATCGCCAAGGAGCTTGGCACTGCCATCTCCAAGGAGATCTACGCGCAGATGAAGGCGCAGGGCGCCTCCTACACCGACAAGTTCGAGTTCAATATCGACCTGAAGGTGAAATTCGCTCCCGCTGCCAACGCGGACATCAAGGCGAAGACCGACAATTACACCTACAACTATAAGCTGGTCGTGAAGCCGACGCTCAACAGCAACGGTCTGCTGGAGTACAAGTATGACGAGGGCAACTATCTGCGTCTCAACATCAGCAAGGACATCCAGAAGGCTTATAACGACGGCCTCGACCAGATCGCCGCGCAGTTCACCTATAACGACGGCACCAAGGATAAGGTCGTCGCTGAGGCCAAGAAGGGTCTGCAGAAGGAGATCCCCACCCTCTACACTGAGGTCACGGATGCGCTTGCCAAGTACGACATCAAGCTGACGAACACCACTGTCGAAAGCATCGAAAATGCTCTGATGCCCGTGGTGGAGAGCTGGGTCGATACCAACTGGACGGAGATCGTTAAATCTACCACCCGCGGCGGCACCCTCAAGGGTCTTAAGAACGACATCCTCATCAACGCCGTGTGGCCTCTGATCGAGCAGGACATCAACGCGCTCGATGTGGACGCTCTGATCCAGAAGCAGATCAAGGAGAAGCTTGCGGATGAGAACATCAACGAGGCTTGGATCGTCAATAAGGCGAACAACCACGAGATGCTGTCGATGGCTAAGATGGTTCTTTCCAATTACCCCACGGCTACCATTACGCCCTCCAATATCACGCTGGATCTCAAGACGGTCGGCGATATCAATGCTATCCTTGCTGAAAAGACCATCACGGTCAAGGCAGGCGCTATAAAGGCTGAGGTCGATGTTGCCACCCTCAAGGGTGAGATCGTCAAGATGGCAGCCGATGAGCTTGATACTGCGCTGAATTCCTCCACTACGCTGAAGGATATGCTGGCGAAGAACCCCGATCTGAAGGATTACCTGATCTACAGCGCGCTCGTGCAGCTCGGACTCAACTTCAATGCCGAGAAGACCGCCGCTGCCAAGGACGGTGCGGTTCTGGCGAATCTCGTTTCCACCATCAAGACCGAGGGCAAGGCAAAGCTCGCCGAAAAGCTGGATGCCAAGCTTGGCGCGATCAATGTGTCGGATATTCTGAATAACGGCTCTGCCGAACAGACGAAGTATCAGGAGAAGATCGACCTGCTCAACAGCCTGAAGTTCGATGCCGCCAATGGCATCCAGACCAAGACCGCGAACGAGCTTGCCGCCGCGCTCACGAGCCAGACCATGAAGGACATCGTCGGCAGCAAGGGCGACACTTATGTTGCGCAGTACCTCGGCAAGATCGTTGCCAAGGCGCAGAACCTGCTGCCCGACAGCGCGAGCATCACCCTCAACGGTGTGACGCTGACGGAGAACGACCTCACGGCGTTTGGCAATGCCAAGACCTCTCTCGAGGCCGTGACCGAGCTTGCGAACCTCATCGCGAAGTTTGGCGATCTGAGCATCGGCAGCTTCGCTGACCCTGCCGGTCAGAAGGTGACGGTCAACTACAACACCCGCAGCGCCAGCGCGAACCTCATCATCAACGTCAAGTAATTTGACAGCGTAAGACAGATCAACCATTCGGACCACCTCTTCCCGGCGGGGGGGAGCATAAAAAAAGAGACGTTAGGCGCGTCAGCGGCTCATTCGCGTTTGAGAGCCTGGCGGGTCTGTCGTCTCACACTTTTGAAAAGCACTGATTCAAAAATAATTTCTGCCCCGAAAAACAAGAGAAAGGAGGGCGCGCATGAACGAAAAGCTCCTGCGATACCTGCTGGAACAGCAGCTTTTGACCGCGGAACAGGCGGACGAGCTGCGTCGTGCTCAGGAGGAAACGAACAAGTCCATCCGCGAGCTGATCTTGGAGCGCGCCATCCTGCCCGAGGAACAGGTCATCGAAGCCCTGTCCTCGCTGACCCGCACCCCCGTGGTGCACCTTTACGAAATGACTATCCCCATGGATGTCCGACAGGCGGTTCGCCCGGATATCCTGCGTACATATACAATGATGCCCTTCCAGTTTGATCCGGAGGACAGCGGCACGCTGTATGTCGCCATGAACGAGCCCATGAACATGAAGGGGCGCGACATGGTCGCGATCGCCAGCAAGTGTCGCATTAAGCCATTTTTAGCGACAACATCCGACATTCTCGTGACCATCGACCGCTGCTACGGCAGCGAGGAGATGCAGGAGGCTGCCGAGCTTTACACCCAGACCAACGAGCGGGAGAGCGCCTCTCTGGAAGATCAGGTCTTTCAGGAGGATGTCAACGCCTCCCCCGTGGTGGTGCTGGTGAACTCCCTTGTGGAGCAGGCGGTGCGCCAACGCGCTTCCGATATCCACGTGGAGTCCGGACCGGACAAGGTCCGGGTCCGCTGCCGAGTGGACGGCGTGCTGTACACCACCGCCACTTACGACCTGCAGCTGCTGCCCGCCATCATCGCGCGCATTAAGATCCTCAGCAATCTGGACATTTCCGAAAAGCGCAGACCGCAGGACGGCCGCTTTTCCATCCTGGTGGACCGCCGGGAATACGATGTGCGTGTTTCCACGCTCCCCACGGTCTATGGCGAAAAGTGCGTGATGCGACTGACGCAGAAAAAGGCGCTGCGCCGCAGCAAGCGCGCCCTTGGCCTGACGGGGTCGGAACTGGAAAAATTCGACGAGATCCTGCGCCATCCCAACGGGATCGTGCTGGTCACCGGACCTACCGGCTCCGGTAAATCCACCACGCTTTACACCGCATTGAACGAGCTGAACAGCGACATGGTGAACATCGTCACGGTGGAGGACCCCGTGGAGGCGAACGTGGACGGCGTGAATCAGGTGCAGGTGAATCCCAAGGCGAACCTGACCTTTGGCAACGCCCTGCGTTCCATTTTGCGTCAGGACCCCGACATTATCATGATCGGCGAGATCCGCGACCGGGAAACGGCGTCCATCGCGGTTCAGGCGTCCATCACGGGTCACCTCGTGGTGAGTACGCTGCATACCAACGACACCGCCAGCAGCGTCACGCGCCTGCTGGACATGGGCGTGGAAAGCTACCTCATCGCCGACGCGCTGACCGGTATCATCGCCCAGCGCCTTGTGCGCCGTCTTTGCCCCAACTGCAAGCGGCGGCACGTTCTTTTAGAGCATGAGTTGGAATATCTGGGACTGACGCCGGAGGAGAAGGACAGCGCCGAGGTTTACGAGCCGGTGGGCTGCCAGCGCTGTGCCGGTACCGGATATTTCGACCGGATCGGCATTTACGAGATCATGGAGATCACGCCCCGTATGCGCACGATGATCTCCCACCGCTGCGACACGGGCACGCTGCGGGAGACTGCCATCGCCGAGGGGATGCACACCCTCCGCGAAAGCGCCCGCCGCCTTGTGCTGGAGGGAACGACCTCCATCAGCGAGATGCAGCGCATCAGCGTTGAAAATGTGGCGGAAGAAACTCATCCTTTGGAGGACGGCGCATGATCGACCTGGAAACACTCATTCATGACGCGCTGGAGCGCAACGCCTCCGACATTCACCTCACGGTGGGGGAGCCCCCCATTTTTCGACTGGACGGCGAGCTGACCAACTTTGGGGAGGTCCCGCTGACCGAGGCGGATACCACCGCCTATGTGCAGGAGCTGATCACGCCCGGACTTCTCAAGGAATTTCATGAAATGGGCGAGGCGGACTTCGCCGTGACCTATCACGATTTGGTGCGTATGCGCTGCAACGTGTTCCGTCAGCGGGGCATGACATCGCTGGCGCTTCG
>OGIV01001903.1_pt1 | contig 11309 bp, 10 predicted proteins | sample 1571861 | NCBI WGS metagenome assembly OGIV01 (sample SAMEA2582099, study PRJEB24529) | metagenome | biome: Human gut stool | place: China | collected 2011 | reverse complement strand
GGACATGAACATCGGCCCCCAGCTTGACCAGCGCATGCGCCACATTGGGCATTTTATAGGCTGCAATGCCCCCGGTGATGCCGAGGACGATGGTTTTTCCGGTAAGTAACATAAAATCAACACCCTTAATAACTAGATAAGAGATAATAGATAAAAGATAATAAAATTGGTGGAGTTTTCGCCTTTGGCGAAAACAAAATTTGTATTGTGGTTATTATAGCAGATTGACGCCTTATATGCAAACAAGTATAATAATTTTGAGCGGCGCAAAGCGACGCGATCCACCATATTTCTTATCTATTATCTCTTATCTTTTATCTATAAAAGGAATTTATTATGGTTTTAGCAGTTGACATCGGCAACTCCAACATCTGTATCGGCGGCCTGACGGGGGCAGAGCATTGCTCTATCCAGTTCACAATGCGGATGGTCACGCGGCCCCGCTGCACAGCGGATGAGTATGCCGCCGAGATGAAATTCCTGCTGCGCCGCCTGCAGGTGGACCCTGCCGCCTGCGAGGGCGTCATTGTCTGCAGCGTTGTCCCTCAGCTGACTGAGGTGCTGGCAGCGGCCTGCAAGCGGCTGACCGGGCAGGAGCCGCTGATCGTCAGCTGTGCGCTGGACACAGGGCTCAGCTTTCAGGTGGACGAGCCCGCCAAGGTCGGCCGTGACCGCATTGCCGATGCCGCCGCTGCCGCCGCACACTATCCCCTGCCCTGCATGACAGTCGATCTGGGCACCGCCACGACCTACAATGTCATCTCTGCGCAGCGGGAGTTTCTGGGCGGTTTCATCGTACCCGGTGTGCAGACCAGTCTGCGGGCCATCAGCGCAGGCACGGCCCAACTGCCGCCCATTGCACCTGAGCCGCCGGAGCATCTCATCGGTGCCAACACGGTAGCCGCGCTGAACAACGGTGCGATGTTCGGCACGGCCGCCCAGCTGGACGGACTGGCTGATCGAGTCGAGACAGAGCTTGGCCAGCCGCTGACCGTAGTTGCGACCGGCGGACTGGCACCGTACATCACCCCCTGCTGCAAGCGCAAAGTCATCTATGACGCAGACCTGCTGTTTAAGGGGCTGGCGCTGATTTGGGAGAAGAATCACCTATGAAAAAGTTGGTTGTATATATCTACGGAAAGGGCGGCAGTGCGGCGGAAGCCGAACATTACAAGGAGCTGTTTCCTGCGTATGACGTCATCGGATTCGATTATCAGGCACAGACACCTTGGGACGCTGTTTCGGAGTTTACGGCATTTTTCACACCTCTGCGCCAGCAGTACGATACGGTCGTACTGCTGGCAAACAGCATCGGGGCATTTTTCTCGATGAGCGCGTTATCCGACAAGTTTATTGACCGAGCGTTGTTTATCTCCCCCATCGTGAATATGGAAACGCTCATTTCCGATATGATGGGCTGGGCTGGGGTGACGGAGAATGTGCTGCACGCGCAGGGCGAAGTCGCCACCGATTTTGGCGAAACCCTGTCGTGGGAGTATCTCTGCTACGTGCGGGCGCACCCGCTTGTGTGGGATGTACCAACCTGCATTTTGTACGGCGAAAAAGACAATCTGACCTCCTATGAAACGTTGGCCGCGTTTGCGCAGAAAGTCCATGCGCCTATTACGGTCATGCCAAGCGGCGAGCATTGGTTCCACACCGAAGAGCAGATGTCGTTTTTGGACGAATGGGTCAAGGGACAATGTTTATGAAAAAGCTGATATTATCACTCTCACTGCTTTCGCCACTGGCGCTCAATGCCATGGTTGGTGATTACCCATACATCACATTCGAGACTTCGGAAGGTGCCAAATCGTCTGTGGCTGTCACCAACGACCTGCAATTCTCGTTCGCCAACAACACGCTCACTATTGCAAGCCAAACCTTTGCGCTTGATAATTTGAGCAAGATGTACTTTACCACAACCGAGCAAAGTGTGGCCACAAGCATTCACACAGTGGAACAAGTTATCGAAAATGCGGCCGAGATTTACACACTCGACGGGCGTAAAATAATTGCGTCGCAGATGCAAAAAGGAGAAACTTACATTGTAAGGGATTATAACGGCACTAACAAACTGATAGTAAAATGATGAAAATAAAGTATAGCATCACAGCAGCATTGCTTAGCATGGCCCTTACAGTGGCAGCCCAAACCCTGAATGTGAAGGTGGGCAGTGTAGACTACCTGTTTCCGGCCAGTATGACGGGCGAAATGACCTACACCGCAGGGGGCACCGCATTAAACGTGATGGGGCACACCTTCCAACTCAACGAAGTCAATAGCATGAGTATCAATAGCACCGCCACGCCAACCAATGCCGTGTTGGCCACTTACGGGGCTGACGGGTTGACGCTCACCATAGCCAGCGAGCAGCAGGCCAACCTCAATGCCAATTATCTTGGGTTGAGCAACTCTTCTTTATGTCAAAATGCTTTTGGCGGCATACGACTAAACTTTAGCCTTACCGGCATCACTCATGTCGAGATAGAAAGCGTTGATGGTTACAACCTCGCCACCGGACATTCGATAATGACCATCAAGGCCCCTGATGGCGAAACCCTCGAGCCTGGCAAGGACTACTATGTGGCCACACTGCCATGCGACGTGAGCAGCGGCTACCGCTTGTCCATCTACAAGGACGGACTCGAGGCACAGTATTTTGGTGTACACCAGGTGATTGAGGCCGGCCAATTTATTCACCCCGACGACTTGCGCGAGAGTGACCTCGAGTTTGACGATCCCGACGCACCCCTGGTGGAGGAGGAACGTCCAGGACTTGACAAGGACACCAAAGATGCACTGGTTGTATATCAGAAAAACCCCACTGAGGAGAACAAGCAAGTGCTGCTCGACCAAATGGGCACAAAGTACGACAAGGTGGTGGCACGCAAAAAGGCTAAACTGCGTGAACTCGAACGTGATGCCAAACAGCAAATGTTGGTAGACGAGATGCAAGCCATTGTTGACGAAATGGTAAACAATCGCGACATACGATTGCAACAACAATTTTTGCGTCTTATCGACCCGCGCGAAGACGATGACCTCACCGACCAGTGGATGGTGCTGCGCGGTTCGTCAGCTCCCAATGCCTATATAGAATACGCACCAGTTACAAATATTGAGTATGCAGCATACGACCCCAGCTTTTCGTATGCCGAGGGGCAGGATAGTCTGCCTGTGGTTAACATAACTTACACACAAGCACAAGCCTATTGCGACTATCTGTCAGGCAAGGACAACAAACACAGTTATCGCTTGCCTACCGAGGAAGAATGGATTTTGGCAGCGGGCCACATGCCTAAGGACGTTAAGATGAACAGCGATCATGTTGAGGCTGGTTTGACATCTGTCAACGCCTATGCGCAAACGGTTGGCGCCTGTGGTGGCATCGACTTCTGGGGCAACTGCTGGGAGTGGACATCTACTGCCAACGATGCCGGGTTGCTGATAGTGAAAGGTGGCAGTTGGGACTCAAGCCGTGATGCCTGCCGCAGCGAATATTCTGACGACGCACGTGATGCGTCAAAGGGGTATGGCAACGTCGGATTTAGAGTTGTGCGTGTTGACCGTTAGTATGGTTAACCAAGAAATCTGCCAAAGGGTTATAGTTGCTATTTAAGTAAGCATTAACTTTGCATCATGTTCAGTATAAACAGTATTAAGCAGAATGACAAGTTATACTATAAATAGAGCCATGCCCGATGATGCAGAGGTGATAATGCAACTGATGGAAACCTCGCGCCGCACGATGCAGGAGAATGGCAACCCCCACCAATGGCCAGAGGGTTATCCGTCAAGCGCAGTCATAGATGACGACTTGCAGCGTGGCGACTGCTATCTTGTATGCAACGCCGGAGGCAAAGTGGTCGGTTCGTTTGTGTTGCGTCAAGGGCCCGACCCGTCATACGGGCACATATACGAGGGTAAATGGTTAGACGACAGCATGCCTTATTACGTGATACATCGTGTGACGAGTTTGCCAGCTACGCACGGCGTGTTTTCGGCCATAGTAAGTTACTGCATACAGCACTCCGACAATTTACGCATCGACACCCATCGCGATAACCACATAATGCGGCATTTGGTTGAGAAATACGGCTTTACCTATTGCGGAATAATCCATTTAAGTCGTGCACGTAGCGCAGAAAGATTAGCTTATCAAATGATAAGCCGCAATGTTTGTAAAGTACCGCAATGAATTTGCTGCGTTTTGCCAAATGCCGGAAATAAACACTGAGGGCGTGTCAAGAAAGAGAAATAAGCCTCTCTTCTTGGACACGCCCTTAAGCATTTGTTAGTTTGTTCTGTATGTATTAGAACATCTTTTCGGGATAAACACCATCGTCGGCCAGCTTCTGGAACTTGGCTACTACGCCCGGACGATCCTCGGGATAAGTTACGCCAAACCACTTCGAGGTAGTGTCGAGCACCTCGCAAGTAGCCTTACCCTTGTGGATAAGTTCGTCTACCATCAAAGGAATGAAGAATTCGCTCTTGAGGTTCTCCATGTTCTTCGGGTCTGAAAGGAAAGTCTTGAAGAACTCCTTGCTGTAAGCAAAGTAGTCGGGAGTAAAGCCCCAGAAGTTCATTGACACAGGAGTGTTGTCGGGGATAGACACCCATTCGTCGTTGTCGCCAAGATACTTAACCACACCGTCGAAGCGCTGAATCTTAGTGCGTTCAACTACTGATGTAAGGTGGTGGTTAGCGTCGTTCTCGCACACGCCACGGCTTACGGTACCGCTGTCTGAAAGGGTGTTGCCTACGCGGAAGCCTACCATAGAGTACTTGCCGGTTGAGCCTTCGGGCAGTTCAGAGAGCCACTTGCCCATTACCTGGAAAGCGTCGCGGTCATAAAAGTCGTCGCAGTTGATTACGGCAAACGGCTCGTTGATTACGCTTTCGCCCATCATCAAGGCGTGGTTAGTACCCCAAGGCTTTGTACGCTCTGCAGGACAGGTGAAACCTTCGGGCAGTGCATCGAGGCTCTGGAATACGAGTTCGCAAGGAATGTGGCCTTCGTACTTTGAAAGGACGATGCGGCGGAAATCTTCTTCAAAATCCTTGCGGATAACGAATACCAACTTGCCGAAGCCTGCGTGAATGGCATCGTAAATTGAATAGTCCATGATGGTTTCGCCGTGAGGGCCGAGTTCATCAAGTTGCTTCAAGCCGCCGTAGCGGCTACCCATGCCTGCTGCCAGGAGAAAAAGTGTAGGTTTCATTTTAATTTGAAAGATATTATGTGTTGTTAGATGTATTGTTGCATTTGTCTGGTGTGCATGCACAGAGCTTTGTCACGCTGCATGTAGCACTTTGACTTGTCAAGTTGCAATGCAAAAGTAACAAATTATCATGAAAGCGCAAATTACATGCCCGCCTTATTTATAAATATTGCAGTCCGGTAAAACTATTCTGGTATTATAGCTCATGCAATCGGTGCGATCCGTGATATAATAGTGAAATATTTTGAGCACTTGCTTATCACTCGCTCAGTCTTCACTCCTCACAATATGGTTTAAGCATGAATTTCACGCCCGTAGCTGCGGCATCTTGTGGGGTGTCGGTGTGCTGATACATTGTGCCTTGCAGTATGGGGTAGCCTTGTGCCGTCACATCGTTGGCGGGTTGGGCCACTTGTTGCATCGAAAAGTAGCACCCCTCGCCCTTGGCCACATACACCAGTGGCCCCCATTGCATGGCAGCCTGGTTGTAGACGGGTGCCATGCGGTTATGGTCGGGTGTGGTGGTTGGCTTGATGTATTGTGCTTGTAGTGGCAGGTCAATGTACACCTCGTCAAGGTTGCGCCAGGTGCGGGTAATGCTTACATAGCCCTTAGAGTCGATAGTGAGCGGTGAAAGTTCGTGACCGTTCACATAGATAGTGGTTTGCGTTGGCTCGGCGCCTACATATATATAAGGAGTGTTAGGGCGTTGAGCCGTCCAGTCGGGCACACGCACACGCATCGTCATGGCAATGCCTTGGGCGGGCATGTGCATGAAACGGAATTTTACGCTGCCCGAGCGTGGCATGTCGGTTATTTGGTCGAGTGTGAAACTTCCCTCTTGATGCGGAATGCGTGTGGTGCTGTTAGCGTAGAGGTTGACGTACAAGTCACCCTCGTTGCTGGTGGCATACATCATGCCCGGCAGGCAGAGCAACATTTGCGCCGCCTGCAGTTTGTCGATGGTGCCGCGCGGCTCGAGCGAATCATTCACAGTGTGCATGACGGCGTTGAATATGGCCCTTTCGGCATAGTCCATGTAGTCGGCGTGCCCTTGTGTCAGAAACAGTTGGCGCGCCAGGTCAATCCACCGCGCGGCAGCCAGCCCTTGCGGTGCACCGAGGTCCGTGCCCGAGCCGCCCACGCAGTTGCGGTCGTGGGAGCCGTTTTCCCATTGTTTGAAGGCCTGCTTGCGTTGTTGCCATTCCGGTCGTGTCAGACGCAGATAGGGTGGGGCAATGGTCGAGTCTGTTTGGTAGGCCAGTGTGCGCAAGTCGTGGCCGTCGTAACCCCAAGTGGCCACACTGTCAGCCGGCACAAAGCGCAACGGACGTTTGAGCCAGGGTGTGGCGGCCGACAGACTAAGGGCTGAGAGTGTAAAGGCTATGATAAGCGTGAGAGTCTTTTTCATTGTGTGTCAGTGTAGTGCGTTGCAAAAGTATAAATTAAAATCTGCTTAGCCTTTATGTTGCTGCCATATTTAGCTCCACGCATGAGGCGGTACACTTATTTCGCCTTATTTAATAGCTTTTATGTGTAGGCTTTCGCTTTTTCTGTCTACTTTTGCACATATACAACAATGCGCTGGCGCGGATAGTGCATTAGCATCTTGTGCCGGCGTGTGCCAATTATAATTATGAAACGCTTGATACTTTGTGTGTTGTGCCTGTTGGCTGGCTTTACAAGCCTTATGGCACAAACCAAGAATGATAATTCGTCGCAGCACCGCATGTGGAATGATGCCTTTATGCAGCAACAGCGTGCCGACTCGTTGACGCGCGACTCATTAGCGCGCGACTCGCTGAGTGTGCCACTGCCCGCGGAGAGTAGCATCACCGCCGAACTGCCGTGGAATGTGCCTGTGGTCAACCTTGGTGCCTATGGCATGGGCGGTTATGGCGCCTTGTATAATGATTGGGGCTGGCGCCTGCACGAGGGCTTCAATGCCCAATTTGGCTTGAGTGTCAGTGCCGGTCTTGGCAAGCATGCCCCCAAGGGCGTGGGCTTTGGCCAAACGGCGGCCTTTGCCTACCTCAAACCGCTCACCCCGCGCCTGTCGGTGGCAGCCGGCGTGTTTGCCACCAACTTTGACTGGGGCAGCTGGCGGCGTACCGATGTGGGCATAGGCGGTGTGGTGGCTTACAAGGTGAACGACAACATCAACTTGTACGCTTATGGTCAGAAAACCTTCTTACCCCGGCAGACCGACCTGTGGGGGCGCCAAGTGCGGCGCGACCCTTTCCCAGTGTTTTTCGATGTGCCGCGCGACCGTATAGGGGCAGCGGCAGAGTTCAAAATAGGTAACAACGCCATGATAGGCGTGAGTGTGGAACACCGTAGTTATTGACAGTCTCAACCCGTTACCCCGTCAACCCAAAACTAATTAGAAAAAGATGAATAAAGACGTATCGCTTGTTCAGCAGCTGGCTCTGTTGAAGAAGGAGTACGAATATGAGAAACAGACATTCCAGCACGACACCGAAATGATGGGCATCGACCGCAAGGTGAAGCGTGGCGACTGCTGGTTCCCTATAACGGTCGGGCGCAGTTATTACAACTCGCTCGACCGCTTTGTGGTTGAAATAATGCGTCCGTCGGGCACCGACATAGAGCACAACTTTGAGTATGGGCGCCAAGTATGCTTCTTCTCGCAAGATGGTGCCGGCTTGCTGCATTATCTCAGTTTCCAGGCCACGGTGAGCTATGCCGAAGCCGACCGCATGGTGGTGGAGTTGCCGGGCGAGGGCGCTTTGGCACAGTTGCAGAGTTTGGAGCGTGCTGGTGTGCAGTTGCATTTCGACGACTATTCATATCGCGTGATGTTCGATGCCCTGCACCATGTGATAGAGGCAAAGGGCAACCGTCTGGCGGCCTTGCGCGATATGTTTCACTCTGCGGCCCCCGTCAGTTGGGGCGCTGAGAGCGCCGTGCCGTTGCGGTTGCCGTGGCTCAACGCATCACAGGAGGCGGCTGTGCGCGATGTGTTGCGTGCCAAGGACGTGCTGATAGTGCATGGCCCTCCCGGTACGGGCAAGACCACCACCCTGGTTGAGGCTGTGAGCGAGGTGCTGCGTCGCGAACCACAGGTGATGGTCTGTGCACAGAGCAACACCGCGGTTGACTGGATGTGTCAGCAGTTGGCCGACCGCGGCATATCGGTGTTGCGCATTGGCAACCCCAGCCGCGTGACTGAGGCCATGCTGGCCAACACCTACGAGCACCGCTTTGAGTCGCACCCCGACTATCCCGATTTGTGGCAAGTGCGCCGCAGCATACGTCAGCTCTACAGCTTGCCGCGCAAGGGGCGGGGTGAGAACTTCCATCAAAAAATAGCCCGGTTGTGTGAGCGTGCTGACGAATTGGAAATGCGCATACGCCATGCCTTGTTCGACCAAAGCCGCGTGATAGCCTGCACGCTTACGGGGGCCGCCAACCAGCTGCTTGCCGGACAGCACTACCACACATTGTTCATCGACGAGGCAGCACAAGCACTCGAGGCCGCCTGCTGGATACCCTTGCAAAAGGCCGACCGCGTGATACTGGCTGGCGACCACCAGCAACTGCCCCCCACTGTGAAGTGTGCCGAGGCCATGCGCGGTGGTTTGGGTCGCACGCTCATGGAGCAGGTGGCACACTGCAAGCCCGAGGTAGTGAGACTGCTGCGTGTGCAGTATCGCATGAATGAGGCACTGATGCGTTTCTCGTCCGAATGGTTCTACCACGGACAGCTTGAGGCCGCGCCCGAGGTGCGCAACCGCTCGCTGCTCGACTATATTGACGACCCCTTGGTGTGGGTTGACACCGACCAGGCCCACCTTGAGGGCGAGGCCGTGCCTGAAGCCGACAATGAGGGCGTGGTGTTGAACCACGAACAGTTTGTGGGCAGTTCGTATGGTCGCATCAACAAGCGCGAGGCCGAACTTACCATGCAGACACTCAAGGCGTATGTAGAGCGCATGGGGCGCCACCGCTTGTTGGAGGAGCGTGTCGATTTCGGCATTATTTCACCCTACCGTGCCCAGGTGCAGTATTTGCGTGGATTGATAAAGCGCGATGCTTATTTGCGTCCGCTGCGCGCGCAGATTACTGTGAACACAGTCGATGCCTTTCAGGGGCAGGAGCGCGATGTGGTGATGGTGAGCTTGGTGCGTGCCAACGAGGCGGGTCAGATAGGTTTCTTGTCTGACCTCAGACGTATGAATGTGGCCATAACCCGTGCCCGCTACAAACTCGTCATACTCGGTTCGGCGCAAACGCTTTGCAAGCACACGTTTTACAAAAAACTGTTTGACAGCTGCCAGCACGTATAGTGCGAGGGGGGGGAACGTAAAGAAAGTTATGCAAATTTGGAATGCCATTCCAAATTTGCATAACTTTCTTTGCATACGGACGCATTGGCGTATTATCAAAACCATGCTGCACACGGCACATTCTCTTCTTCAACTACACTCAGTCAAAGTGGCGGAAGTTGGTAATATCTATGCCGCCAGAGTTGCGACTTTCGATTTGCCCGGTGTACACGATGGTGCGTCGTGCGATATTACTTTTTATCAGAGAATTGGCTTTGAGCAGTACCTTTTCAAAGTTCGGGCTGTATGTCATGGCACTTTTCACCTCTATGGCATGCAGCCCCTCGGGGGTGGTTTGCAAAATATCTATTTCGTTTTGATTAGAGTCGCGATAAAAATAAATATTAGGCTCCTTGCCCTCGTTAAGGCGGCGTTTGAGCATTTCAGTCACGATAAGGTTCTCAAACAAATGGCCGCGCATGGGATGGAATGCCAAATTTTCGGGTTGCTCTATGCCAAGCAAGGCACATGCCAGCCCCGTGTCGCAGAAATATATTTTGGGCGATTTGATAAGCCTCTTTCGCGTATTCTCGTAGTAAGGCGGCATTAGGTATACTACGTACGAGGCTTGTAGAATGGAGGTCCAAGCTTGTATGGTTTTGCTCGTAACGCCCACCTCGTTTGCCAGTGCGGTGGCATTGAATTCGGAACCTATGCGGTTGGCGCACAGGCGCAGAAATGTGTTGAACTGAGTAAGGTCTTTGATAGCAAGTTGCGAGCGTATGTCCTTTTCAAGATAGGTCTTGATGTAGGCAGGATAAATAAAGCGTGGTATGTTGGCACCTTTGTACACTGCCGGGTAAAGGCCGTTGTAAAGCAGTTTGTCCACATCTGATGTGTAAGCCTCGTCGGTAACCTCTTTGAGCGACAGGGGCAGCAGTTCGAACACCCCCGTACGTCCGGCCAAGGATTGTGTGACATTGCGCAGCAACGTAAAGTTTGAACTGCCGGAGAGTATAAAGCGGCGGTTTGGCTGGTTGTCAACCACCCCCTGAATGTACGACAGCAGGTGTGGCACATTCTGCACTTCGTCAAGTATCATGCCGTTGGCGTTGAGTTGTAGAAAGCGCAGCGGGTCTTGCATGGCGAACTCACGTGTGTCAAGGTCCTCAAGCGAGTAGTAGGGCAGCTGTGCAAACATGTGGCGCAGCATGGTTGTCTTACCCGACTGGCGCGGACCGGTTACGGTGATTACTGGAAAATATTGCGAAGCCTCGCGAATGGTGGCCTCTAATGTGCGGGGGATATATTTGTCGGTCATAAGCAGGTGCTCAAAAGTTGTTTTCTTATTGCAGTCCGGTGAGACTCCATTAGTGCTTGCGTCTTTTTGCAGCCTATCTTATGCAAAGGTACGTCATAATTTACATAAAGGCGCGCAAAAGTTATGCAAATTTGGAATGCCATTCCAAATTTGCATAACTTTTGCGCGTCATTGTGTAGTCGTATGGTTACATTCCACCGAAAAGCAATAATTTATAAAAGGAACAAGACGAAAAAGTTGCACTTGGGACCCTCTACCATACTACAAAAGCTTTACTTACCGTGCATCTTACATCTTACACAAACACGTTGCAACTCATTGGCTATCAATACTTTACTTAGTGTAAGATGTTACTAAATCCACCTACACGCAACCTGCACAACCTACACACCCCATATACTGCCACACGGCACAAACACGGGAGGGCGATATCACAGCATAGGGGAGCAGAAAAGTCTGTTGCTCCGACAG
>OGIV01001902.1_pt1 | contig 11310 bp, 8 predicted proteins | sample 1571861 | NCBI WGS metagenome assembly OGIV01 (sample SAMEA2582099, study PRJEB24529) | metagenome | biome: Human gut stool | place: China | collected 2011 | reverse complement strand
CTACACGTTGCTTTTGACCACCAGATAAACTATCTGGGAATTGATTTGCTTTATCTGATAATGGATATGATGATGTTAAATATTACACAGATTATCCAACAATATATCATTTAAGAAAATATTTGCTCGAAACAAAAGAGAAGGCTGACCCAAGATTTATATATCTGGCATTACATCATATGATGAAATATAGAGGACATTTTCTGTTTGAGGGACAGTCATTTGAGGCAATAGATAATATTAAAGATACATTTATAGAATTGGAACAGTTGATAAATGTATATGTTAAGGGAAAAGAGGAAATAGAAGATAATAATAAGAATAATGATAAGTATGAAGCAATAAAAATTTGTTTGGCAGATAATAAAGTAAAAAATAAAGATAAAAAAGAAAATATAACAGGTATATTTATTAAAGCAGGTTACGATAATAAATATTCAAAGGAACTTGCAGCGGCAGTTCTTGGTTATGAATTTAATGTAGGAATTATTGTTAATGATAACAGTTTAACAGATGAAGATGGTAAAGCATTGAAAGCTAAATTCGCAGATGCCAAATATGAGGAGAAGGCGGAAAAGTTAAGTGATACGCTTGGAGAAAGATATTATATTATTGAAACTCTTAAAAAGATATATTCGTGGAAGGTGCTTCACAGCATATTAGGTGATAATAAGTATCTTTCATATGCTATGGTAGATAAATATGAAAAACATAGCGAACAGCTTAAAGCATTAAAATACTTGTTTCATAAGTATACAAGTCAGGATGAATATAGTGAATTTTTTCATCAGGAAAAGAATAAAGAAGGTAAATATATAGTTAATTATGCCAACTATATAAAAGGAATAAAAAGGCTGAGTAATGAAACAAACAAGAAATACAATACAAAACAACAGTTGTATCAAAGCATAAAGGAAAAATTAGGTGAGAGGGCGGCAGATGATGAAGTTTATAAGAAGATTTTGGTAGAAATGGAACAGGAAACATTTCTTGAAAAGATAAATAATGTTGATAATTCAGCAATACCATATCAGTTAAATTTAATGGAGATGGATAAGATATTGACACAACAGGGAGTGTACTACAAAGAATTAAGGGATAATAAAGAAATATTGCTTAAAATGCTTACTTCAAAAATTCCATATTATGTGGGTCCACTTAATAATAACAATAAAGGAAATCGTAATTTTGCGTGGATGACGAAAAAAGCTGGGAAAGAAAACGAAAAGGTGTATCCTTGGAATGTTAAAGATGTTGTGGATATAGATGTTACGGCAGAAGATTTTATTACGAGGATGACGAATTACTGTACATATCTTCCTAATGAAAAAGTGCTGCCAAAGGAGTCATTGTTATATCAGAGATATATGTTATTAGAGGAGTTATCACAGATAAGAATTGATGGCAAGAAGCTTAGTAAAGAAGACAGAAAAGCAATAATAAATGATTTATTTATTGGTAAGGGAAGGGTTAAGGTAAGCGATAAAGATTTTAAAGAGTATCTTGATAAAGTTAATTATGTTAAGGTTAATGGCAAGGGATATGATGTTACAGGATATCAGAGTGATGATGGCTTTGCTTGTGCACTAAGTAGTTATAATAAGTTCAGACGTATATTAGGATATGTAGATGAACGAAATGAAAAGATGATAGAAGATATAATATATTGGCTTACTGTATTTGAGGATAAAGATATAGTTAAAAGAAAGATAAATAAGCAGTATGCAGACAAGTTTAGTGATGAGCAGTTAAAGAAGATATTAAAGTTAAAATTTAAGGGCTGGGGTCGTTATTCTGCTAAGCTGTTAAATGGCATAAAAGGTGACATGGGAACAACTATTATCGAAATGCTTGAAGATGCTGACGAACGATTTGCATATTGTGATTATTGTCCTAATTTTATGCGAATTATTAATAAGGATGAGAAGATAAAGCAAATAATAGATGATAACAGATCTATATATGATGGAACAAAAGATTTATTAGATATAATACAGGATATGCATACATCACCAGCTAACAGGCGTGGTATATGGCAGACAATGAAGGTGATCGAAGAGATAATTGAATATATGGGTGAAAAACCACAGCAGATATATATTGAATTTGCAAGGGAAGATGATTTTAAGGCCAAGAATAAAAGAACTGACTCAAGAAAAAAAGCTGTTGATAAGGCTCTCAATAAATTAAAAGAGGAAGTGATTGATGAATATAATGAAAATGTATACAAGGAATTAAAACAATATGAAAAGCGTTTAGATGAAGAAAAGGTGTATCTTTACTTTATGCAGAATGGGAAATCTTTGTATACAGGTGAAGAGTTAAATCTTAATGAGCCAGAAAATCTTGAGATAGACCATATAATTCCATATTCATTATCTGATGATGATAGTCTGGATAATAAGGCATTGGTATTAAAGAAAGAAAATCAGAATAAAGGCAATAAGATAGTAAAAGAAGCATTTCCACAATCATTTTCTGATAGTGAGATGATAGATTACTGGAAGAACCTGAAAAAAGCTAGGTTAATATCAGAGAAGAAATTTAATAATCTTCAGAAAAATAATGTTGATGACATACTGACCAAAGGATTTATTAATCGACAGCTTGTAGAAACAAGACAGATTGTAAAGTCTGTAGCCAATCTTATACTCGATTATTATAATGAACAGATTGATGTAATAGAAGTAAAAGCCAATCTAAGCGTAAGTGTCAGGAAAATGCTGACATATGAGAAAAAAGATAATAACGGATTCTGGGTAGAAAATAATGATAATAGTATGTTCTATAAAAACAGACATATGAATGATTATCATCACGCACACGACGCATATCTTGCAAATATTATAGGTATGTATATACAGAAGAATTATCCACATTTACAGAAGGAACTTAATTATTCACAGTATAGAAAGATATGGCGTAAATATTATGAAAACGCAAAGAATAATAACGGAGTAAACTGGTTTGCAACGCTTGGCAAATTCAGCAGTAATAATAAAGAAACAGCCTGGTATGGTGAAGATATCATAGCCTATATGAGAAAAATATTCTGTTATAGGGACGTTATTATATCTAAAAAGTTGGAAGAAAATACTGGAGCATTTTATAGTGAAACTAAATATCCAAGAGAGGATAAAGCGGATAGTAAGCTTGTACCTTTAAAACAGGGCAATAATATGCGTGGTGCTAATAATCTTAAAGAACTTGATACAAGAAAGTATGGAGGATATAAAGGTGGTGAAAAAGCCTATTTTGTACTTGTAAAATATTGTATCGAAAAGGCACTAAAGAAGAAAGTTAAAAAAGAGTATCATATGGAATTCGTTGAAATACCTGTATATATTGCAAGAGATATTAAAAATAAGGATATAAATCTCTATGATTATGTGTGTGACATTTTAAATGAAGCTTATAAAAATAGTGTTGTAGATGTTGAAATATTGCGAAATAAAGTTCCTAAATACCAGATGATAATAGGAGAAAATGGAGAGGAATATTATCTTGTTGGTGCGACAGAGGTGATTAATTCAAAACAGTTTGTCCTTGGTGGTGCTAATCAGCAATATAACAGGCTGTTAAATTACATAATGTATGGTAAAAATGATAAATGGCAGTATATACAGACAGAGTTACTAGATGAGCAGTTGACAGGACTATATGATTTGCTTTTATCTAAAATCAAAGATGAATATAAAGGCTTTTCTAAAGAGGCAATAAGGATACAGGATGATAATTCATTTTATAAACTTGATGTAAAGAATAAGAAAGAATTTATAGCAGAGATGATTAAGCTTGTTCAGCCAGACTCCAACTATCCATATTTAGGAAAGTATTCAACAGGATTGTCAGATAGAATGGGTCGAAAGAGCAAGGAGAAAGTTGGTAAAAAGATTACGCTTGTAGATAAGTCAGTTACGGGGTTATACGAGAGGAGAACAACATTTGAGCTGGAGGACGATAGTAGTACAAAGTCACGCTAAGTTAAGTTATAAGAATGGATATATGATAGTGCGGGGTGAAGATGTTAAGATGGTGCACCTGAGTGAAATTAATACAGTTATAATTGATTCTACTCAGGTGTCAATGACATCTTATCTATTATGTGAGTTTGTTAAAAGAAAGATAAAGGTGATATTTTGCGATGAGAAAAGAAATCCCTGCAGTGAGTTAATGCCATATTATGGAACATATAATTCCAGCAAGAAAATTCGTAAGCAAATGCAGTGGGATATGGAGTATGCCAAGGAAATATGGACATATATTGTAAGACAAAAAATACTAAATCAGGCAGAAATACTTTCTAAATATGGATTTGAAACTACTGATAAGTTAACGCAGTATGCAGAAGAAATAGAGCTGTTTGATATGACAAACAGGGAAGCACACGCAGCTAAAGTATATTTTAATAGTCTGTTTGGCAAAGAATTTTCGAGAGATGATGTCAATTCAATTAATGCTGCATTGAATTATGGCTATGGAATTCTGCTATCTAATTTTAACAAAGAGATAGTGTCGGACGGATATTTAACACAGTTAGGTATCAAACATACCAATGAATACAATCCTTATAATCTCTCCTGTGATTTAATGGAGCCGTTCAGAGTTTTAGTGGACGAAATTGTGTTTAATAACATTGATAAAACATTTGATTCTGATTATAAAATGCAGCTTGTAAATGTTCTGAATAAGCGGATTAATTATTGTGGGCGTGAGTATTATGTTACAAATGCTATTCAGATATATCTTGATAAAATGTTTGGTGCGATAGAACAGAAAAGTTTTATTATATCAATGATATATCAATTTGAATGATTAGCAGATTTATGAGAGTGATGGTGTTTTTTGATTTGCCCACAATAACAGATAAAAACAGACACGACTATAGAAAATTCCGGCAGTTTCTTGTTCAGGAAGGATTTATTATGATGCAGGAATCTGTGTATACAAAGCTTGTTCTAAACGGAACTATGGTTAATCTTATGAAGAATAAGATAAGAAAGAATAAACCACAGGAAGGTTTGGTAGAAATGCTTGTTATAACTGAAAAGCAGTTTAGTGGAATTGAATATGTGTCAGGTGGTGAACAGGAAAATATTGTTGATGGAGAGGAAAGGCTGATTATTATATGATAATGAAGATATTTTCGCTGGAAAATGATATAATATTCACAGAAGAATATATTAATGTACTTCAAATTCAGGATAAAAAATTATTTACTAATGTCATAAACAGTCTTAATGATAATATAAACAATATTGAGGATACTAAAGAACGTATAATTATATTAGATAATGATACAGAGATTAAGATTGAAAAAGAAGTGTTGATGTTTATTGATGTGTTTAATATTGATTTTAATCAAAAGAAAATACAGAGTGCTTTATATAATAAAATAGAGAAAATATATAAGCAGGAATTTGAAAGAATGTCAGAGTTTCAGACAATTTTTCAAAAATTGCAACTAAATGTATTAGATGTATTCAATGAATTTCCGTTTGAATTCAATTATAAGGAAAGTATCGGGATACAAGAGTATTTGAAACTATTAGGGCTTAAGATATCGAATAATAAAGGAAAAATAACAGATACAATATTTTCATTGATAGATGTTGTTGAATATCTTTCGATCGCAAAAATATTAATATTTGTTAATCTTAAATTATATCTGCTTGATGATGAATTAAAGGAAATATATAAATATGCAATGTATAAAAAGGTTAATATACTGCTTATAGAAACAGGAGAAGAAAAAGAACCGCTTGAAAATGAAAAAATATTGTATATAGATAGTGATTATGATGAAATTATATTGTATAATAAATAAAAAAGTTACTATTTAAAATACGGGTGCGTCGTTAACACCTGAAAAACTTTATTTGAGGTTTTAGGAGTATGTTATTTTGAATGGTAACAAAACCACCACATGAGGTTACAAACCTTGTTGAGCGTTTTAGGAGTATGTTATTTTGAATGGTAACAAAACATCTGCTTTTGTTTTTAGTTGCTTTAACAAGTTTTAGGAGTATGTTATTTTGAATGGTAACAAAACCTTAATCCAGATGCTAAGACAATGTTCAAGGTTTTAGGAGTATGTTATTTTGAATGGTAACAAAACTTTCTAAGTCTGTATCAGAAATGACACAGAGTTTTAGGAGTATGTTATTTTGAATGGTAACAAAACGTTGCGTTATATATTGTGATCCACCCTATAGTTTTAGGAGTATGTTATTTTTCTGTAAACAAAGATTAATATGATTAAAGTGAAACAAGTTTATATAAATTTTCTAATTAATTCTACTTTTATTAATGGTAATTCCTCATAAATATGATAAACTTATAACTATCGAATATAAGTGTTATTATTCTTAGTGTGAGTTATGGAGGAATTATGAGTAAGGTAATTGGAATCGATCTTGGTACAACTAATAGCTGCGTGGCAGTTATAGAAGGTGATTCGCCAACAGTTATTACTAATAGTGAAGGGTATAGAACAACACCATCGGTTGTTGCATTTACTAAGAATAAGGAAAGACTGGTTGGGGATGCTGCAAGAAGACAGGCATCGGTTAACTCAGACAGAACCATATTTTCAATAAAAAGACATATGGGAACTGATTATAAGAAAAAGATAGATGGCAAAGCATATACGCCACAGGAGTTATCAGCTTATATACTTATGAAACTAAAGAAGGATGCAGAAGGATTTCTTGGAGAGGAAGTAACAGATGCTGTCATTACTGTGCCAGCATATTTTAATGATGCACAAAGACAGGCTACTAAGGATGCAGGAAAGATAGCGGGGCTTAATGTGTTAAGAATCATTAATGAGCCAACAAGCGCTGCACTTGCATATGGACTTGATAATGGCAATCCTCAGAAAGTGCTTGTATATGACCTTGGTGGAGGTACCTTTGACGTATCTGTTATAGATATTGGAGATAATGTTATAGAGGTTCTTGCAACCTCCGGAGATAATCATCTTGGAGGGGATGACTTTGATTCCCGCATTGTTGATTATCTTGTTGGTAGGTTTAAGGATACAGATGGTATTAATCTTGCAAAAGATCCAGCGGCTATGCAGAGATTAAGGGAAGAAGCTGAAAAGGCTAAGAAAGAGCTTTCTTCTGCAATGAATGCTAATATTAACCTTCCATTTATAGCTGTTGCAAAGGATGGTCCGCATCACATGGATATGAATATCACCAGACAGAAGTTTAATGAGCTTACAGATGATCTGGTTAACAAGACAGTTATTCCTGTTGAGAATGCACTTCGTGATGCCGGGCTTAGTAAGAGTGATATTGGTATGGTACTTCTTGTTGGAGGCTCCACAAGAATTCCTGCTGTTTCAGATAAGGTAAGACAGATTATGGGAAAAGAACCATCAAGGAATCTTAATCCGGATGAGTGTGTTGCACTTGGAGCAGCAGTTCAGGGTGGAAAGCTTGGCAATCAGCTTAAGCCAGGTTCTGCAGCTTCGGAGATTATACTTATGGATGTAACACCATTATCTCTTTCAATAGAAACTGTTGGTGGTATATCGAGCAGGCTTATAGAAAGAAATACAACTATTCCTACAAGGCACAGCCAGATATTCACGACGGCTGGCAATTTCCAGACATCAGTTGAAATCAAGGTATTTCAGGGAGAGAGAAGATTTACAAGAGATAACAAGCTTCTCGGAAACTTCAGGCTTAATGGCATTAAGCGTGCGATGGCAGGAGTTCCACAGATAGAGGTGACTTTTGATATAGATGCCAATGGTATTGTAAATGTGTCTGCAAAGGATCTAGGAACGGGAAGAGAGCAGTCTATAACTATAACTTCAAGCTCTAATATGTCAGAGGAAGAGATTGAGAAAGCTAAGTGGGAAGCCGAGGTGTATGGTGCACAGGATAAGCAGAATGAAGAGTTTTGTAATTCGCGTATCGAAGCTGAGAATACCTTAAGACGTGCAGAGGGCGAGTACAGCCAGAACAAGAAGGTATGGGATAAGGCTAAGAAAAAGGCTGTTAAGGAAGCTATGAATACCTTAAAGAAGCTTATATTAAAGACTAAGCCAGAGAAGATGGATGCACAGGCCGCGGCTGCGATGGATGAAGCTAGAAATAATCTTGAAAATGTTTTGAATAATTAATAGAAATCTGATATTATCTATAGAGTATTGTTTTATGGATGATATCAGATTTTTGTATGTAATTATGAATTTTATACATCTATAGAATTATCGTTGACATGATTATGTATATTAGTACAGAATAGGAGATATATAAGGTGGCAGCAGGTTCGACATATGGAAATATTTTTAAGATAATGACTTGGGGTGAATCACATGGACAAGGTCTTGGTGTGGTTGTAGATGGATGCCCAGCGGGTATTCCTTTATGTGAAGAGGATATTCAGAAGTTCCTTGATAGAAGAAAGCCGGGACAATCTAAGTTTACAACTCCAAGAAAAGAAGATGATAAGGTGAGTATATTGTCAGGTGTATTTGAAGGCAAAACGACAGGAACGCCTATATCGATGATGGTACATAATAAGACACAGCGTTCGTCTGATTATTCAGAAATAGCCCAGTATTACAGACCTGGACATGCTGATTATACATTTGATGAGAAGTATGGCTTCAGAGATTACAGAGGTGGTGGAAGAAGCTCAGGAAGAGAAACAATAGGCAGAGTGGCAGCAGGAGCAATCGCTATTAAGGTGTTAGAGACTCTTAAGATAAGCGTATGTGCTTACGCAACAAGGATAGGTGGCATAAGCATAGATTATGATAAGTTCGATATCAGGGAACGCGATGAAAATGCATTTAATATGCCGGATGCGGAGGCTGCCTGTAAGGTGGAGGAATACGCAACGAAGAAGCTTGAGGAAAAAGATTCTATTGGTGGAATAATAGAGTGTGTTGTGACTGGTATGATGCCAGGTGTGGGTGATCCTGTGTTTGATAAGCTGGACGCCAATCTTGCAAAGGCGATTATGTCAATAGGCGCAGTTAAGGGCTTTGAAATAGGAGATGGCTTCGCAGCGGCTGATAGTACAGGAAGCACCAACAATGACAGCTTTACAGTAATGGATGGCAGGGTTGTCAAGAAGACTAATCATAGTGGTGGAGTGCTTGGAGGCATGAGTGATGGTTCTGACATAATATTCAGGGCAGCAGTCAAGCCAACACCTTCCATAGCTTCAATGCAGCAGACGGTTAATAAGTCTGGCGAGGATATCAGTATATCTATAAAAGGCAGACATGATCCTATGATAGTTCCAAGAGCGGTAGTTGTCGTTGAAGCTATGACAGCATTAACGCTTGTAGATATGATATTAGGTAATATGACATCAAGAATAGACAGGATAGTTGATTTCTATAAAAGATAGATAAATGTTTGTCATTTATATGGAGTATAGAATAATTATAAAATGATGTGAGTGTCAAAAGTATAATAAAAATAAAAGAGAAATCATAGAAAAATCAGAAGGAAAAGACAAATATGTATAAAATATTAAAAACAGACGGAAGAGCCAAAAGGGCGGAATTCACAACAGTTCATGGAACTGTGCAGACACCGGTATTTATGAATGTTGGAACAGTTGCAGCTATTAAGGGTGCGGTTGCTACAACAGATTTGCAGGAGATAGGTACACAGATAGAGTTGTCGAACACATATCATCTTCATGTTAGACCAGGTGATAAGCTTATTAAAGAGCTTGGAGGTCTTCATAAGTTTATGAACTGGAACAAGCCTATACTTACAGACTCAGGCGGATTTCAGGTGTTTTCACTTGCTGGACTTAGAAAGATAAAGGAAGAGGGCGTTACCTTCCAGTCACATATAGACGGACATAGGATATTTATGGGACCAGAGGAGAGCATGCAGATACAGTCCAATCTTGGCTCGACAATAGCTATGGCATTCGATGAGTGTGCTCCGGCAAAGGCAGATAGAAAGTATATTATTAATTCAGTAGAGAGAACTACAAGATGGCTTGAGCGCTGCAAGAGGGAGATGAATAGACTTAATTCACTTGAGGATACCATTAATAAGCATCAGATGCTTTTTGGTATTAATCAGGGCGCGATATATGACGATATCAGAGTTGACCATGCTAAGAGAATATCAGAGCTTGAGCTGGATGGATATGCAGTTGGTGGACTTGCCGTAGGCGAATCACATGAGGAAATGTATCATGTGCTTGATAAGGTTGTTCCATATCTTCCACAACATAAGCCAACATATCTTATGGGAGTTGGTACACCAGCGAATATATTGGAGGGAGTAGACAGAGGAATAGATTTCTTTGATTGCGTATACCCATCAAGAAATGGACGACATGGACATGTGTATACAAAGCTTGGTAAGATTAATCTTTTCAATGCAAAGTATGAAAAAGACACAGCACCTATCGAAGAAGGCTGTCAGTGTCCTGCATGCAGGAACTATTCAAGAGCGTATATCAGACATTTGCTTAAGGCTAAAGAAATGTTAGGCATGAGACTTTGCGTTCTTCATAATCTGTATTTTTATAATCATCTTATGGAAGATATCAGGGCTGCAATAGATGCCGGTAATTATAAGAGCTTTAAGGATGAAAGGCTATATCTTCTTAAAACATATGATAAGAAAGAGGATTAATAATTATTATTTAGTATAAATTGCTTATTTGTGCGAGTACAAACGTAATTTATACTTTTGACACTTACATCATAAAATTATAAAAATGCTATAAATTTCAATTTAAACATAGACACGAAGCATAAATTACGATATTATAACAATATTGAGCCTGTACACAGGCAAGTAATTAGGAGGATTTAATAATGGGTCAGATTGGTATTATTATTGTGTATGTAATAGCACTTGGTGCTTTAATGTACTTCTTTGCAATTAAGCCACAGAAGAAACAGCAGAGGGAACAGCAGCAGCTTATGGATTCAATGGCTATTGGCGATTATGTTCTTACAACAAGTGGTTTCTATGGTGTTATTCTTGATATAACAGAAGATGATGTTATCGTTGAATTTGGTAACAATAAGAACTGCCGTATAACAATGCAGAAGAAAGCAATTGCTCAGGTAGAAAAGCCAGCTTCATCAGAAGAATAATCAGAGAGAATAATAAATCAGAATTAAAAGATTTAGCTTCCAGTGCCGGTAAATGGTACTGGAAGCTTTTTTGTGTAATGGGAAATTCTGATAGGATTCTCTGTTATACAAAAAATATCATATGACGATAATACGCGTCCGCACGAAGATGTGGGTTGATGCAAACGACCGAATACGGTGCGAGAATGTGCTTTTTCTATTTT
>OGIV01001898.1_pt1 | contig 11324 bp, 6 predicted proteins | sample 1571861 | NCBI WGS metagenome assembly OGIV01 (sample SAMEA2582099, study PRJEB24529) | metagenome | biome: Human gut stool | place: China | collected 2011 | reverse complement strand
CGGACCAGGTCAATGCAAAAAGAGACTTAAGGGAAGCCATGATTTTTTTGCAACAGTACGGCATCAATATGAATCTGGCTGTGAAGATATATAATAAGTATGGCGGAGAGATATACAGGGTGCTCAAGGAAAATCCGTACCGCATGGCGGATGATATCGACGGAGTTGGTTTTAAAACTGCAGATGAGATAGCGGCGCGGGTTGGCATCAAGACTGATTCTGATTTTAGAATAAAAAGCGGTATACAGTATGTTTTGCAGCAGGCTGCCATGGACGGACATACATATCTGCCGATGGAGGAGCTTACGAGGCGTGCTGTATATCTGCTCGGAGTGGAAAGCTCGCAGGTTGAGGCACATTACATGAATCTGGCCATGGACAGGAAGATTGTCATGCAGTTAAAGGATGATATAACCCAGATTTATGCTAACACCTTTTATTATATGGAGGCAAACACGGCAGCCATGCTAAAGCAGCTTGATGTGACGTATGATGTGCCGGATATCGAGATAGAGGCTGCAATCAGAAATATAGAGAAAAAGACAGAGATGGAGCTCGATGAGCACCAGGCTGAGGCGGTGAAGGAAGCAGTCAGAAATGGCCTTTTAGTCATTACCGGAGGACCCGGAACAGGAAAAACCACCACTATCAATACTATTATCAAGTATTTTGAGCTGGAGGGCATGGATATTTTTCTGGCTGCACCGACAGGCCGGGCGGCAAAACGCATGAGTGAGACGACAGGCTACGAGGCACGCACAATCCACCGTATGCTTGAGTTAAACGGCGGCATGGACACAGGAAGCACAGCTGGCTTTGAGAGAAATGAAGGTGGATTATGAAATCGTCTTTATGGATGCTACTGATGAGACTTTAATTAGACGATATAAAGAAAGTCGTCGTAGCCATCCGTTAGCTCCAGATGGAATGATTACTACAGGATTAAAAGAAGAGCGTCAAATTTTAAATTCTGTACGTCATAAAGCAGACTTTATTATTGATACAACTAATATGAAGACAGCTAGCTTGAAAGAGTATTTAAAAACTCGCTTTACTCAAGTAGACGAAGGTCATGGCATGTCTATTACAGTAGTGAGCTTTGGTTTTAAATATGGAATCCCTTTAGATGCTGATATGGTTTGGGATGTTCGATTCTTACCAAATCCATTCTATATTCCAGATTTCCGTCATAAAACAGGCCGTGTGAAAGCTGTTAATGAATACATTCACTCCTTTGAGGTTACAGAGGAATTTAAAAAACGATACTTTGATACCATAGATTTCCTTGTGCCTAATTATGAGCAAGAAGGGAAATCTCAATTTATCGTGGCTGTAGGTTGTACTGGTGGTATGCATAGATCTGTAGCTATGGCAGAAGCATTATATTCCCATCTATTAGAAAAGGGGTATCGTGTTTCTGTAGAACATCGAGATATGATGAAAAATAATGTAGAAGAAGATTATAATCCTCATGAAATTAAAACACTTGGTAACTAGATAGGGGTTCTTATGTTGCGAAAAAGATGGTTTCGGTGGCTTATACCGGGCCTAAATATAAAACGTTGGCTTGCCCTATTTAGTTGTGGTGTAGGTCTTTTAATCATTGGCATATCATTGATGTTTAACTATCAATGGCTTGCCGTTCTTGAAGATGTTGTACTGGCCTTTTCTTATAATATGACGGGCTTTTACAATTATAATGTGCTCATTGCTGTGGGTGCAGTTATATTATCGATTGGCGCTGTTCTAATGCTAATTGGTACTAGTAAGGTTATTAAAACGATTATTCGTGCTGTATTGCCTAATCCTGATAGTAAGGTATCAGATATTATCTTCCAAAATATACGACTTGATAAAGGTCCTAAAATCGTTGTTATCGGCGGTGGTACAGGATTGTCTAATCTATTGCGTGGATTGAAAACACACACATCTAATTTATCAGCTATTGTTACAGTAGCTGACGATGGTGGTTCATCAGGTCGTTTACGGGAAGATTTTAAAATGATTGCCCCTGGTGACTTACGAAACTGCTTGGTCGCATTAGCAGAACAAGAAGGGGTTATGGAAAATCTTTTCCGCTACCGCTTTGAAGGGGAAAATGAGCTATCTGGACATAGTTTTGGCAATCTCTTTATTACAGCACTTGCTCAAGTATACGATGGCGATGTGGAGGAAGCACTTGAAGCAGCTAGTAAATTACTACGTGTACGCGGTCGTGTAATTCCTTCATCTACAGAGTTCATTAAATTGGTAGCTGAGATGACAGATGGTACCATTGTAGAAGGTGAAAGTAATATTCCAAACTCTGGTAAAACCATTCGCCATATGTATAGCGAACCGGCGCAACCAAAGCCGGAAGGTGCTGCGTTACGTGCTATCGATGAAGCAGATGTCATCATTTTTGGACCTGGTAGTTTATATACAAGTATCATTCCAAACTTGTTAACTGATAAAATTGCATCTCATATACGTGCTAGTAAGGCAAATAAAATTTATATTGCCAATGTTATGACTCAACCTGGAGAAACTTCAGGTTATACGCTTAGTGATCACGTAGAGGCACTCATCGCTCATGGTGGGGAAGGTATTGTAGATACTGTACTGGCAAACGATGGTCCACTACCAATTCAAATGGTAGAACAATATAGTGCCGTAGGTTCAGAGCCTGTAGCATTAGATACTAAGAAACTACAAGCTAAAGGGATTCGCACGATTCGGGCTACTTTAATTAGTCCGAAAAAGCCAGCTGTTCATGATCCAGAACGGTTGGGTAAAGTAATTATGGATATTGTTCACGCCATGCAATCGGATACTGAACCACATATCTTAGAGTATTATCTCCAACGAGATGATCATTAATGAGAAGGGATACCTATGTCATTTGCTGAAGATGTAAAAAATGAATTATGCCAATATGAATCCTCTAGTGATGCAGATGTGGCCATGAAAATTGAAGCGTCTTGCTTATTGCGCATGGGTGGATCTATCATTTTAGGGATGAAGGGCGCTGTTGGTATTAGATTAGCTACTGCAAATAATGCAGTAGCTCGTCGCTTGTTAGGCATCTTAAAGAAACAATATGAATTGCCTACCAATGTATTAGTACGACAAGGGCTTAACTTGCGTAAGAAAAATATGTATACCTTATCTGTGGAGCCATCCATAGAAGGGCGACAGGCTTTAGAAGATCTTGCTTTATGGCCTGTAACTGAACAAATTCCTCGTAGTTGGCTTAAATCTATGGAGGCACGACGTGCCTTTTTACGGGGCGCTTTTTTAGGTGGAGGCTCTGTTAATAAGCCACAAAGTGATTATCATCTTGAGTTTATGACCGGTAATGAGAATTTTGCAAAGGAAATTATTCACGTATTGCGACTCTTTCACATTCATGCAGGATTGACGGAGCGTAAAGAAGAATATGTGGTATACCTTAAAGAAGGCGACGCAGTAACGAATTGCTTGCAGATCATGGGCGCTCAATCAGCCTTGATGGAGTTTGAAAATGTGCGCATTATGAAGACTGTGCGAAATCAAATCAATCGGCAAGTAAACTGTGAGACCGCCAATTTACAAAAGGTTGTAGATGCTGCAGTACGTCAGGTAAAAGCAATTCGAATCATCGATAGAGAAATTGGCATTGATGCATTGCCTGACAAGTTGAGGATTGTAGCCAGACTGAGATGGGACAATCCAGAAGCGAGCTTAAAAGAGCTAGAAGAATTGATGGATGGCGAATTATCCAAGTCGGGTATTGGCCATCGTTTAAAGAAAATCGAAGCATTAGCACTTACGTATGACCCTATGGGGCTTGAAGAAATATAGAGGTATTAATATATGTTTTCTTATAAATCAAAATATTGTGTAGCTGCGGCCATGGCCGCCATGGCTGCGCTTACAGGCCATGTAGAGGCTCGTGATATAGATTTACAATCAATTGGATATTTTCAGTTTTCTCCGTTGCCACCAAGCTTGGTGTCTCAAACGGATACATTGCTATTATCGGATAGCCCTGAATATGTAGGACCAGTAGGCGGTACACTTAGTGCTGGTACTATTAATGGGAATGGCCGCATTTATTTTTATCACGTAAATGAAATGGATCAGCCCCATAAGATTGCTATCGTACTAGAAAATCAAACGGCATATCCTAATACTGTTCATGTAATGAGACAGTTAAAATCTGTGGCAACGCCAGATTATTTTGCTGCTGGTCGCGATTTATCCCGCAAGGATTTAGAGCATCCTTTAGATGAAAGTCCAAATGCGAGACCATTATACTCGCTAAGCATTCCTCCCCAAGGGCGTCAATTAATCTTTACTGATTTGGAAAATACACCGGTATATCAAGATGCGTTATTTACAGGCATTGTAGATATTAAAACAGAGGCGCCAATCTTTGCCCGCGTTATGATGCTACCTATGGGTATGGATGCCGTCGATGCATCACATTGGGCTAAGAACTTACCTATTGATGAAATTCAATTGCGCGGTACATATACTGGTTCAAAGCGTAATATGGAGGTTACTACACCTTTTGATACTGCCTTAGGCGGTGCTTTTGTTGAAGTTGGTAACGACCGTGAGGATGCCTTTATCAATGGTGTAGATGAAATGCAAAATAAAGCATTTGTTCGTGACCGTGGTAACTATGGTGTTTCATATACTTTAAAAATTCCTACAAAGGGTAATGAACCGTTTAGATTGTATTTTAACCCTCTTGGTGGGCCTTATTCTGGCTCCTTTACGGTAAAAGCACTTCATCAACAAGGTGCCCGTAGAGGTCAAACCGATACGCGTACCTATCATATCGGTGGTGCTGATGGGATTACTGCACTAGGGGACGGTACTATATTAGATAGCCGTCTTATGGGTAATTATAATGCAGGCGATTTGTTAACATTAAACTTCATGCCGGCAGGTGCATCTAATTTGCCAATACGATTCTTATTGATTCCTGAATCTCTTGCAAATCCACAAAAACATCAGACTATTGCGGTCAATGTACCAAAAGATGTAACAGACAGTTTGGGTCATCCAACTCAAAGTGGTACACAAATTCCTGTAGGTCCTATCAATGGTAAAGATAGCAATAAGGGTACTGTAGATACATCTAAATCTACTATGACTCCTGCAAAACAGGCAGAAACAATTGCTCACGAAGAAACAAAAAAATTGAGCGATAAAGCAGCTGCTGATGCTAAAAAAGAGGCACAACTTAAAAAAGCGAAAGAAGCTGAGGAAGCATTAGCTCGTAAAAAAGCGGAAGAAGCTAAATTAGCTGCCGAAAAAGCAGAAATAGCACGCAAGGCTGCAGAAGCTAAACATGCTGAAATTGAGCGTAAAATGGCTGAGAAAGCTGAAGCTGATCGTAAGGCTGCCGAGTTGAAGGCTGCTCAAGAGGCGCAAGCTGCTAAAGACAAAGCGGCCTTAGAAGCGAAAAAGGCTGAGGAAATGCGACAAGCAGAAGAGGCTAAACGCTTAGAGGCAGAAAGAAAAGCTGAGCTTGATCGAAAGGTAGCTGAAGCTCGTAAGGCTGAAGAAGAACGTAAAGCTGAAATGGCGCGTATTGAAGCTGCTAGAAAGGCGGAAGCCGATCGTTTAGAGGCAGCACGTAAAGCGGAGGAAGCTCGTGTAGCGGCTGAAGCAAAACGTCTTGAAGAAGAACGCAGAATTGAAGCGGCTCGTATTGAAGCAGCACGAAAGGCAGAAGAAGCTAGACAAGCCGCTGAAGCTAAGGCACGTTTTGAAGCACAACGGGCAGCAGAAAAGGCCGCTTTAGAAGCGAAAAAAGCTGAAGAAGAACGTTTAGCTGCTGAAGCAAAAGCACGTTTAGAAGCACAACGAAAAGCGGAACAAGAAGCATTGGAAGCACGCCGTGCCGAAGAAGCACGTAAAGCAGCCGAAGCAAAAGCAGCACTAGAAGCCCAACGTGCAGCTGAACAAGCTGCATTAGAAGCGAAACGTCAAGAAGATGCTCGTAAAGCAGCAGAGGCAAAAGCTGCCTTAGAAGCACAACGTATTGAAGCAGCAAGAAAAGCTGAGGAAGCGCGTCGTGCAGAGGAAGCGCGCAAGGCAGAAGAGGCTCGGATCGAAGCCGCTCGTAAAGCAGAGGAAGCTCGTGTTGCAGCAGAGGCTAAACGTGCTGAAGAAGCGCGTAAGGCTGAAGAAGCTCGAATTGAAGCGGCTCGTAAAGCTGAACAAGCTCGTTTGGCAGAAGAAGCCCGAAGAGCAGAAGACGCACGTCGTTTAGAAGCTGCTAGACTTGAGGCACAACGCAAGGCGGAACAAGAACGTCTTGAAGCGGCCCGTAAAGCCGAAGAAGCCCGCGTTGCTGCTGAAGCAAAACGTCAGGAAGAATTACGTAAGGCAGAGGAAGCTCGAATCGCAGCCGAAGCGAAACGGGCAGAAGAACTTCGTAAGGCTGAGGAAGCTCGAATCGCAGCCGAAGCGAAACGTGCAGAAGAGGCTCGTAGAGCAGAGGAAGCTCGTCGCATAGAAGAAGCTAGACGAGCCGAAGAAGCTCGTAAAGCCGAAGAAGCTCGTATAGCTGCTGAGGCACATAAGGCTGAACAAGCTAGATTGGCTGCAGAACGAGCAGAAGCTGAACGTCAAGCAGCAGAGGCAAAACGTATTGCTGAAGAACGCTACCAAGCTCATTTAGAAGCGGAACACAAAGCAGAAGAAGCTCGTCAACAGGCACTTGCACAAGCTGAAGTGGAACGTAAAGCAAAAGAACGAGCTGAAGCAATTCAACGTGTCAAAGAACAGCAAGAAAATGCTCGTCGTCGTGCAGAGCTTGCACGTCAACAAATTGAGGCAGAACGTAAGGCTGCCCAAGCAGCTAAGACAGGACCTTCCTTCAGTGAACTTGATGACGTCCACGAAGATACTCCTTCCGTAACGATTCCGAATGCTGTATCTATTGATGAATTGACTAAACCAAGACCGACTGCATCTCAAAATACACGTCGTCGTGATCAACGTCAACCTCAACAAAATCAACAATATGCACAACAAAATCCAATGACTAATGGTCAACAAGATCAAGCACCTTATGGTTCACAGCAAGATCAACAAAATGATGATCAAAATCCACTAAGATTGTATCCTATGAATCGATAATCCATGATCATAATAATAAAAGCTATTAATGTCTAATTATAGATTTTGGGGATTCGGATAATGATGTAAGTATAGAGAGGACAAGCCACTTTACTGGGCTTGTCCTCTTTTTAAAATACTTATGAACTTTCGCTTTTACATTGACTTTCAAGGGCAGATTCAGTACAATAAATAAAGAAAATGCACCTATGGTACGAGAGACCATTGCATAGTACAAAACCTTTTAATTTAGTCCAGAGAGGCTGAGAAAGGAATATAGTTGAAGCGCCCCCATAAGGGCTTCTTTGTGCAAACTATTTGACCTTTTGCCCTGGGCAAAAGGTCTTTTTTGTTACGTGAGTTAGGAGGAAATCATGGGACAAGTTAGCCTAAAAGGCAAACATTTATTGGGTTTGCAAAATGTGTCACCTGAAGAAATCAAATTGATTTTGAATGTGGCAAAGAAAATGAAGAAAATCGTTCTTTCTGATGATAAGAAGGTTCCACTTTTAAAGGGGAAATCCATTATTAACCTTTTTATGGAGCCTAGTACTCGTACCCGTAGTTCCTTTGAATTGGCCGGTAAATATTTAGGGGCTGACGTTATTAATCTTTCTCCAAGCGGTTCTTCCATGGGGAAAGGTGAAAGCTTCCGCGATACCTTGCTAACTATGTCCTATATGGGCACAGATGCTATCGTAATGCGTCATAGTGCAGAAGGGGCTCCTCTATACGCGACTAAAGCAGTAGATCCTATCATTATCAATGCTGGTGATGGTGCTCATGAACATCCAACACAAGCTTTGTTAGATATGTATTCCATCTTAGAGAAAAAAGAATCTATTGAAGGCTTAAAAATTGTTATCTTAGGCGATATTATGCATAGCCGTGTAGCAAGATCTAATATTTATGGCCTTACTAAAATGGGTGCTAAAGTACATTTGGCTGGTCCTCGTACTATGGTATATCCAGAGCTCGAAAAATTAGGTGTTACCGTACACCACGATATTCGTGAAGCAGTGGCTGATGCAGATGTGGTTAACGTACTTCGCATTCAATTAGAACGTATTCATTCTGCGTTGTATCCTACAAATAGAGAATATGCACGTATCTTTGGTATTAACAATGATGTATTGAAATTGGCTAAAGATGATGTGATGGTAATGCATCCAGGTCCTATGAACCGTGGCCTTGAAATTGCACCAGATGTAGCATATTCTGATCAATCCGTAATTCAAGAACAGGTACGTAATGGCGTAGCTGTACGTATGGCTGTATTGTACTTAACTATTATCGGAGGTGACGGTAGTGAGCTTGCTTATTAAAAATGGTACGGTAGTTAATCCGGCAAAAAAACAAAACGAAGTAGCAGACGTTCTCGTAAAAGATGGTAAAATTGCAGCCATCGGTCAAAACTTGAGTGCTGAAGGCGCTGAAGTATATGATGCAACAGGTCTTATCGTAGCACCTGGTCTTATCGATATTCACACACATTTGCGTGAACCAGGCCAAGAAGCTAAAGAAGATTTCCACTCTGGTACACAAGCGGCTGCTGCTGGTGGTTTCACACGTGTAGTCACTATGGCTAATACAAACCCAGTTGTAGATAATGCTGCACTTGTAAGAGGTTTACAAAAACAGGCTGAACTCACTGGCGTTGTGAAAGTAGAATTTATTGGTGCTGTATCCAAAGGCCTAGAAGGTAAGGAACTTGCTGAAATGGGCGATATGGCTGAAGCTGGTGTAGTAGCTTTCTCCGATGATGGCCATTATGTAGAAAATGCTGCATTTATGCGTCGTGCCTTAGAATACTCCTCCATGTTTAATAAAATGGTTATCGACCATGCAGAAGATATTACATTGACTAAAAATGGTCATATGCATGAAGGTATCGTTTCCTATGAACTAGGTGTTATTGGTCGTCCTGCAGTAGCTGAAGATTTAGCGGTTGCTCGTGATATTTTGTTATCTGAAATGACAGGCGGTCACATTCATATTGCACACGTAAGTAGTAAAAATACAGTGGACATGGTTCGTCGCGCAAAAGCAAAAGGTCTTAATGTAACATGTGAAGTTACAAGCCAACATTTATCTTTCACAGATGAATATTTACGCGAATACAATCCAGCGTTTAAAATGGCTCCTCCAATTCGCTCCGAAGATCATCGTCAAGCATTATTAGAAGGCTTGAAAGATGGCACAATCGATGCAATTATTACAGACCATGCACCGCATGCATATGAAGAAAAAGACCATGAGTTCTGCTGTGCTCCTAATGGTTTCAGTGGTCTCGAAACATCTTTAGCAGCGGTTATTACCAATGCGTATGGTCCAGATAAACTCAGCATTGACCAAGTTGTGTACTATATGAGTACACGTCCAGCTGAATTAATGCGTCTTGATGCAGGTGTTCTTGAAGTTGGTAAACCAGCAGATATTACTGTATTCTCTACAACTGAAGAATGGACAGTAGATCGAAATAAATTCTATACAAAAGGCAAAGTCAGCCCATTTGATGGTATGACTGTTACAGGTAAGGCCAAACTCACAGTAGTTGATGGCAAAGTAGTTATGAAGGAGGGCGTAGTCTTATAATGAAAGGCAAGTTAGTTCTTGAAGATGGTTCCGTGTTTGAAGGTTCCTTATTAGGTGGCGCTCCAACAGTAGGCGAAGTTGTATTTAACACAGGTATGACAGGGTATCAAGAAATCTTGACTGATCCATCCTATGCGGATCAAATTATTACATTAACATATCCTTTGATCGGTAATTATGGTACATTGAATGCTATTACTCAAGGCCCTAAACCATATTGTAAAGGCTTTATCGTAGGAGAACTGTGTGATTTCCCATCTAACTGGCAAAATGAAGGCTTATTTAGCGAGTATCTTCGTTTACACGGCATCCCTTGCCTTTATGATGTAGATACACGTGCTATTACACGTGTACTTCGTAACCATGGCGTAATGAAAGGCGTACTTGTACGTTCTGATTACCCTATGGAAGATATTCAAAAATTATTTAAACAAGACTTGCCAACAGATCAAGTTATGCGTGTAACTACAAAATGGCAAGGTATGCGTGGCGATAAAAATGCAGAGTTCCATGTAGCTGTAATGGACTATGGTGTAAAGGAAAATATCCTTCGCTCCTTAGAAGCAGCTGGTTGCCGCCTAACAGTATTCCCTGCAGATGCTAAGGCTGAAGATGTATTGGCAGCAAATCCAGATGGTGTATTCTTATCTAACGGCCCTGGAGATCCTCAAGATCTTGGCTATGCTGTAGAAGAAGTAAAGAAATTATTCGGTAAAAAGCCTATCTTCGGCATTTGCATGGGCCATCAAGTATTGGCTCAAGCCTATGGTGGTACAACATTTAAATTAAAATTTGGTCACCGGGGCTCTAACCATCCAGTACAAGATTTACGTACAGGCCGCGTATATATTACATCTCAAAATCATGGCTATGCAGTAGATGATACTTCCTTGCCAGACTTTGTAGAAATTACACATCGCAGTGTAAATGATGGTACTGTAGAAGGTATGCGTCATAAAGAATTACCTATCTTCTCTGTACAATATCATCCAGAAGCATCCCCAGGACCTACTGATAATCTATATTTATTTGACGAATTTGAAGACTTAATGAGAAAGGGAAAATAATATGACCACAGAAGCAAAAAAAGTACTTGTAATTGGTTCTGGTCCAATTATTATCGGCCAAGCTGCAGAGTTTGACTATGCTGGTACACAAGCATGCCGTTCCCTTCGTGAAGAAGGTTATAAAGTAGTATTGGTTAACTCCAATCCTGCAACAATTATGACCGATACAGATATTGCAGACCGCGTATATGTAGAACCTATTAGTCTTGAATTCGTAACAGAAGTAATTAAAAAAGAACGCCCTTGGGGCTTATTGGCTACATTGGGTGGCCAAGTAGGTCTTAATATGGCCGTACAATTGTCTGAAGCTGGCGTATTAGAAGAATACGGTGTAAAACTTCTAGGTACAACACTTGAAGCTATTAAACAAGCAGAAGACCGTGAACTCTTCAAAGAAGCGATGAAGGAAATCAATCAACCAGTTCCTGAATCCGATATCTTTAACGATCTTGAAGAAGCCGTAGCCTTTGCTAATCGCATTGGTTATCCTATCATCATCCGTCCTGCTTACACATTGGGCGGTACTGGTGGCGGTATTGCACATAACGAAGATGAAATGTA
>OGIV01001890.1_pt1 | contig 11343 bp, 9 predicted proteins | sample 1571861 | NCBI WGS metagenome assembly OGIV01 (sample SAMEA2582099, study PRJEB24529) | metagenome | biome: Human gut stool | place: China | collected 2011 | reverse complement strand
CAAGTACGGGCTTTTTTTTTCGCATGTGGCACCCGCCGGGGGGATGAGAACCCCCGACCGGGGTTCGACAACTGACCACAGACATTACGCAGTATTGTCAAAGCCAGACTCTTCTTCACACGATTAACAGCGCAGCGAAGATGTTCGCCAACACTATCCCCTCTTCCGCTTTGAGCCACCCGGCATAACGAAAATCATATCGCTCCGGATGGTGTACGTTAGCATTAACGAAAAGTGCTTTGTTACTTGCGTATCGACCGTAATTCAATGTAAAAGTGAATGAACGTTCATTCACTTTAGCGCATGACAACACAGAAGGTACCAATGACTAGCAAAACACTGCGACTTATATTTCCTCAATGGCAAGGCGGTAACAATCCTCCCTACTATCTTGGCTCGCAGCTCCTCTCGTTTCTCTCTCCTGAAGCAAAAGGGCCCGTTGAGATCGTTCCTGTTGAGTTACCAACAACAGAGCCATTGCCAAGGATTAATGACATCACGGCTAAGCCATCCCTCATCAGGCAACTCAATAATGCTGCCGCACTGATTGAAAAACATGATCCCAATAGCATTGTCATTTTAGGCGGAGACTGCCTGGTTTCGCTGGCGCCTTTCGCCCACCTGCTCGATAAGTTCGGAGACAAACTCGGTGTGCTCTGGATTGACTCGCATCCTGACGTGCAGACGGCTGAACAATATCCAAACGCGCATGCCCATGTGCTTGGTGCGCTAATGGGTACGGGTGATAACGATTTAGTTGCCCATGTAAAAACCAAACTTAATCCGTCAAAAATAATGATTGCCGGTATCCACGCGCCACTTCCTTATGAAGCTGAATACCTCACTCGCCATAACATTACGACGCTAGCACCTGAACAGGTTAAAAGCGGTGCAGATGAAGTCCTGGAGTGGATAGCGAAAGAAAAGATTGCGTATCTGGCGATCCATATCGATCTGGACGTACTCGACCCATCTCTGTTCCGCTCCATTCTTTTTGCAAAACCGGGGCGCGGAAAACACGATTTTGGCGACGTTGCTGAAGGCAAACTGACGATTGAGGATGTACTCAATCTGATAGCGGCAGCGACGACAAAAGCAGTCCCCGTTGGCCTGACAATCGCTGAACATTTGCCCTGGGACATGCTGAATCTCAAGAACATGCTCAGTGAATTACCCCTTCTAAAGTAAGACGAAATCCAGGAGCCAGACGACAGAGTTTAGCTCTGGCTCCTTGCATAAAAGCGCGTTAAAGTCTGGACACCGAATTTACCAAGATGCCGATATGTTAAAAAAAACCGAAACCTACCATAAGTTGATTACGGCTGCTGCTGCCTGCTTTGCGGAAAAAGGCTTTAGTGCGACAAGCGTACGTGAAATCTCTACCCGGGCAGGAATTAGTCAAGGAGCAATGTATACGTATTTCAAAAGTAAGGATGAGCTTGTTAAGGCTATTGTACTGGAAGAACAGAACTCCGCGCTGACTGCCCATAATGCGACCTATGCAGGCTCTTATTTTGATCGCCTTTGTGCACAAGTCACGTCCTGTATTAGCGAGATCGGTTACCCTATCACGCATCAACTTTGGGTTGAAATCATGGCTGAGTCTGCGCGTAATCCAGAACTGCGAAAAACGTATATCTCCAGTGATGACATCATGCGGAAAAGCTTCGCGCGGCTCATCCAGGAGGGTATCGCTGCCGGAGAGTTTCGCCGTGATATTAACCTTGAAGAAATCACGATCATTATTTTTGCCCTTATTGACGGTTTAATCGCTCGTCAGGCAATAAACACGACCTTCTCATTCAAGGATGATCTGCCAATGTTTTTTGACGTTATGGCAAAATTGCTTAAATAATACCAGACGGTCATAGTAAAACGATGTATCGAAAAAACCAGAGGTTGCTTATAACAGCCAACGCTCTCAAGCGGCAAACGACTCACACAGTGAGCAATCTTTCACGAGCCTACGCGATTGCGAAGAGTGCGTGAAAAAGTACGGACGCTTTTCACATATGAGTTCCGACAAAAAACCTCTGCCTACCCATCAATCTTCCTCCATCCGCTGATACTCTTCGCTGAGGTAGTCCACCAGCGCCCTGACGGAGGGCAGCAGCCCGCGCCGTGAGGCAAATCCCGCATGGATCACTTCCCGCCGCGGCTGCCACTCGTCCAGAACCACCTCTAATTCACCTGACGCCAGCTGATCGCGCACCATTAATAAAGGAAGCTGCACCACGCCTACGCCGGCCATCGCCGCCTCGCGCAGCGCCAGCATATCGGTGGTCACCATTCGCGGCGTGAAATACACCTCCGCTCTCGCTCCCCCGGGCCCGGTGAGCTGCCATTTATGCTGATGCTTGTTCGCACCCAGGCTGAGGCCCGGCCAGGCGCTCAGCTCGGACGGCGCCTGCGGACGTCCGAGCCGGGAAATGAGATCCGGGCTGGCCACCAGCCGGTGCCCGCGGTCCGCCAGCACGCGCATCACCAGGTCGCTATCCTCGATGGGCCGGGGACGGACGCGGATCGCCACATCAATGCCCTCCCCGACCACATCCACCCGGCGGTTGGTCGCCTCAAGATGCAGCGTTACCCCAGGATAGCGCGCCATAAATCGCGCCAGCATCGGTCCGATATGGACATGCAGCAAGGTGACCGGACAGGTGATCCTGACGCTACCGCGCGGCTCGGCGCGCAGCGTCTCGACCGCCTGCTGCGCCGCCTCGGCCTCAATCAGCATCGCTTTGCAATGCTGATAAAAGGTCTGCCCGACCTCGGTGACCGCGAACTGACGGGTGGTTCGCTGAATCAAACGCACGCCCAACCGCTCCTCGAGTTGCGCAATGCGGCGGCTGAGTTTGGATTTCGGCTGGTCAAGCGCTCGCCCCGCCGCGGCGAAACCGCCATGGTCTACCACCTGGACAAACCAGGCGAAGTCATTGAGATCCTGCATCCTTCCTCCATTGTTCCATTTTTGGAACAGTATAGGTCATTTTTGCTCACTACCGCATACGTCGTCCCGGATATAAGCTTATTCACATCAGATACCGATACACAGGAGAAAGCCATGAAACAGATCACAGGAGTCTACACCGCGCCTGCGCAGCATTGGGTAGGCGACGGCTTCCCGGTTCGCTCGATGTTTTCCTATCAGACGCACGGCCAGCAGCTGAGCCCCTTCTTACTGCTCGACTATGCCGGGCCGTACACCTTCCCGGCGGGCAGCGAAAAACGCGGCGTCGGTGAGCATCCGCATCGCGGATTTGAAACCGTCACCATCGTCTACGCCGGTGAAGTAGAGCATCGTGACTCCACCGGACGCGGCGGGGTGATTGGTCCAGGCGACGTGCAGTGGATGACGGCGGGCGCCGGGATCCTGCACGAAGAGTTCCACTCGGAGGCCTTCACCCGCAGCGGCGGCGAGCTGAAGATGATCCAGCTGTGGGTCAACCTGCCCGCGAAAGACAAAATGGCGACCCCCGGCTATCAGAGCATTACCGCCGGGACGATCCCCACCGTGGCGCTGGCGAACGGCGCGGGACAGGTTCGGGTTATTGCCGGCCAGTATGACGACGTCAGCGGCCCGGCCCATACCTTCTCACCGCTTAACGTGTGGGATCTGCAGCTGAATCAGGGGCACGACCTCACGCTGCGCCAACCGGAGGGCTGGAGTACCGCGCTGGTGGTGCTGGAAGGGGAAGTGATCATTAACGGTTCCGAATCTGCTCGCGAAGGCCAGCTGGCCGTCCTGAGCCAGGCAGGTGACGCAGTGCATCTGGAGGCGACCGCCCCGGCAAAAGTTCTGCTGATGGCCGGAGAACCGCTACAGGAGCCGATTGTGGGCTATGGCCCGTTTGTCATGAATAACAAAACGCAGATCGCAGAAGCTGTACGCGATTTTAACAGCGGCCGCTTTGGCCAAATCTAACTGATTGAGGTGAATACTATGTCTACTCCCGCTAACTTTAACGGTGCTCGTCCGGTAATTGATGTTAACGATACCGCAATGCTGTTGATTGACCATCAGAGCGGTCTGTTCCAGACCGTCGGCGATATGCCGATGCCAGAGCTGCGCGCTCGCGCCGCCGCGCTGGCCAAGATGGCGTCGCTCGCCGGGATCCCGGTGATCACGACCGCCTCCGTGCCGCAGGGGCCAAACGGTCCGCTGATCCCGGAGATTCATGAAAACGCGCCGCATGCGAAATACATCGCCCGTAAAGGTGAGATTAACGCCTGGGATAACCCGGAATTCGTCGCCGCGGTGAAAGCGACCGGTCGTAAAACGCTGATTATCGCCGGGACCATCACCAGCGTCTGCATGGCCTTCCCGGCTATCGCCGCTGTCGCCGACGGTTATAAAGTGTTTGCCGTGATTGACGCTTCCGGCACCTACAGCAAAATGGCGCAGGAGATCACCCTGGCTCGCGTGGTACAGGCCGGCGTAGTGCCAATGGATACCGCCGCCGTCGCCTCTGAGCTGCAGCGCACCTGGAATCGCCCGGACGCCGCAGAATGGGCGGAGGTGTACACCAAAGTCTTCCCGGCCTACCAGCTGCTGATCGAAAGCTACAGCAAAGCGCAGGACGTCGTGAAGAATAACGAACAGCTGGATTCCCAGCGCTAAAACGCCCGCCCCGCTGAGCCGCAGCGGGGCATTGTTCATTGCGTGAGCGAACGGTAGAGAAAGAAGAAAATATGCTTGACCGTTTTAACGCAACTCCCTATAGTAGCGCCCCGTTGCCCACCCAAGGTGAGCAGCAAGACAATATGGTGAGGTGTCCGAGTGGCTGAAGGAGCACGCCTGGAAAGTGTGTATACGGCAACGTATCGGGGGTTCGAATCCCCCCCTCACCGCCATATTCGAGATGAGAGCCTGTACGCAAGTACGGGCTCTTTTCTTTTATATTCTCCGCAGGGGGGGATGAGAACCCCCGACCGGGGTTCGACAACTGGCGCAGCCAGTTGGACAGACTGCGAGCCTGCGAGCGGGCTGCCCCGACAAAAACGCCGGGAGCGTTTTTGAACAACGCCTGCGTTGGCCCCGCAGGGGCGAGGCCCAGGGATGGGCCGAGTAACGGCGAGCGAAGCGAGTCAATCCCCCCCTCACCGCCATATTTTAAGAAGAGCTCGTACGCAAGTACGGGCTTTTTTTTCGCATGTGGCACCGCAGACATCCCCGGGGTCGGCAGCAATGCCTCTCCCGGGCTACCAGACCGTACCCGCCAGGTAGCCCGGCTAAGCGCAGCGCCGCCGGGAGGATGCCCAAAAACAACAAAGCCCGGGCTAGCCCGGGCCTTACTCACAGTATGACGATTAATAATAGGCTTTCAGCGTCCGCTGGCAGAGGGCCGAGCGCACGCAGTCATCGGTGGTGAAACGCACAATGCCGATCATCTCGTCTTCCTCAAAACGCGCCAGCGCATCGCTCAGGCCAGATCTCACGCCAGAGGGCAAGTCGCACTGGGTGATATCGCCATTGACGATGACCGTCACGTTCTCCCCGAGGCGGGTTAAAAACATCTTCATCTGCGCTGCGGTCACGTTCTGGGCCTCGTCCAGAATCACCACCGCATTTTCAAAGGTACGTCCGCGCATATAGGCGAACGGCGCGATTTCCACCTTGCCGATTTCCGGACGCAGGCAGTACTGCATAAAGGAAGCCCCCAGCCTTTTCACCAGCACATCGTAAACCGGTCGGAAATAGGGAGCGAACTTCTCGGCGATATCTCCCGGTAAGAAGCCGAGATCTTCGTCGGCCTGCAGAACGGGACGGGTAACAATAATTCTGTCCACATCCTTATGGATCAGGGCTTCAGCTGCTTTAGCCGCGCTGATCCAGGTCTTCCCGCACCCGGCTTCGCCGGTGGCGAAAATCAGCTGTTTATTGTCGATGGCATTCAAATAATGCGCCTGAGCCTCATTGCGCGCCTCAATTGGGGAAGTATCACGGCTGTCCCGCGCCATGCCAATTGCTTCTACGCCACTCATTTGCACAAGCGATGTGACCGATTCTTCTTCACGTTGTTTATGGCTACGCGAATCCCGTCTCAGCACACGTTTTGCTTCACGACGAGCTTTGATCACTGCTTTTTGTCTTCCCATGGATAGCACCTTGCGTTGTTGGTTTACATCACACGCGTCAACATCGACGCGACTATGCGCACGAACGATTGAGGTTTGGCTTCCTTGTAAGCCATTGCTTGCCGGTTGAATGGACAACGAGCCGCGGCTACGCGCACCGCGTACCCTGCCAGAGTTAGCCTGATTAATAGTGGAAGAGATTGGGGTTACAGAGTGAAAATCGCTGCCGGAAGCTGGGCCTCCGTGCTGGAAAGTACGGTATGTGGTTTTACGTTGTCCGCTACAGGACCTTACCATTCGCGATCTCCATAGTGAGCGACATCACTGCCGGGAACTACCGCGTATGTAATAAGTACATCAAAAAAGATTCTTAATGCAACTTATTTTTCACAATGACGCAACAAATAGTTCTTAAGCAAGTGTAGGAGACTATCGGTCATTTGTATTACAGAAATATAACACATGGCAGGAAATATATTGAATCCGAGAAAAACAGCAGAAAACGCCCTGCCTTCGCCGGCAGGACGCGTATCAGGCTTGCAAAAGAGATTGTCCAAGATAATGCTGGTCGTTCATCACGCCGGGCAACACAAAGAAGTATCCACCGCCAATCGGTTTAACGTACTCCTCCAGGGCCTCGCCGTTCAGCCGTTTCTGCACCGTCAGGAATCCCTTTTCCAGATCGTGCTGATAGCAAACGAATAACAGCCCCATATCCAGTTGTCCGGCGTTAGTAACCCCCAGCGAATAGCTGTAGCCGCGGCGCATCATCAGGCTGGACTGGGTTTCCGGCGTGCGGGGATTGGCCAGACGAATATGGCTATCCAGCGCAATGACTTCGCCGTTAGGATCTTTACTGTAATCCGGGGTATCGTGTTCGTTTTTCATCCCCAGCGGCGCACCGGTGTGCTTGTCGCGACCAAAGATCGTCTGCTGCTCCTTGAGCGGCGTCCGATCCCAGAACTCCACGTGAAACTGGATAATTCGCGCCGCCTGATAGCTGCCGCCCACGGTCCAGGCCGGCTCGTCCTGATCGGCTGTCACCCACACTACCTTATCCATCAACGCGCTGTCGTGGCTCGCCGGGTTAGCGGTGCCGTCCTTAAACCCCAACAGGTTGATGGGGGTCTCTTTGCCTTTGCTGCGCGCCGCGCTGTCGGAGATAAACCCTTCCCGCTTCCAGCGCACGCTCAGCAGATCCGGCGTATGTTTGATGACATCACGCAGGGCGTGGATCACCGTATCCTGAGTATTGGCGCAGATCTGCAGCAGCAGGTCGCCATGGCACAGCGCGGCATCCAGCGAATCGTTGGGGAAGCGGGTCATCGGCTGCAGCTTTTTCGGTGCTTTATCCGCCAGGCCAAAGCGCTCATCAAATAGCGAATGGCCGACCGAGACGGTGATGGTCAGGTTATCTGGCGCAATCCACGGCCCCAGGATGCCGGAATCCATCGGCGGCAGCCGCGGATTCGGCGTGTCCGGCGCCGGGCCGCCCTGGGTTAAAAAGGCGATACGCTGGGTCAGCAGTCGAAACAGCCGCTCGAGGTCGGCTTTATCAGCCGCCAGCACATCGAAGGCCACCAGCATCATCGAAGCCTGCTGCGGCGTCAGAATGCCCGCCTGATGCCGGCCATAGAATGGCTGCTTTTCCTGGCGCGCGTCGGGTGTGAGCGTCCCCGGGGAACTTTCCGCTTTTGCCGCATGCGCTACCGGGCAGCCGCCGGTGATGGCCAGCGCGCCGCCAAGCGCGCCGATCCCTTTCAGTAAGCGACGACGTGACGGCTCGTTCACGTCGTGGGGTTTCTGCTGTGCCATCGACTTAGTCCAGCCCCAGGATCCCGCGCAGCTGAGCCAGATCTTCCGCCAGGGTGGTGATCGGCCCTTTCAGCGCATTACGGTCGGCGGTGGTCAGCTTATCGTAGGTCTCGAAACCGTCTTTGGTGCGATATTTGCTGAGGATGCTGTCCACTTTCTTAAAGTTGGCGTCCACTTTCGCCAGCAGCGCGCTGTTCTCTTTTTGCAGCTGCGGGCGCAGCAGGTCGACAATTTTCTGCGCGCCGTCAATGTTGGCCTGGAAGTCCCACAGATCGGTATGGCTGTAGCGATCTTCTTCACCGCTGATCTTGCTGGCCGCGACTTCCTCAATTAATCCTGCCGCGCCGCCCACGACTTTTGACGGCGGGAACGCCAGCTCGCTGATACGCTTTTGCAGCTCCAGCACATCGCTGTTCAGCTGATCGGCATATTTTTCCATCCCCTTGACGCTGTTATCGCCAAACAGCGCTTTTTCCAGACGGTGGAAACCGGTAAATTTCGGATCTTCCGCTTTTTTCTCGAAGTCGTCTTCGCGGGCGTCGATGCTGCCGTCAAGGTCAGAGAACAGCTCGGCAATGGGCTCGATGCGCTCGTAATGCTGACGCGTCGGGGCGTACAGCGCTTTCGCTTTTTCGATATCGCCGGCTTTCACCGCGTCGGTAAAGGCTTTGGTGCCGCTAACCAGCTGCGCGGTTTCCGCCGTCACATAGGCTTTATAGGCGGTGATCGCGTCGCCGAGGCTCAGCACCGCATCCGCTTTCGCCGCGTCTTTGGTGGCGGCGCCGGTGACGATCAGTTTGCCTTTCGGGTTGGTGAGCAGGCCACAGGTCATGTCATATTCGCCCGGCTGCAGGTTCGCGGTGAGCTTCTGAGTAAAGCCCGGCGCGATGTTTTCGCGCTCTTCCACCACCATCACCCCTTTCAGAATCTCCCACTCCAGCGCTTTCTGGCTGTGGTTCTGAATAATAAACTGGGTTTTACCCGCGTTAACGGTCACCTGCATCGGCTCGCACTGCTTGTCGTTGACGGTGACTTTGACCTGCGGGATATCCGCAGCCTGAGCACCAAATGCAGAGCTGAGCAGCGCGGCCACGGTCACCTGCAGCGCATTACGGCGAAAATGAATCATCATGATCATCCCTTTCGGTAAGTAGAGTGTCGCTTATAAGCTCGCAGCGCCCGGTCAGGCAGCCCGCGAGGCAGTGGTATTATTCCGCGGCGGCAGGGCAAACAGCACCAGCGCCGGGATCAGATAAAGCAGATAGACAGCCACTTCGCTGACGCTCGGCGTCTCCTGATAACCGAAGATCCCTTCCAGCAGCGTGCCGAACAGCGTATGCGTCGACAGCACGTTGCTCAGATCGAAGGCGGTATCCTGGAACAGGTTCCACAGGCCCGCCTCGTGGAAGGCGCGGATCGCCCCCGCGGCCAGGCCAGCGGCCACCAGCAGAATAAACAGGCTGGTCCATTTGAAGAACACGCCAAGGTTAAGGCGGATACCGCCCCAGTAGATCAGGAAGCCCAGCACGATAGCGGTGGCCAGACCCAGCAGCGCCCCCAGCGGCGGCCAGATGCCGACATCCTGCTGGAAGGCCGCCAGCAGAAAGAAGACCGACTCCAGCCCCTCACGGGCGACTGCGAAAAAGACCATCATCACCAGCGCCCAGCCGTGGTGATTACCGCGCTGCAGCGCCTTGTCCACGGCCTGCTCCAGCTGCTGCTTGACGTTGCGTGAGACATTGCGCATCCAGAAGACCATCCACGTCAGGATCACCACCGCAATGACCGCGACGATCCCTTCGAACAGCTCCTGTTCACGCTGAGGAAATTCACCGGTGGTTTCGTTGATAAAAATGCCTAAGCCAAGACATAGCGCCGCCGCGAGGATCACGCCAATCCACATCACGCCAATCCAGTTGCCGCGCTGGGTGCGTTTCAGATAGCTGGCGATCAGGCTGACAATCAGCGCCGCCTCCAGGCCTTCGCGTAACATAATGAGAAATGGGACAAACATGCCAATACCCTTAAATGTAAAGCACCGTCAACGAATGCAAAAACAGGTAATATTTATGATAGTGATTATCATTACAATGCTCAGAAACACAAGCGAAATGTGCAGAGAATGATGATCAGTTGTAAATAAATCGCTGACAAATAATGACTTATGAAAATATTCGCCTGTTATGAAGGGAAAGAATAAGCAAAGGATTTTTTACGCCAGATATTTACCCGCCGTAGCGGCTATGGCTAAATGGCGGCCTTATTGACTTGCGAAAAGAACAACATGACTGCATTTTTTCATTTACTGCTGGCGCTGGCGGTGATCCTCGCCCTGGCCTGGCTTGTCAGCTACGACAGACAAAAAATTCGTATTCGTTATATTCTCCAGTTGATTATTATCGAAATAGCGCTCGCTTTCTTTTTCCTGCACGCCGAAAGCGGCCTGTGGCTGGTAAAAAATATTTCCGGCTTTTTTGCTTCGCTGTTAGGCTTTGCCGCCGAAGGGACCAATTTCGTCTTTGGCGGCATGAGCGAAAAAGGCTTAGCCTTTATTTTCCTGGGCGTCCTGTGTCCGATTGTGTTTATTTCCGCGCTGATTGGTATTCTCCAGCACTGGCGGATCCTGCCGATTTTTATTCGCGTGATTGGCACCCTGCTGTCGAAAGTAAACGGCATGGGTAAGCTGGAATCTTTCAACGCCGTCAGCTCGCTGATCCTCGGTCAATCAGAGAACTTCATTGCCTACAAGGGCGTACTGGGCGACCTCTCCTCACGGCGACTGTTCACTATGGCGGCGACGGCCATGTCGACCGTATCGCTGTCGATTGTCGGCGCCTATATGACCATGCTGGACGCCAAATATGTCGTCGCAGCGCTGATCCTCAATATGTTCAGCACCTTTATCGTGCTGTCGGTAATTAACCCGACGCGGCCGGGCAGCGAGCAGGAAATAAAACTCGAGAAGCTGCATGAATCGCAGAGTTTCTTTGAAATGCTCGGGGAATATATTCTGGCCGGCTTTAAAGTGGCAATGATTATTCTGGCGATGCTGATCGGTTTTATCGCCCTGATCAGCGCCATTAACGCGCTGTTCGCCACCCTGTTTGGTCTCAGCTTCCAGCAGATCCTCGGCTACGTCTTTTATCCGCTGGCGTGGCTTATCGGCATCCCGCTGAGCGATGCGCTAAACGCCGGCAGCATCATGGCCACCAAACTGGTCGCTAACGAATTTGTGGCGATGATTGAGCTGCAAAAGATTGCCGCCAGCATGACCCCTCGCGGGCTCGGCATTCTCTCGGTATTCCTGGTGTCGTTTGCCAACTTTGCCTCGATCGGCATTATCGCCGGGGCGATCAAAGGCCTGAATGAACCGCAGGGCAATATCGTCTCCCGCTTCGGCCTGCGGCTGGTGTATAGCGCCACGCTGGTAAGCCTGCTTTCCGCCAGCTT